>Ga0233439_10004402_pt1 | contig 13626 bp, 10 predicted proteins | sample SI_123_September_6_FD_182713 | JGI IMG/M metagenome (GOLD analysis project Ga0233439, IMG submission 182713) | Seawater microbial communities from Saanich Inlet, British Columbia, Canada - SI_123_September2016_100_MG | ecosystem: Environmental > Aquatic > Marine > Inlet | place: Canada: British... | reverse complement strand
TATTTATGCTGTTGTCCCTGGAAATGGTGCTGAAGCGCCAACAGTATATATCGCTGACTTAGTGAATCCTGCTGAATATCATACTTCCCTTAAACCATAAGCGGATATTAATATCAGGCACCTTAAATTACCATACATACCAAAGGACACATAAGGAATGAAAATCATGAAAATAAAAACAAACAACAAAGGTTTCACCCTGATAGAATTGATTATGGTTACCATCATACTCGGGATTCTAGCGGCAGTGGCCATCCCACGCTACCTTTCTTCAGTCCAAAAAGCTGAAGAAGCAGCAGAAGATGCAGTCATTTCCCAAATTACATCAGGTCTAGAAACGTTTGCGACAGAACAGCTAATGGCGAATGGACGTAGAAGTTGGCCAACAGATCCGTTTACCGCTTTAGAAACAAAACCAGCTGGTTATGATGCTACAAGCGAAAATGCAGATGCAGATGGCGAATGGCGTTTTTATGCGGGTACTGCCAATATCACTCACCAACGTGCAGACAATACGGTCTGGCATTGGGATTATGAGAGAGGGACTCAATCAGGTGCGAATGCAGCCCCTGGAAGCATGGGCGCAAGAACATCTGGTGTTGACTAAGATTCTGTCTTAAATAAATAAAAAAGGCTCCAAATAATGGAGCCTTTTTTATTTAAATTCGGATAAGCATGAAACACGCGAATATCCAAAAACATTCCCATGGCTTTACCTATATTGAGTTAATCATAATCATCATCATTTTAGGTATTCTAGGTGGAGCGGCTTTTACACGCATATTAAATAATTTAGATCCTATCAAAGTTCGAGCAGCAATCGAACAAATCACATCTGATATTGAACAAACAAAAGCATTATCCATGGCACGGCATGATACCATTACCATAGCTTTTAATTCATCCAATGATTCCTATTCTATTTATGAAGGTCCGACTGGGAATCAAACTCTATATTCTGATTATCCCGGTAGTGTTAATGGTGTCATTTCCTTTGATCGATCCGAATATAGTGGCGTAGATATTACAAATGCGAATTTTAATGGATCAGCAAATTTATCCTTTGATCCTTGGGGAAGCACCATAGCGGGCGGAACGGTTACTTTAAATTCAAATAATACTATAACAATCCAAACAGTAACGGGCCATTGGTCTATTTCAACACCATGAAATTAAAACAGACTTATCATGGTTTTTCTTTAGTAGAGGTGCTTATTGTACTTCTTCTTCTCTCCGGAGGATTCATTATTTTACTCCAAGCTCTAAATACGGGTAAAACAATGCGAGCCAAATCAGAATTATTAACAATGCAGGCTGTGTTACTCAACGATAAAGTTCAAGAAATTCGTAGTCGAAAATTTGATGAGAATACAACTTCTCCCTGGTCAACCACACTTGGCATCGAATCTGGAGAAACATTTAGAGATGATTTAGATGATTATCATTTATTTGCTTTATCCGAATACCCAAATCAGACAGCCTTTGGCTGTTCAGTTAAGGTGGCTTATGTCCAATCTTCCAGTGGTTTTCATACAGCTGTTACTGGTCCAACTGATTATAAACGCATTATGATTGAAATTAACCATAAATCCATTCCTGCTTTAAGAGATACTTTTATTGTGAGTTCTGGACTATGATGAAAAAACCATTTTCAATTAAAAATCAAACTGGCTTTACGTTAATCGAAATGGTTTTGGTCATTCTGGCGATTGGCATTATTGGAACGATGGCAGCCGCAATGTTGGGGCAGGGGGCCGATATTTATAAAGAGACTGTTTATCGACAAAGTTTTCTCAGTCAAGCTCGGAGTACATTCTGGAGAATGAGTCGTGAAGGTGGACTTCAAAGAAATTCAGACAATTTCAACCTATCTGGACCTATCAATTTTTATGCCATCAATGCTAAAAATGAAACAGTCCAATTTGCCTTTTCTGGCTTAAGTGGATTGAATTATACCGCCACTTCAGGCACTACTTATCCCCTTTCGAACCAATTAAACCCAAATTCATCAAGGATTCGATATTTCAATGAATCACTGGGAGAAATATCTCTCTCTACTGGTCAAACATTAACGGAAACACGTGCAGATTCTGTTCGATTATTGTATTTGGATATATCTTTTAAACAAGATGATGATTCGGTCCGTTTCTCTTCATTTATTTATCCGCAAAATTTCAGATTTGGAAAGAAAATGTCCTATCATGATTAGGCTCAAGACACTATCAAAAAAGCTCGGTTCAGAATCGGGTGCATTACTAATGGCATCCACCATGGGGATATTCATTTTACTCAGTTTATTTGCTTTTTATTTATCCCGATTAGTGATCCAGGAGTCACGAAATGCTAGTTTTCATGCATTGGATATTAAAGCACGAAACCTTGCCTTGACTGGAATTGAGCATGCTATGCAGTCTTATAAGATGTCACGAAATATTTCTAACATCACTGGGAACTTTAATAATGGCAGCTATTCTGTCTCTTTTGACACCCAGAATAATGAAACTGGAGCGCCTCTTCCCTATTCCCAATATATTACTGTTAAAAGCACCGCTACCATCAATGATGTTGAGAGAAACCTGCGTTTGATCATCTCACCAATGCCGGAAGCATTCTGCTTTTCCTTTTACGGCGATAATTCTGATAGCGAGACATTTACAGAGCCCAATGGTACCATTAATGGAGATATGTTTTACAACGGTAATATTGAGTCCAATAGCGGTACAAATAGTGGGGTAACATACACAAGCACAGGAACCGGTGGGACTCTCCTTTCTTCCCCGCCATCATTTCCAACGCTAGATATCACAGAGTATGAAGCTCTTTTAACCAGCGCAGCATCGGCTCCCAGTACCTACAATAATTATGCCTTGGGTTTTGATGGAAGTAATGATTATGTCAGAATCAATAATTCTAGTGACATCAATACTGGTAGCAATAATCATACTCAGAAAACGATAGAGGCTTGGTTCAAAGTTGAGAATAAAAATATAACTTCAAGAAAACAAACGATTTATGAACAAGGCGGAACCATTAGGGGACTTAATATTTACGTGTATGATGGACATCTTTATGTAGGTGGTTGGAATGAGCCAAACGGTGAAAGTGCCTGGGCCCCTGGAACCTGGTTATCAACAAGTAATATCCAGAGTAATACCTGGCACCATGTAGCCCTTACTTTGAACGGAGGAAACTCTGTCACTAATAATGCATTTAAAGGTTACCTTGATGGTACGCAGTTCGGCTCTGGGCAGGGGTCCAAACTATGGAATCATAGTGGAGATGTTTCTATCGGACGTAACAAAGATACAAAATTTCACAGTGGAGATTACAATACAGCCAAGTACTTTGCAGGGATGATCGATGAAGTTCGACTCTGGAACGTGGAACGTACAGCCAGTCAGATCGCGGTTAAAAAAGATACGGTTCTTGCTGGGAATGAGTCTGGATTAACAGCATACTACAATTTCCAGGAAAATACTGGTTCCATAGCGAATGACACCCAGACCCAATCCAACAATGATGGCACCATTAATAATGGCGCGTTTTGGACCGATGGGCCTCCTCTCCCCAAAATGGGTAGCTCAACCTTCACTAATACAACGATTAATTTAAGCAGTTATTCTAACAGCCAATTGTTGACAAATAGCAACCTTAACATATCGGGCTCAATCGTGAACGGACCTGGTTTTATTGTCGTAAATGGCAACTTGAGTATTAGTTCAAACACAACGATTAATGGAAATATTTTCCTAATTTGCAATGGGAATCTTACCATTTCAGACTGTTCTGAGATTGGGACAGAACTGGGGTCAGCAGTTGTCATCTACTCAAAAGGAGTTGCCGATTTTAATAATTCTACTATTTATGGATTAATCATATCTAAGGGTAACAGCCTAGAACTGGACGGAAGCAAGGTTTATGGAACCATTTTAAATTATGGTTCTTCTTTTTCATTGGTAGGTGACAGTGACATTACTGGTTCAGTTATTTCAAAATATTCCGTGGACTTTCAGGGTAATAGTGCTTCTATCACCAAAGGAAATATGCCTACATTTTTAGGATTGAATATTGGGCTAGATCCTATGGTCGTTCCTGGCTCCTATTTAGAATATTAATTCCCTAAAAGCAAATCAGATAGGGTAGTGTATTCTATGTGAATTCGGTATCCCATTTTTAAAAAAATAATTTTAGCAGAATAGATTCTTCAGCCGTCGGTTTCGGTGGTATTCTTTTACCATTTTATTCCTTAAATTAATTACTTAGATAATTGGTTCTCCATCGACTAACATAACAATAGGAAAGAAAATGATAATTGTACTAGCAATTGGCATCCTGACTGCAATCTTCGGTTTGCTGCTTATTATTTCACCAAATACAATTTTAAAAATGGAAAAACATGCAAATCATCTCATCATGACAGATCCTTTTTTCATGAAATATCGATACCATGTTGGCTTTCTTACCATTCTGGCAGGCGCGTACATGATTTACACATTTTTAACTACATAATAATCGTTTGAATATAAATAAGGGGATTCAGTTCTGAATCTTTTTGAATCTATTGGTCTTTCGGCGGATCCATTCACAACTTCGCCGAATATTGCGTTGTTCTATAATGCAACAGAACATCGGCAATGTCTAGAAGGGCTTGAACTTGCCATTCGGATGCGCCGAGGTTTATCTGTTGTGCAAGGAGGAGTGGGTGTAGGAAAAACCACTGTTAGTAGAAAATTAATCCAAATCTTTGATGATGAATCAGATATCTATGACTTCTACTTGATTCTTGACCCTAAATTTGAGTCAGAACTCATTTTACTTCAGCATCTTATTGAATTATTTGATATTAATGAAAAAGGGGATTCTGTACAGGACTGCCGAAATATTATTGAGCATCATCTATTAAAAATTGGTGTGGAACAAGGCAAAGTTCTCATCCTGATTATTGATGAAGGGCAAAATCTTGAAGCAAAGTATTTAGATGCTTTTCGAACATTACTAAATTTTGAGACTGATGATTATAAACTTCTCCAACTTATTATTTTTGGTCAACCTGAAATGGGAAGTATTATTAAGGAATATCCAAATTTTGAGGATCGTATATCCTTCCATTATGAGATTGGTCCTTTGGACTTAGATGATACAGATGGCTTTATAACTCATCGTCTCAATGTCACTGGCGCTGAAGATCACCAATGGTTTTCTGATGAAGTTGTTGAAAAAATCTTTCGTTATACAAATGGATTCCCAAGAAAAGTAACTAAAATATGCCATCAGCTTCTCTTGTATATGATCAGTGAGGGAAAAGACATTATTGATACCAAAATGTTTCAGGATGTATTAGCGGGAAAATCTCCAACAGGACTATTAAAAAAAGAAAAACCAGAAGCAGCCACAGCTGCAGCTAATAAACTCCTCAATGTATTGCGAAAAAATAAAATAGAAAAAGTAGAACCAGTCATTGACGAAGAAGAAGAAGACGATGATGATTGGATTGGAGGCATTGCTCCCGTTGATAGCCCAGAAACAGTTGAAGAGTTGGTTCTCGAAGACGACGAAGATGATATTGTCGGTTTAGAACCTGAAAAACCTGAAACTAAATCTGTCACTCCAAAACCTGTAGAAAAAATTAAAACGACTCCGACTCCGGTTGATCCTGACCCAATCGAAAAAGAAAAACCTGAGAAACCCATTTCGGATCCTGTTACAGACAACCGATCTGGAACCATTCGTCCGGCAGATCCCGTGGTCCACCCCGGTCAATTTCCTGAAGGAATTTCACCTCCTGTCCTATTGCGCGAAGAAGCTATTTTAGGCTTGGCTGTTGACGGCAATAAAATTGTAGCAGTTGTTTTACAGGATCATCGAAAAACAAAACGCCTCATAGATATCCAAGTTTATACGCATCCGGAAAAGATCGATTTTATTGAAGACCCAGAAGGTGCGTCCAATGCCGTGAATAATATTTTGAAAATTTGTGAACGATCAGTAGAAAGCAAAGATTTTCTCACAAAGAAAATAATTGCATCTGTGGCATCAGGAGCATCTATCGCGATGTCTATCAATGATTCGCTCATGTATTTAAAACGAGTGGATATACCCAAAAATAGTCAGAAAGATCGTAAAAAAATCATTGGTTGGAATGCGAAAAAGCAACTTCCGTTTGAGCCCGACCTTCTCCAGCATGATGCGGTCAATCAAGGGAAAAATAAAGAAATTGTTCTTGTAGGTATAACCAATCATGATAGATTAAAACAAGCTGGAGATATTTTTTCGGGAAAGGACTGGGCTGTGCGCTGGTGGCACCCTGTTCCCATGGCTATTCATAATGCCTTTATTTGGAACTATCCAGAAAAGGCAAAAGAAACTTGTTTTGTTTTGCATATGGGCGAAACTGAGAGTTTTCTATTGGGGTATTCAGATGGATGCCTTCAGATCATTCATCCTTTAGCAATCGGTATTCAAAACATCAATGATGCGCTAACAGATTCAACTATGAGTCAAGAGCATTTCAGGGTTCCCCCTTCCCTTCTTCCTGGTAAGACAAAATCTGTGACTGGACTTTCTTCAGATGATCAACTTCGACCCATTATTGAAAGCTGGTCCAGAGAGTTAGATCGTTGTCTGACAGGCTTGAAAAGGAATTTTCCTGTGAGCGAATCGTCCACACTGTTTTTGTCAGGGACCGCTATTGAAATTGAATCTATCGACGAATATTTCGAAGGGCATCTAAATATTATTACAACTTTTATTAACCCGTTAAGAAATATTGCTATTTTACCCGATGAAAGTGAAAGAGATCAGATTAAAATTCCATTACCTATATTGACATCCGCATTGGGCTCCGCACTCAATTTACCTCAAACTGTAAATCTTCTTCCGCCTGTGTTTAAACAGAGTGAATCTTTCCGACTTATGGTACAAATTGGTATTCGAGCAGCGGCTCTCTTGCTGATTAGTTTATTTTCATTTACTGGTTGGACATCACTTAAGCATACAACATTTTCCAACGAATTGGAGTCATTAACAAGGGAAACTGAACAGCTATCACCCATCAAGGATACATTTAACGCCATGGATGAAAATCGTGCTTCCGTAGAAACCCAGCTCAACGAACTCAGCCACGATACGGAATATTTTCAACGAATCATCTCAACCCTTCGTTTTCTAAGCCACCATACACCTGATGAGATTACTTTTAACGAAGTTCGTTTTCAAATGGGTTGGGAGGTATCTCAAAATTATGCTTATGGTCAAGAAATTAGGTCTGAGATTAAAGTGGTTGATGCCCAATTTCGTATATTAAAACTTTCAGGAACTGTTTCAGCAAATTCTGCCTATAAAGATCGTATTTTTCAAATATTTATAGACGATTTAGAAGAAACATCTCTTTTTAGTCAAGTGGAAATTGTAAGTAATCACACAACAAAAGGTCTAGACGTACAGGAGCTGACTTTTGTACTCAAATGTATAATATAATGAATGAGTTTTTAAAAAATCAGAGGAATGCTTTTTTCGTCCTTATAGGAGCCCTCTTCGTGGTCTCCCTTTTTTGGTATTTTATTTTCCACCATAATGTGCAATCATTATATGAAGAGAGTTTAGCCAAACATTCATCTATTAGTCAAAACAGAGATTTGTATAAAAACATGAAAATTGGTCTGCCAAGTGTTGAAGCAAAATGGGATTCTCTGAATACATCTTTTCAAGATATACTCAATAAGATTCCATATAAACGAAATTATGATCATGCATCTAATGCGCTTTATGATTTATTGATAAAACACAACTTTGATGTAGGCACATTTTCACCTTCCAAAGTTCCTCTTGAGAAAAAAGTTATAAATATACCAAATTCTCAAAAAACTATTTTAGTAGAAAAATACCCTATTGATATTCAAATGAAAGGCAATTTTATTCAGCTGGGGAAATTTCTAGATGCAATGAAAACTTTGCCCTATCGTATTACAGCAAGTAATATTCAAATTAAAAATGGGAGATCAGAAATTGCTCAGAATATCAAGTTGATAACTTATGTGTATTTGCAATCTGGGCAGAAGGGAGTAAATACAGTTAAAGCCGTTCCAAAAAAGAAAAAGCCCATAAATAAACCAAAAAAATCAACACCTAAACCAAAAACTAATATCGTTCAAAATACTCAAAAAGTTCAAGATACCAAAGATGGTGAAAAAAAACCTGAACCCAATAATAATTCTGAAAACATTTCTTCCGATTATTCTTTAGAAAAAGCACTAATATGTGAAGAAATCGATTTAGAAACAAATGGTCCCATTTTACCTGGGGAATCATTTCCAGTATCTATTGGGCGACTCTATTGTTTCACAACAGTTACAAAGCAAAACAGGCAAAATGGGACCATTTCTCATAATTGGTATTCAAATAATGAACTGATGTATCGTGTTTTAATTAATATTAAGCAGGAAGGATTAATTAATGCTATCTCTAAATATGATTTCAATTTTGAAAATATGGGGCAATGGAAAGTTGTCATTCTAGATTCAGATAAAAATGTTTTGGAAACCATTAATTTTGAATTAGTTTAGATCGATAATTATGACACCGAGGTTAAAAATATTGTTGGCAATGCTTGGCATTTCTATTCTTGTAATGATTGCTGATAAAATAAGTATAGCTTCTGAAAAGTCATCCAAGCAAACTTTAGCTACAAAATCAAAGGTAGAGAAAAGAAATAATGGACAAAATAAACCAAATAATAAAGTGATTAACAATATTAATAATTCAAATTCTAAAGATCAATCCAGTGAATTCACTCTTGTCTCCAAGGATGTTTTATCTCTCCAAGGATGGGGGGTAAATCCGTTTGTTAAAAGAGTAAAAAACATACCACTAAAAAATAATATTACTAAAACAACTAAAGGGAATTCTCCAAATAGAGTTTCCACTATGGACAATATCAAGATTGAAGGTGTTTTAAAAATTGAGAATGAATCTCTTGTTCGAATTAGTGGGAAAAACTTTAGAGTAGGAGAAAAATTTAATAATATGATTATTGAAAAAATAAACCCTCGTGAAATAACCTTCAGACAAGGGAATAATAATTATGTCGTTAATGTTGGGTCTTAAAATGAGACGAATGACATTCTTTGGATTGGCTCTTTGGATAATCATTGGGTTCTTTTCCCCTCCCCACGCACAAAATGACCCAACTGCACCATTTAATGTTACTGGAAGTAAATATGATTTAAATCAAACTATGTCCATCAATTTGAAAAAATCTGATATAAAAGATGTATTAATGATGATCAGTGAATTAACAGGGCTCAATATGATGATCAGTCCCAACTTAGCTGATACAATTACAGCTAATCTGGATGATGTAACCGTACGTGCAGCATTGGATGCTATATTAAAACCAATAGGATATAGTTATTTTGTTCAAGAAAATATCATTATTATAAAAACTACCGATAATGAAATGATTGGTGAGTTGGAAACAGCTGTCATTAAGTTAAAATATATTAGTTCGAATGATTTAAAAGGACCACTTAAGTCGGTGCTGACGAGTCGAGGTTCACTCCAGCCTTTTTCACCTATTGTATCAGGAAGTGCTGAAGGGGGCAGTGGAACAGCAAGTATTATAATTATTTCTGATGTCCAAGAAAATATTCCCAGAGTCCGGAAATTAATTCAGGAACTGGATACACCGATTTTGAATATCAATATTGCTGTTCGATTTATTGAATCACAACTAGACACTTCTCAGGGATTCGGTGTTGACTGGTCCAGAACCCCCATTCAAATAGGGGCGAGTGTAGATACTTCTACCTTTTCCCTTCCTATCAATTTTAACAATTTGGTTGTCGGGACACTTAGTCCTGCGCAGCTAGTGAATGCATTAAAAATTATGCAGGCACAGGGTAATTCAAAACTTTTATCAAGTCCTCAAGTAACAACAATGGACAATCACCAAGCGGAAGTGGATGTGGTAACTACTGTGTATATTGAAGGTATGACAAACCAATCTAACTCTCAATATACTTCGCTTTTTGGACAATCATCGACTAATAGTAACCCGAATTTTTTTAATCTTAATACAGTTCAGGAAAAAGATATCGGTATTAAACTTCAAGTGATACCCCGATCAAATGAAGGGAATAGAGTTACACTCATTGTTAATGCAACTGTAGAAGCATTACTCGGCGCTGCGGACTCGAAATCTGACAAGCCGCGCTCTACTAAAAGAACTGTGCGTACCCAAGTTACAGTTGATGATGGCTCAACTGTTATAATTGGAGGTCTCATAACTGAAAATGTCATTGAAAATATTAAGTTTGTACCCATATTGAGCAAAATTCCTTACTTAGGTGCATTATTCCGATCTACTTCTATAGAAAAAGAACAGAGAGAGCTATTGATCTTTATTACTCCAACAATTATTAGGTAAATTAAATGAACAAACAATTTCCATATTTAATTATCGCATTTAGTATTTCTGGCCTAATAGCCTTTGCATCTTTATTTGGCGTATATGATACGATAGAAAATAAATTATTGGACATGCGGTTTAATCAAAGGGGACGGATCGAAACCCGAAATGATATTGCTACATTGGATATTGATGTCCGGGCATTACAAACTATTGGGAAATGGGATCCTTGGAGTCGAGAAAAACATTTACCAATGGTAAAAGCAGCAGGACAGCATGGAATGGATTTGCTTGCTTTTGATATTTACTTTATAGAAAACAGCGAACGAAAACTGAATTATAAAGCATTAAATGCTATTGCTGATTCAGTATTATCAATGGATCAAGTAAAAAACCTTTTCCCTAACCCAGATTCAGATTTGGCAAATGCATCTGAAATAGCGGGGAATGTAACATTTGCTCAAAGTTTTAAACCTCAGCCAAAGAAAAAAGAAAGAGTAAAAGACAGAACAGACGTTCAAACAACTCGGCTAAACCTTATGGATTCATTAAATCTATTTCGTAAAGTAAACCGAGAAGATTATGCCACTATTTTTGATTTTTATGACGGAGAATTTCCCGTAGAAATATTTATTCAAAAATCAGCAGGAATTTATTTTTTCCAAGCGAAGGCTGATGCGGATGGCGTCATGCGTAAATATCCCCTTATCGGCCTTTATGAAGATAGACTTTTTCCATCTGTCTCACTCGCAATGGCATTAAAACATTATCATGTTTCATTTGATAGTGTTGAAATAATACCTGGAACTCATCTGAAATTCAACATCCCTGAGCAAGATGAATATGGACAAAACGAAATTGTGATTCCTATTAACGATGAAGGCATGATGCAAGTAAACTGGGCAGGAAACTGGGAAGATGCTGATGGAAACTTCGATGTGATGCACTATCCTTATAATGTGCTTAAAGATTTCCAAGAAACTGAATATCCTAATTATATTATGGCAGAATATAAACGGATTGCAAATACAGATTTTGGGGGAGATATAAAAGCCGCCCTAAAACCCGTTGTTGGAAAACTTCCTAACAAGGATAGAAAATTAATAATAACGATTGCAAAAAAATTAATTCCTATGGGAATGGCTGAATCGTATATAAGAAAATATCCTGATAAAACAGCTCAAGATTTTAAACGTCTCCCTCCTTTTATGTATAATGAATTAAAAAATAACAATTTGATTGCAGATTCATTTCAAAAATCTGGAGAAACGAACTTAAATGATATGTTGGTCGAAGGTTCATTAATCTATGATCCAAATTTAGAAAATTATACTATATCGTCCCTTAGTTCACTTCAAGCTGATTTGAAAGATGCCATAGATAAAACTGACGATATTTCCCATAAAAAAGCCCATAAGAAAGCTCAAGCGAAACTGGCATTGCTTGAAAGAAATTTTCAGATTATCAGTAATTTAAATAATAATAACATGATTGATGAACAGCGCCCTCTTTACTTTATGGGGAATTCTCAACGACTTATTTCTGGGAAAGAAGAGAAAGGAAATGCTCGCCTTATTGTTCCATTTGAATTTGTTGGGAAAAAATTATTTTATGGATTAACAGCCACAGGGACTCATGATTTAAACCCTATGCCCTTTAACCCTAGATACCCAATGGTTGGCCTTCATGCAAATGCCCTCAATACTATCCTATCAGGAAATTTTATAAATAAGAGTTCCAAAGTATTAGATATTGCTATTATACTATTTGTTGGTCTTATACTCGCAATTGCAGTGCCTAAATTGTCCGCAACTCAAGGTGGTATACTTATGGGTACTCAGGCAATTGGGCATACATTTATAGCATTTTATCTATTTAGTAATTATAATTATTGGCTCGATTTATTTGGTCCTGGAATTACAATGGTTGTTGGATATTTGGGGATTACTATCTACAACTATATTCAAGAAGAAAAGAATAAACAATTCCTGAAAGAGTCATTTGGAACCTATGTTTCACCAGAACTTATTGACCAAATGTATGATAGTGGTGAAGAACCATCCTTGGGTGGCGAAGAAGGATATCACACTGCTTTCTTTACAGATATTCAAAGTTTTTCTGCCTTTTCTGAAAAATTAACCGCAAGTGAACTTGTTGCATTATTAAACCAATATTTGACAGATATGACTGATGTTCTTTTAGAAAATAAAGGAACATTAGATAAATATATTGGTGATGCGATCGTGGCATTCTATGGTGCTCCTATAGAAATAGACGATCATGAAATGTGGGCGTGTATAACTGCAATCAAAATGCAGGAAAGCTTAGAATTACTTCGCCAAGGCTGGCAGGAAGAAGGAGATCGTTGGCCCGAAATTGTCCACCACATGCAAAATAGAATTGGTATCAGTTCCGGACAAATGGTTACTGGGAACATGGGATCTGCATCCAGAATGAATTATACTATGATGGGTGATAATGTTAATACAGCTGCACGACTTGAATCATCAGCAAAACAATATGGTATTTATATTCAAATTGCAGATAGTACTTATCAAGCTGTGAAAGATCGAGTTGTTGTACGAGACTTAGATTTAGTAAAAGTTATGGGTAAAAATGAACCTGTAAAAGTATGGGAACTTATTTGTGAAGTTGGGCAAGAACCAGAGCAATATAAAAAGATTCTACCTGCTTACCACGAAGCTTTAGATTTATATAAAAGTCAACAATGGGAAAAAGCAATCGAAGCTTTTAAAGTATCAGACGCATTAGAAGATATGTTCCCAGGCCGGAAGACAAATCCAAGTAGAATATATATTCCACGATGCGAATATTTCATCGAAAATCCACCAGGAAGAGATTGGGATGGCGTTTGGACTCTCACTTCAAAATAGGAATATGTTCATGAAGTTTCCACATTGGATCACTTCACTCCTTCTACTGAGTTTATTGTCTTCCACTGGTCACTCTCAGGGGAATCCATTTGTTAAAGATTCTTCATTTACTGATTCTGTGCGACAATCATTGGCTGCTGAAATTTTAAGCGCGGATATTAATAATGATGGAACAGCTGATTTATTTATGTCTGGATATGATTCAACACGATTTGGCTATTTTCTTGACGTATATTCAAATAATAATGGCACACTTGAAACATTTTATACACAAGAAATTGTCACATATTCAGATACGATTGGCGTAAATATTGGCGGTATTAGTGG
>Ga0233439_10004398_pt1 | contig 13638 bp, 15 predicted proteins | sample SI_123_September_6_FD_182713 | JGI IMG/M metagenome (GOLD analysis project Ga0233439, IMG submission 182713) | Seawater microbial communities from Saanich Inlet, British Columbia, Canada - SI_123_September2016_100_MG | ecosystem: Environmental > Aquatic > Marine > Inlet | place: Canada: British... | reverse complement strand
AGGGATCATTGGCAACCCAGCGGTTTTCATCAACTTCCCGGGTGATGAGGCTGGCAGCCATCGCGACGGCGCGGCTGCCGCCTTCGGGCAGCGCGGCGTCAGCTATCTTATAGTCCACATCGTCATCGATGCTGTTAGTGATCACCATGCCAACCGGATAATACAGCAGGACCGCTACCAAAATGGCGATGCCAATGCCTCCCGCCGTGCGTTTACCGGTGCCGCTAAAGTCCGGCAACAGCCGCCGGGCCTGTCCCATCAACCGATCGGCCACCATATTCCTCGTATCCCTATAGTTATCCGTGCGCAGAAATGCGACGGTGTTGACCTCACATAAGGTGCATTGAGGGGGCAATCAACCGTGCAGGCACCCGGACAGTGATCCCCAATATCCGGATACTGCTATCCGGATACCGCTAAATTGCCGACGGCAGGGTAAAGCTAAAGGTGGAACCTTGACCAAGGGCGCTTTCCACTGACATGGCACCGCCCTGCAGTTCCACCAACTCCTTGCATAATTGCAGGCCCAGGCCGGTACCTTTTTCACCTTCGGTGCCGGCGGTGGAAAGGTTGGTTTCGAATTGAAACAATCGCGCCAGACGGTCGGGCGCAATCCCGATACCGTTGTCCCGAATGGATATGGAAATATCGCCGCCATCCCGGACAGCATGCACTGATATGGCACCGCCCATGTCGGTAAACTTAATGGCATTGGCGATCAGGTTCCGCAGCACGGTATCAACCATCTGTGGATCGGCAAGGACGCTCAACAAGGCCCGGTCAGCGCATTCAACGGTAATATTCTTGTTCGTTGCACTGGCACCATTAAAGGCCAAGGCCGTTTTGATGGCGACGATTATGTCGAAGGGGCGCGGTTCATTTTTCAGCCCGCCCATTTGCAGGCGCGACCATTCCAATAGAGCCTCCAACAAGCTATTCGCCTGGAGAGCGGAGTCATGCATCATCGCGGCATATTCGCTGATCTCAGCCGGAGACAATGTTTCAACATTTTGGCTGAGAATTTCCGAAAAACCCAACAGACTATTGAATGGGGTTCGTAAATCATGCGCGATAATGGAAAACAATCGGTTTTTTTGCCCATTGAGCAGTTGCAGCTGATCGCGCTGCTCCGCCAACGCGCGTTCAGTTCGCAACTGTTCCGTAACATCGTACGCAACGCCGGATACACCAACCACCGAGCCGTCGTCACCAAGAATTGGGGACATCCGTAGGGAGATGGAAAAAGTGTGGCCATCCTTGTGGGTGCGTTGCCCGATGGTTTGCTGTGGTTGTTCTCCACGCAAGGCGCGTCGCAAAATCGATTCTTGATTTTCGGATTGTACACTGTCGCCGGTCAATAATTGAAACGGCTGTCCAACAGCTTCCTCAGCCGTGTAGCCATAAAGTTTTTCCGCGCCTGGGTTCCAGGATGCGATGATACCGTCGGTTGAGAGGCTTAAAATCGAAGAGTCGGACGACGCCACAATTGCCGCCAATTCCTTGGTCGCGCTTTCGGCCCGGCGCTGTGCCGTTACGTCCTGTGAAATATAGACGTAGCCCCCTTCAGGTGCGTGGAAACCCTTTAGCTCCAGGATCCGTCCGTCATTGAGCCTGCTTTCCCGGGTCAGGTCGCCTTCAACCAATTGCCGACGACGCTGCGCGACGAGTTGGTCGCTTTCGCCCTCACCGTAGAATCCCATCGCGAACAAATGCGCAATCAAATCCGTTACCGGCATGTCATTGCGCAACAAACCCGGTGGCGTGTCCAGAATCTCCTCAGCCGTGCTGTTCCAGGTCAAAAGGCGGAATTCCGCATCATAGACCGTGACGCCGATAGGCAGATGATCCAGGCTTTGCTCCAGGAGCATCAGGCGTTCATGGGCTGGTATATTTGGCGTGGCAGGGGGCGCTGTCCCTTCGACACCGTCGATCGTTCCCTTCACGGAATGATTCATCGTCCCATCCTGTATGACCTTGAAACTGCGCAAGTCTCATACCGACCTTGCCGAGACCTTACTATGCGCGATAAATGGTTAATGCGGCGTTACCAGGCAGCCAGTCGGGCTGTTGATCGGGCTGCAGATCAGGCCGCCGGGGCAACAAACCTTTTGCCCGATCCACCATCGACAGTCATTATTGCAAAAAATCAGAGGAGAGCCCCAAAATGATTAAGGCCATCACCTGCATCAAGCGGAAGTCCGGCATGTCCGTGGAAGATTTTCAGACCTATTGGCGGACGGACCACGCGAAGGTGGTCAAACGCCTGCCTGGCCTGCGCCGCTATATCCAGTCCCATGCATTGCTGGGAGGCTATCGTAAGGGCGAATTGATTTATGATGGCATTGCCGAGATCTGGGTTGATGACGTTGCGGCACTGCGGGCCATGGCGGGAACAGCGGCCTATGGCGCGGTGCAGACAGACGAAGAAAACTTCATCGACCGGGCCAAAATGGCCCTGATCCTGACCCAGGAACACATTATCAAAGACGGTGCCGTGCCCGACGGCGCCCTGAAGAATATCGAATTCGTACCGCGCAAGGCCGACATGGAGGTTGAAGCCTTTCAGACCTATTGGCGGGATGTGCATGGTCCCATCGCAGCGGAGATCGAGGTTATCCGCCGCTATGTGCAAAGCCATACGTTGTTGGGCGGTTATCGGGACGGTAAGGTACCGGCCTGGGACGGCTGTGCCATCACCTGGTTCGACGACATCGCCGCCATGCGTCAATCGGCACAGTCCGCCGCCTATGATCGCGCCCGGGAAGACGAGCCGAAATTCCTCAATACCGAGAATGAGATCGACTTCATCATCAGCAAAGAACACGTGATTATCGCGTAGTCATTTAGAAATCTGGAACAGTAAAACATTATGCGTAAAGACGTAGAGACTATCCGTGCGCTGCATGCGGGCAACCTGGACGCCGCCCGCCCCGAAGCAGTTGCAAAGCGGCGCAAGACCGGCCATTGGACCACGCGGGAGCAGATTGACGCCTTTCTGGACCCAGGCAGTTTCGCCGAATATGGCGGCCTTTCCCGCCCTGTACGCAACGATATGTCAGGTGCCGCCGACGGCCTGGTCACCGGGACGGGGGAAGTTGACGGACAATCCTGCGCCATCATGGCCTACGACTATACGGTCTACGCCGGCACCCAAAGTCTGATCAATCATAAGAAACATGACCGGATATTTGAGGTGGCGGAAAAATTGCGCCTGCCCATGATCTGCTGGCTGGAGGGCGGCGGTGCCCGGCCCCATGACCTGTCCGCAGGTACCGGCCTGGGACTGGACCTGACCACTTTCATGGCCTTTGCAAAGCTGTCGGGCAACGCACCCGTGGTTGGCATCGTGGCGGGGCGGTGTTTTGCGGGCAATGCCAATCTGGCCGGCATGTGCGATGTTCTGATCGCTACGCCGAAAGCCAACATCGGCATGGCCGGCCCGCCTTTGGTGGAGGCGGCGTTGGGCGAGACCTTCACGCCGGAAGAAATCGGCCCGGTAGAGGTTCAGGAGCCTAATGGCGTGATCGATATTCTGGCCAAGGATCAGGGCGAGGCGATTGAGCTGGCGAAAAAATATCTCAGCTATTTCCGCGGCCCCTCAGATACCTATCAGGCGCCTGATCTGGAGGCGTTGCGAGAGATCATCCCCGATAACCCGCGCCGGGCCTATAACGTGCGCAAGGTCATTGAAGGTATTGCCGATATCGACTCGGTGTTGGAACTACGCGCCAAGTTCGGGCGCGCAATCGTCACCTCCCTGATCCGTATCGAAGGTCGCCCGGTCGGCGTCATTGCCAATCAGCCCATGTTCCTGGCCGGCGCCATCGACAGCCCGGCTTCCGACAAAGCCTCCCGCTTTATTCAGCTGTGCGATGCTTACGACATACCCATGTTATTCCTGTGCGACACGCCGGGCCTGATGGTCGGGCCGGAGATTGAGAAGACGGCCCTGGTGCGCCATTCCGGGCGCTTGTTGTTGAACGTATCGGCGGCCACCGTGCCTTTCATGACCATTGTTCTACGCAAGGCCTATGGCTTGGGCGGCTATGTCATGGGGGCCCGTGGCCTGGACCCTGCCCTTTGTGTCGGCTGGCCCACGGCGGAGTTCGGCGGCATGGGCTTGGAGGGAGCGGTGAATATCATTCACGGCAAAGAACTGGCCGCCGCGCCGGACGAGGCGACGCGCGCCGACATCCACGCCCGTGCCACGGCCGAACTGAAACGCCAGAACACAGGCATCGCGGTTGCGGAAAAATTCGAAATTGATGATATAATCGACCCGGCGGATACCAGGCATTTTTTGAGCCAGACCCTAAAGGCCATGCCCACACCCCTCGCCCGCAGCCATCGCAAGCACGCCATTGACGCCTGGTAGTCGTTGGAATTTGACGATTTGTAAGAGGATCAGATAATGAGCATCACCTTTAGCACCCTCAACACCGAGGCCGGGTTCGCGGCGGACGTCGGCGGTGTTGATCTAAGCCAGCCCATGGATGAAGCGACATTCCTGCCTATCCGGGACGGCTTGGACCAATACGGCGTACTGGTGTTTCATGATCAGGATCTGGATGAGGAGGCCCAAATCGCCTTTTCCCGCCATTTTGGGGAGCTGGAGGTATCCATCCGCCGCCACCGCGCCCGGGCCGTGGCCCACGATGAAATCTCCGACATCACAAATGTCGCCCCGGACGGTTCCATCTATCCCATCGACGGGGAGCATATGTCCTACAATCTGGGTAATCAGTTGTGGCATGCAGACAGCTCGTTCAAGGCCATTCCTGCCTTGGTCTCCCTGCTTCACGCCAGGGAAGTGCCGCCAGAGGACGGCGCCACGGAATTTGCCGATCAGCGCGCTGCCTGGGATGGCTTGTCGGCGGAAACCCAGGCCCGGATTGACGGCATGGTCGGGATGCACAGCCTGGCCCATTCCAGGGCCGCCATGGGTTATGATGCTGAAGACAAGTTCCTGGCTGCGGAAAAGGCCGAGGTGCCCCCCGTGCCCCAGGCACTGGTACAGACCAACCCCCGCACGGGACGCAAGGCGCTCTACGCAGGGGCCCATGTTGCCAGCATTGTTGGCCTGAACAAAGCCGACAGCGATGCCCTGTTGGAGGAACTGCGCGCCCAGGCCACCCAGGACAGCCTGTTGTATCACCATGACTGGCAGCCCGGCGACCTGGTCATCTGGGATGACCGCGCCACCCTGCACAGGGGCCGCCCTTTCGACAACAAATACCGCCGGGTCATGCGCCGCACCACGGTGGCAGGAGACAGGCCCACAGCCTAAACCATAGCGGATAGGATCAGCATCAATGACAACAACCAAGGAAGCCAAATAATGAACACGCAGCCTCTGTTGGGTCGTACGGCTTTGGTGACGGGCGGGTCGGGTGATATTGGTAGTGGCATTGCCACCTTGCTGGCCAGCGCCGGGGCCGATGTCGCGATCACCTATATGGGCCATACCGCCGGCGCGGACGCCACGCTGGAAGCGGTTGCCGGCCATGGCCGCAAAGGCATCGCGATCCAGCTGGATCAGCGCGACCCTGCGTCCATCGATGCCTGTGTGCAAAAAATGGCAGATGGCATGGGGGCTCTGGATATTCTGGTCAACAATGCGGCCTGGAACATCGGTATTGCTTTTCCTGATCTTGAGGCCCTGAACGGGGAGATCTGGGATCAGGTTTCGGAAACCAATCTGCGCGGCCCATATCTGTTGGCCCGTGCTTTCGCGACAATGCTGAAATCCAACGAGGCCGGGCGTATAGGCCACATTGTGAATATCGCCTCCGCAGCCGGTATCGCACCGGGTGGCAGCAGCATTGCCTATGCCGCCAGCAAGGCCGGCCTTATTCATCTGACACACTGCCTTGCCGTCGCCATGGCCCCGGACGTCGCCGTCAATTGCGTCGCCCCGGGTCTTGTAGAAGACACCCGGATGGCCCAGCGCGTGCCCGACGATATGGCGCAACTTATCAGGCAGGAAGCGGTGCTGGGCCGGGTCGGCCAGATCGAAGACGTCGCAGCGCAAGTTCTCACGTTCGTTGCCTCCACCTCCATATCAGGCCAGGTCATGACCGTTGACGGCGGCATGCCCGTTGCCATGCGCTAAATCAACTCTTATCAAGGTGCCGGCGCAAAGGTGCTGGTTGGTTGACAACGGATCATGACGTAGACAGGATCGCGCCCCCAACTAAATCAAGGAGCACAATATGTCGGCCTGGATAAAGATGATCCCGCCCGAGGCCGCCGAAGGCCCGCTGACCGAGTTCTATGAAATGGTGACAACCCCCAGCGGTACCGTTGATAACGTCATGCGGGCCCATTCCTTGCGGCCCCACACAATGGAAGGCCATGTGGTCCTGTACCGCAGCGTCCTGCATAACCCGGACAATGTTCTGCCCTTTGTGTTTTTGGAAGCCGTCGCCTCTTACACCTCTATTGTAAACGACTGCGAATACAGCCTGACCCATCATTTCGCCAATGCGCGCCGGTTGATGGATGATGAGGCCCGCGCCGATGCGGTCTTTGTGGCCTTGAAAGCCGGGCGTCCCGAAGATGTGTTCGCGGGCAAGGAGCTGGCCTTGCTGCGCTATGCGGCCAAGTTGACCCGGGATGTCGGCAGAATGACAAAATCTGATATCGACGTTTTGCATCAAGCGGGCTGTGACGATGGGGAGATATTGGAAGTCAATCAGGTCTGTGCCTATTTCAATTATTCCAACCGTTTGCTAAATGGCCTTGGCGTCACGACAGAAGGCGACGTGATCGGGTATTATCAGGAAAAATCGTAAGCAAAGGGAACACCACGTGGCCTACGCAGAGGTAAAACATATTGATATCGATGCGATCCCGGTGATTGATCTGTCGCCGCTGTCCGATGGCGCGGCTGGGGAACGTTTCGTCGGCCGGCAACTGCGCGACACCGTTCAGCGCATTGGGTTTTTCTATGTGAAAAACCATGGCGTCCCGCAACAGAAAATCGACCGTGCCATTGAAACCGGCGCACAATTTTTCCATATGGACCGCGCACAGAAAGAAACCGTGCGCGTGGCCGATTATCACCGTGGCTTCCTGCCCATTGGTGAGGCGACCATGTCAGGCGCCAGCAAACCGGATAACAAGGAAAGTTTCATTTGGGGCTGGGAGGTAGACCCCGGCGATCCCGACATCGAAAGCAGCAACCGCATCCTGGCACCGAACCGCTGGCCCGATATCTTGCCGGAACTTCGCGAGGCCCTGGATGATTATATCAGAACCATCAACGGCCTGGGGATATCCCTGTTGCGCGCTTTTGCCGCCGGGCTGGATCTGCCGCACGATTATTTCGTCCGGCATTTTGATAAACCGCTAACCCGCGCGGCGGTCGTCTATTATCCACCACAGCCCGAGGACATGGGCGAAAGTCAGTTCGGCGTCTCGCCCCACACGGATTATGGTTGCATTACTATTTTGTATCAGGATGCCGTCGGGGGCCTGCAGGTGATGGACCGAAACGGTGATTGGTTGACCGCCCATCCCATGCCCGGGACTTTTGTGGTCAATGTGGGGGATCTGTTGCATCGGTGGAGCAATGACCGCTTCATATCCAACCCGCACCGGGTCATCAACGCCTCGCCGGGCGAGCGGTTTTCCGTTCCGGTTTTTGTCGACCCGAACTGGGATACGGTGATCGATCCCGTGCCCGCGCCAGGCGGGACCGCGCATCACGCAGCCATTGGCTGCGCCGAATATATCTATGGCATTTATCAAAAATCCTTCGCCTATCGGAATGAAGATGCAGATTGAACCATTGCCCAAGCACCGCGCCGCAGGCGAAAAAAGCCGGTTAATGAAGAACGATTGGTCCTATGCGGTACCCGTCAGCCTGGATGATTTCGCGGCCCGGGATTGGGCCCTGCTGGACAGTCAGCGTGGCCCTTACAGTGCGGCGCAACGGGCCAAACAGGCGTTGGAGATGTTGGCCGCACAAGCGAATGCGCCGACCTTCGGTTATCAGATCAACAATTATGAACATTGCCTGCAGACCGCCACCCTGGTGCTGCAGGACGGCGGGGGGGAGGAAGATATCGTCGTCGCCCTGTTCCACGACCTTGGCTTTGTCACCAACAACGAGAACCATGGACAGTTCGCCGCCAGCTTCCTGGCACCCTATGTCTCGGACCGGAACGTTTGGATGTTGGAGCGGCATATGTATTTCCAGGCCCTGCATTGCGCCACCCACCCGGACGTGGACCCCAATATCCGTGAGCGCTGGCGCGGCCATCCGGACTTTGAATATACCGCCAATTGGGTCGCTAAATACGACGTTCCCTCGATCAACCCGGCAATGGAAAACGCGCGCCTTAAAACCTTCGCCCCCATGGTCGAACGCCTGTTCGCAACGCCCCGAAACGATATACCAATCCCGAAGTAAGCGCGGACGCTGGAAACCAGAGCCACTTGACGCGGCCCTATCGGTAAGGCGCTAATGGGACAAAATCTGACCCAAGAACAGCTTGGTCCGCTCATTCTGAGTATTGGCGAAGAATTCTTCCGGCGGGCCTTCCTCGATGATCCGGCCTTCATCCATGAAAATCATCTTGTCCGCGACCGTGCGGGCAAAGCCCATTTCGTGGGTGACGCAAATCATCGTCATGCCTGTCTCCGCCAGATCTATCATCACGTCCAGCACTTCCTTGATCATCTCCGGATCCAGGGACGATGTGGGTTCGTCGAACAACATCACCTCGGGCCGCATACACAACGACCGCGCGATGGCCGCGCGCTGTTGCTGACCGCCAGATAGCTGGCTGGGATATTTTTCGCCCTGTTCGGGGATATGCACTTTCTCCAGATATTCCATGGCCAGCTGGTTGGCCTCGGCCCGGCTGGCACCGCGCACTTTCATAGGCCCCAGGGTGCAGTTTTCCAGCACCGTCAAATGGGGGAACAGATTGAACTGCTGAAAGACCATGCCGACCTCGGCCCGGATTTCCGCTGTCTGCCGGTTCTCTTCCCCCAATTCAACACCGTTGAAAACAATGCGGCCTGCCTGATGATCCTCCAGGCGATTTATGCAACGGATCAAGGTGGATTTGCCAGAGCCCGAGGGGCCGCAAATAACCACCCGCTCCCCCCGCCTGACGGAAAAATCCACGTCCTTGAGGACATGGAAATCGTCAAACCATTTGTTGACGCCGGCCATGACGATGACGGGATCGCCATCTATGTCGGTGGCTGCATCCCTGGCTGCTTTGCCGGTCTTACTGCTCATGCTACGTCCCTTCCACTCAACGCATATGCACGCCGATACGGCGTTCCAGTTGCCCAAACATCAGGGCGCAGGCATAGCACACGACAAAATACATCGCCCCCGTGACGATCCAAACCTCAAAGAAACGCTGCTCTGATATGGCGATCTCCATAGCCATGAACGAAAGCTCCTGGATCGATATCAGCGCGACCAGGGAAGAATCCTTGATCAGGGTGATAAACTGCCCGGCCAGAGGCGGCACCACACGGGCGATGGCCTGAGGTAGCACCACATAGCGCATTAAAGCGAGGCGGGAGAGGCCGATACTTTGGCCCGCCTCACGCTGGCCCTTGGGTACCGCCTGAATGCCGGCGCGGATAATCTCGGCGATATAGGCCGCCGACATCATGGACAGGCTGATCACGCCAGCGGCGAAATTGGTCATCAGGTTGGCCGGCCCGAAAAGGAATTCGGCAACTGCCAGGGTACCCGGCGAGGCGCCGTTGATCGCCTCGTCTATACCCAGCAGCGGCATGATCTGGCTGGCAATGAAGAAATAGAACAGAAACAGGAACGGCACCGGGGGTATGTTTCGGATGAACTCCACATAGGCCCAGCTGACCAGACGGGGAAATAACCTGTTGGAGGTTCTGGCAACGCCCAGGATGATGCCAATGATCGAGGCGACAAGCATGGTCCAGATGGCGATCCGGATGGTGGTCGCCAGCCCTTTGATCAACAGGTTGGGGACGTAACTACCCTGCCCCTCATCCCAGCGGAACAGGTAGTTCGGGATCACCGACCAATCCCATTTATAGATCAGGACTGTTTCGACCCGATAGCCCACATAGGCCACCCCTGCGATAACGGCGGCGAAGATGACAAGGTCGATCAGGGTGAGGCGTGGTAATCGCATCGGCCTCACCGCCGCCGCCGAATGCGGCGTTCCATCCAGGCGACAAGTGTCGAAAGGCTTATGGTCAGAACCAGATACATGGGCCCGACCACAAACCAAACCTCAAAGCTCATGAAGGTATCGCCGATAAGATTGCGTGCCTCGGTGGTCAATTCGAAAACGGCAATGAAGCTGAGGATCGCCGAATGCTTGATCAGGTTGACCAGGATCCCGGTCATGGGCGGCAGCATCAACGGGATCGCCTGGGGCAGGATAATATAGATATAGGTCTTGGCCCGGCTGAGGCCGATGCTGGTGCCGGCCTCCCACTGTCCCTTTGGCACGGAGTTGATGCCGGCCCGGATAATTTCCGAGGCGAAGGTGCCTTCAAAAAAGGCCAGGCACAGAATGCCGGTCCAGATTGGATTGTTAATGCCCAGGATCGGTTGCAGCACGAAATAGAAGATGGAAACCTGCACCAGCAAAGGCGTGTTGCGGATAATTTCAAGATATACGGTTGCGACGATGCGGCCCGCAAAAGACCCCGAAAGGCGCAATACAGCCGTGACCAGGCCGATGATCATGGCCAGCAACATGCCCCAGGCGGCGATTTCGATGGTCACCATAAGGCCGTATATCAGCGGGCCCCACAGCAATTCACCATCAATGACTTCATAGAAATATTGCGGCAGGCGATGCCACTGCCAGCGGTAGTCCATGGTCTCGGCACCGCGCCAGACCAGCCAGGCCAACAGGCCGGACAACAGCACGAACTGGACGATATCAAAGGGCTTGGAATTCCACCACTGTATCCGCCGCCCGCCGTCCGGGGGCGGCAAAGCCGCTTCAGCGTCACGAAGCGTCATCGGCGAGCCGGGATCATAACCGTGATCATATTGTCAAACGCGAGCCGCAAGACGCGATGGATCTGCATCGCGTCTTGCGGTGGACGCGGACCTATTTAAGCCGGGACTTCCAATCCCGACCCTTGAACCACTTGTCGTGTGTTTCCTTCAACCAGCCATTCAGCTCGTGATAAAGGATCCAATTGTTGAAGAAGTTCAGCGCATCCGGATCACCCTTACGCACAGCGAAGGCGGAGGCGGAGGGATCGAACGGCCCCCGGCCAAAGGGATGGTAGAGGACATCCGGGTTGTCGAGCACATAATGGGTCGGCTTCGGCTCTGACGTCAGGAAGGCGTGCGCGTTGCCGTTCAGCACGTCCTGCAGGGCCTGGGCGTCATCATCGAACTGACGAACGCGGGCCTTGGGGAAGTTCCGGCGCGCGGTTTCACCCGGCGCGGTGCCACGCTTGATGGTCAGGGTAACGCTGCGGCTGTTCCAATCTTCCTTGGTTTTCAGGCCGTCTTTCGCGGCCATCTTCTTGTTGGCTGCCATGCCGACCGTCAGATATGCGTAGGGGTGGGAAAAGTTGACCGTCAGGTTCCGCTTTGGCTTGATCACCATACCGGTGATGATGACATCGAATTTTTTCGCCAGCAGGGCCGGGATAATGCCGTCAAATGCCGTCGGCACCAATTCGACCTTAACGCCCATGTCCTTGGCCAATTTATTGATGACATCAACTTCAAAGCCGATGACTTCGCCATTCCGGTCCCGCATGGCCCAGGGCACAAATGTCGACAGGCCGACAACAATTTTCCCCCGCTTTAGAATATCGTCGACCACGCTTGCCGCCATGGCCTGCCCAGCGGTGCCAGCGACCCCGAAGGCAATCGCTATCGCGGCAATAACGCCGAGAACATTTCGTTTGAAGGACATTGGCTTCTCCCCTGCTTTCCAATTTTGCCCGTTTCGGGCGGTTGATCTTGCGCGACAGCCTAGAATATTTGTTTCGCCAATGGTAGTGGGATAGTTTGAATTGCAATACCTCATCGGAGAAACTTATGCGCAAACTCATCTCAAGCGGCCGTCCCTGGGAAATGATCGCCGGCTATTCCCGCGCTGTCCGGGTTGGCAACATGATCGAAATCGGTTTGACCTCACCCTCGGCACCGGACGGCACGATCCTGCATGCGGGTGATGTGTACCTGCAAACCCAGCTGTCGCTGCGCATCGTGGGCGAAGCGCTGGAAGAGGCCGGGGCCTCCTTCGATGACGTGATCAAAACCAACATCATGATGCTGGACACAAAGCGCTGGGCCGAGGCGGCCAAGGCCCATGCGGAGGTGTTCAGCGAAATTCGCCCAGGATTGTCGTTTGTCGGCGTCAGTGGTTTCTTCGACCCGGCCATTGATGTCGAGGTGGAAGTGACCGCATATATAGATCCGGCTGCTTAGGAAACGCCGGTTTATCCGGTCTCATAGGAAAAGAAAGCAAGATCATGAGTGAATGCCCCAGTGAATGTCCCTGTGGATCCGCGAAACAACTGGCAGCCTGCTGCGGCCCCTATCTGGACGGCGAGGATGAGGTCTGGGCACCGACGGCAGAGGCGACCATGCGTTCCCGCTATAGCGCCCATGTGTTGGGAAATGCTGACTACCTCGTTGCCACTCTGTCGGAAGATCAACGCGCTGATTACGACAAGGAGGAAGCGGAACAATCCTTCGCGGATACCAAATGGCTGGGCCTGGATATCCGCAAAACCTCGCAAGGCGGGGAAGATGATGAACGGGGAGAGGTCGAATTCGTAGCCCGCTATCGCACGGGAACGCAACAGGTCTCCCACCACGAATTGTCTTATTTTAGCCGCGAAGATGGCCGTTGGGTCTTCTCGGGCTGTGAAATGAACCCGAAAGCACCGACCGTCAGAGTGCAGAAGGTCGGTCGCAATGATCCTTGCCCCTGTGGTTCGGGCAAAAAATACAAGAAATGCTGCGCGGCATAGGAAATGGAACGATCAACGCCGCCACAAGTTCACCGAATTTGTGGCGGCGTCAGTCGGGCTAAGGGCCGCAAAGTAAGCTTTGTCTTATTTCTTTTCGGCGCGGAACGGTTTGTGGCACGCACCGCATGCTTTGCCGACGGGGCCGATCCCACTGCGCAATCCATCTAGGCCTGTGCCCGCGACCTTGACGAAGTCCACAAGAGCCATCTTTAGGGCTTTGGATTTTTTGGAAACTTCTGGATAAGTGCTCCAAATTTCAGGTTTGGCTCGTGTTTGGGTGCCAAGTTTGTCGTTGCCGGAACCTGGCAGCCACATGCCACTCGTATCCAAATTGGCCATGGCCTGTAGACTGGTCGCGGCCCCTTGTGCCTTCTTCGCATCGTAGGGCATTTTACCTTTGGCCATGCCGCCAAGCTGTCCCATGTAATAACTGTACAATTTCATCACCGCCTGGCGGGATGCGACTGGTTTATCCATCTCCGCAGCTTGTACGCTGCCCATCTGCAAGGCCACAATCGCCAGGGCGATCCCTGCGGCGATCCCTGTCTTTTTTAGTACTTTCAACATTCTACGCTCCCCTTTTTGTTGGCTATTCGGTTCCGATTTGGCTTCGGGTGAGGCTCTGTATTTGGCCTTTGAAGTCCTAGCCTATCCTGTGCG
>Ga0233439_10004396_pt1 | contig 13647 bp, 11 predicted proteins | sample SI_123_September_6_FD_182713 | JGI IMG/M metagenome (GOLD analysis project Ga0233439, IMG submission 182713) | Seawater microbial communities from Saanich Inlet, British Columbia, Canada - SI_123_September2016_100_MG | ecosystem: Environmental > Aquatic > Marine > Inlet | place: Canada: British... | reverse complement strand
CAAGCAGATTTTCTAAAAGGACATATCTTGCAAAAAGGAACATATTCGCATGATGGAAAAAAACACATCGCTCACGTAATGGAAAGGGAATTAAAAGCAAAAGATTATGCCTTAATTCCAGCATGGTATAAATCAAATATTACTCCTATTTCTCATGGAATCTATGATATACATGGAAATAAAATAAGAACAGAAAAAGAAAATCCAAGAAAAAAATCTTGGTTACAAAGATTCTCACATTTCTTTTAATAAAAAAAATCACCCCATAAATTCTTCAAACTTAGGAATAATCTGTTTCTTTCTTGAAAGAACTCTTCCTAAACTAGCAACTTCACTCTCAACAGTAGCATTAAAACCTCGTTTTAAAAGATCCTCTCCAGCCTTATTTGAAAATAAAGTAAAATTAATCTCCTTTAAGATATCAATAATTGAAAAGAAAACAAAATCTAAAGAATCATCTTTCTCAACTTTTTTAAGTTCAGCTATTATTTCTTCTTTTCTATCTAAGCCATAGTCTGGATTAGTTGTTTCCATAACTCCAACTCCAACTCTCTTACCATTAATCTCAAAGATTTTATAATCTAATTTAACTAATTCGTCAACATCAATATCGCCCAAATCACTCTTAGCATTAAACATCTCAAGTGCGTAAGCATTCAAATCTTCGATTTTAGCAATCTCATTTAATTTTTTAACAATCTCTTTATCTTCCTTAGTTGTAGTTGCAGATCTAAAATTCAAAGTATCAGACAAAATAGATGAAATTAAAATCCCAGCAATCTCTTTAGACAAATTAAGACCACTCTCAAAATACATCTTAGAAACAATTGAACAAGTAGAACCAAGTGGTTCAGCTCTAATCATTAAAGGTTCCTTAACACTTAAATCAAATCTGTGATGATCAATAATCTGAACAATCTTCAGCTTTTCCCTCCCATCAATACTCTGCTTCGCTTCATTATGATCCATTAAAATAATTTGCGACCCATCTTCAAGAACTGATAAAGTTTCAGGCTCTTCAATTCCAAATTTTTCTAAAACAAACTTAGTCTCATTATTTAATTCACCAAGTTTAATTACTTTAACATCTTCTCCCTTTTGAGATAATAATTCCCCATATGCAATAGAGCTACAAGTAGTATCAGTATCAGGACTTTTATGACCAATAATATGTTTAGTTACCATAACTCTCTTTATTTAGAACTATATTATAAACTTTACTTAACTAAAGAATAAAAAACAAAAAATAAAAAACAAATCACTTCTTAGAATAATGATCCATTCTAATATACACTTCCTCTCCAACATCAACCTTAGAAAGATCAGCAATATGGGAATTATCTGCAATCAGATTCTCATACACATTAACGATTGGTGTGTTAGTATCGCGAGCAATTACTTTAGCACTCTTCCAAACAGTATCTCCCTTAATTAGCTTCTTAACAATATAACTCTTGCCATCAATTATTCTAGTCTCAATTTCTTTGCCTTTCAAAATTATTGATCTCTTAGGAGTTCCTCTCTGTTCAGAAACAAGCATCTCAATAGTCTTAACATAATCAGCAGTTCCAAACATTTCAATTGACTTAGTCCAAGCACTCTGTCCCTTTGTAAACACATAAGTCTTAGCATCTTGATACACTCTACTTGTAGGTTTATCCTCATCAGGTGTCACATCAGGTATTTCAAAGCCTTCAAGAATTCTTGCAAGACCACTAACTCCAATCTTACTTTCTGCTACTGCAGCACTAGGCGCTTCACTTTCCTCAACAGGTGTTTTAGCAGCAACATATTTCTTAACTTCACTCTGACCTTTTTTAGATAATCTAACTTCGCTACCATCTGGATTATATTTGTGAGCAACGCCTTCACTATCAACACCATACAAACTTTCTGGACTTGCCGGATTCTCAAATAAATCAGACCCTTTAAAAGTTTCAAAATCAAGTGCCTTAGCAGTCACAATAATTGGAGCTATAGTATTAACTTTATCATCAATCCCATAATCCTTTTTACCATCGCCATGCTCCTCTCGAATATCACCGCCAGCAGTCTTAACACTAGCTTTCTCCATATTCTTAGCTAACTCTTCCTCACTAACTTCTTTTGGTTTTCTTTTAGCTACTTCTTTAGCATCTAGTACGTCAGGGTCATCTTCGTTAACACTAGCATCATCAACTTGTGCATCTTCATCAATAATACCTTGAACAACTGCATCGATTTGTCTATCTACTTTGGCATCACTATCTTCAAGCACAGCTCCTCTAATTCCTTGATCCATAGCGCCACCATCAAGAGCAACACCTGTCTTTCTAGAACCACTATCTGCTTTAGCAACTGCCTTGTAATCTTTTGAACCTTCGTTTCCTGTTTTTGCAAGTTGCTCTTCTTCACCAACATAAGGTCTATTCTCTTCAATTAATCCAACACCTTCTTTAACAGCATAAACAGTTCCTGCAGCAACAATCCCAACTCCCAAGGTCCATTTAACCCAACCTGGAGTTCCATATCTAACAGCAGTATAGATATTATCGATCCCTTTTCCTGCCTTAGCAATCAATTTTTGAGGTCTAACAATTTGCGTAGAAATATTTCTCTCATCTTCATCATCATCAACGCTACTAGCTTCTCTTTCCCTAGCAAAACTCTCTTCACCATTAACAATTGCTTCAGCTTTAGGTGGCGACTCCAAAACAAATCCTTCTAAATCTTGATTTGTTCCACTAGCATCAGGCTCTTCTCCAATTTCATAAGCGTCTTCCTCTGCAACCTTCTCTTCACCAGCAGCTACACTAGGTTCTTGAGTTCCACTCTTAACTTTTTCCATATCATCGCCATCAGCAACTTCACCTAAACCTTCACCAGACTCAAGTCTCTCTTTCTCACCAGAAGCAAAAGGATCTTCTTCCCAAGCACTAACTCCACCTTCTCCAGATTCCAAACTTCCTAAATCAAAATCATCTTCACCATCATCAGAACCAACAGCATCTAAATCGGCTTGGACACTCTCTTCCAATGGATCAATATCATCAGTTAAATCAGGAAGAGGAAAATCCCCTACTTCTTGTTCTTTTGCCATCTCAGCAAGTAATTTTGAATCTTTAACAGCATATCCTTCTAATGTGCCAATATTAATATCTCCTTCACTATCCAAATTTTCACTTGAACTATCACTACCCCATCCTTTAGGTTTGATTGCTTTATCTCCTACATCACCAACATCTAAGTTTCCATCGAACGGATTAAATTCTCCATCAATGTCAGGTGTCACATCCAATTCAAAAGGCAATTCATCTTTAACTCTCAAAGCATTAATATCTCCAGTACTCAAAACATCAAATTCTACAGGTGCATCATCTTCTGGATTTCTATTTAATAAAGCCTCTCTAACTGATTCATCAGTTGTTTTCTTTCTTCTTGCCTTCTCAACTAAAGTAAGAGGATTTACTCTTTCTTCTTCATGTGCAATAGCAATTCTTGCAATTGTTTTATTTAAATCTGAATCATTCATAGCTTCAGTATCATCAGCACCGCTGTCAATATTTTCTAAAACAGCATCTGTTCTTTGCTCACCTTCTAAATCTTCAAATGCTCGATGCACCTTAGCAGCAAATTCATGATCGTCAGGAGCAGTATTATCAGAAGTTCCACTTGTAGCAGCAAATATAGCATCACCTAATTCTTGATCACTAGGATCACCACTCACAGCAGCATTAATTAATTTACCAACAGCATCAAGTCTATTGGCTTGCATGGTTCCCTCTGGTTCAAAGAAATCTCCAGCAGGACTACCACCAAGAGTTGTAAAACCACCTTGGGAATTAGCCTCATAAATCCTAGCAGAACCAATATCAGTTAATGGGGCATTGTCTCTAGTAATCACACCATCTCGAGGTATTTGTTCTTTAGCATCTATTCTTTTAGCAATTTCAGCAGCTATTTCATCAGTATCTAATTGGGTTGTTGTACCATGTTCAACAGCCCCAGTATCTTGTCTAACTAAGAACTCAGAATGTTTTTGTGGTGTTCCTTTGCCTTTTCTAATAATTTTTTTTCTAGCCATTTTTTTATCCTCAAATTATTTTACTCCTATTTTATCTAAAACATCAGTGATTGGTTTTTCTCTTTTTTCCTCTTCCATTGCAACATAAGCATACTCTTTCATTTCTCTAATGTAAGGTTGTCTTTTTGATGGATCCACATAAGTTAACCCTAACAATATCTTTTGCCATCCATCTTTAATTTCTTTTGAACCTAAACTAGAAGCACACACTTGGGTTAAAAAATGTGGGTGTCCTCTTGAAGTCTTATTATACAATTCAATGGTGTATTTTTGAACTGTATCGTTAAAATCGTGACTGAATTCATTTAAACCATAGGGGCTACTTCCAATTAGTAATCTTGCAAAAAAAGTTGCAAATTGATATGGATCAATACCTTTTTGAAAATCAACTCTAGTAAATTGATCGTGAAATAATTGTTCTGGAGAGATATAACCGTATGTTCCCCCTGTAAGTTCTAAACTCTCTTTTCTAGTAAGCAAAGGTTCAAACTCTTTTGTGTGTGGAAAAACATCCTTACAACTTGGATTTTTTGGATTTAAATATTTACAAAAACCAAAATCAATAATTTTCAAATCATTCGTACCATCTTCAATTAAAACATTTCCTGGCTTAATATCTTTATGAACAATACCTAAATCATGTAAAAATTCTAATCCTTGTGCAAATTGATAAATTACTTTATAAAATTCATATCTTGAAAGTCCACTTAAAGGTTCATTAAAACCAAAAATCTTATCTTGCAAGGTCTCTCCTTCGTAACCAGTCATAGTAAGATGCAAAACTAATTTTTTATCTTCAATAATAAAGTCGCAATCATCTCCAAGAACAAAATTTCTTTTCTCAATTTTAGGAAGGCCATAATTATAGAAAGTACAATTTCCTAATTTAGGGATAATCTTTGATCTAGGATCATCTAAATGATTGCAAACTAATCTTAATGCTCCAAATTCACTTAAAGCCGAAGCCCACAATCCAAATAATTTTTCACTATAATCATAATCTTTAAAATCAAAACTAAAAATATCACTTGGGTTTTGATCAGGAATAAAAATAATATGATTTTCATCGTCGGCCTCTGCCCATAAATTCTCAGTATATACTGCTTGATCAAGAAGAAAATCTAATAACGGAATTATCTTTGCTGCCTTTGTTTTCAAAGTAATGGGGTTCTTATAACTATACACAGTACCAAAAGCCCCAGTTCCTAATAATTTATATTCTAAACACATAATAAAACTACTTTGAAGTGATACTTTTTAAAAGTTATGTTCCTAAAGGGGGAAACAAGCTCAAAACAACTTCTAAAAAACACATATCACAAAATATAACAAATTATATAAATCATTGAAATACGTGTCTTAAAGGTGATAAAATGAACAAATTTTTACTATTAATATCAACATTAGTTTTCCTATCAATCATAATTACAGGTTGTCAAAAAACAATAGATATTACAACAAAAACAATTATTGAAGATCAAGAAGGTAATCAAATTATAAAAGTAGAAGCAGATATGCAAGCAACAACAGATTGTGGCGATATTGAATGTTTTGAAGAAAATTTCAAAGCATGTAAACCAAGTTTCATAGATTCAACTCTTTTAGAAGGGCTAACTTACCATTATGAAATAATTGGTCCAAAAGAAGATAAATGTGAAATTGAAGCATTATTTTTAGAAAATCCAAATCCTGATATAGTTGGTAAAAAAATGCGATGTCTTCTAGATAATTCAGTTAATTTCGTTCTAGCTTCACAAGATTTAGAACCATGTGAAGGAGAATTAAAAGACATTTTAATGGGAGATTCCATTCAACAAGGATGTTTAAGAAACTCAGACTGTACAAACAACTTATACTGCATAGATTCAGAATGTAAAACCCTAGCAGACATAAATACAAATATCTGTGAATCAAAATGCTCATTAACAGATGCAACTATTACTACTTCTGACGGCGATGTATTAACTTTAAGAAGGGGTCAAGGCTCATATAGTTTTGCTGGATCAGTTGAATGGAAAATAGGAGTAATGCCTCCATTTTGTCCAAGTGAAGATGTAAAAGTTCCAATAGTAACTATTAAAAAACAAGCAGGCGAAATTTTAGAAGAGCAAGTATTAAGTCTTAAAAAAGGACAAACAAGTGAATTAATAACTCATCCAAACATAAAAAGAGTAGATTTAAAATTAACACTTGATAACTTCACCCAGAGCTGTGAGTAAATTATTAAAAAAATATTTTTTTCTTTTTTTTTTAATATAAAATGATAAATTCGATAAATTTAAAACAACAAGTAAACTATTAACAAAGAAAGATGGCAAAAGATACAATTATCCGGCATTCAAGATTTGCATATTTAATAGAATACACTTGCGCTATTTTTTTAGCAGGATTATTATTGATAGCAATTATAATAAAAGCATCATTGCCAAGATACTTCTTATACGCAATTCTCATCCTAGCGCTATTATGTTTAGCAACAGCAGAATTAAAAAGATTATATGGAGATAGATACAAAATCAAAGAAACTAAGATGGAAATAATCCAAGGCGTTATTAACGTTAGAAAAAAAACAATCTATTACCACCCACTTGGATTTGTACCGGATATAAATGTTCATCAAAGTGCTCTAAAAAGATTTTTTGATGTAGGAACCATCTTCATTAAAGAAGGAACATCTAAAATTGAAATTAAAGACGTAAACGCTCCTCATAAAGTTATGACAATGTTAGAAGGTTTTATAGATAAAAACAGAGTCCTTAGTAAAAACAAAAAAGAAGATGAAGGACATTAAAATTTACATTTTCATCAAAGAGTGCAAAAGTATATCAAATTTCTTTAATCATAAATTGATAATCTTAAATCCAAGATAAATAGAATAAATCAACACCAAAATAGCTCCTTCTGACCGATTTATCTTTTTTTGTGATGTAGCAAATAAAAGAAATAACAAAGATAAGAAAAGTAAAATCATTCCATCAATTAAAATAATACTTGAAGTTATAGCAATTGGTTTAATAACGCTAGTAATACCTAATACGAAAAGAATATTAAATATGTTACTGCCTACAATATTTCCAATAGCTAAATCTCCATGACCTTTTAATGCAGCTTTAATTGAAGTAACAAGTTCTGGTAAAGAAGTACCAATGGCAGCAATAGTAAGACCAATAAATCCTTCACTAAGGCCAGCTAATACCGCAAGATTACTTGCAAAATCAATAAAAAATTTCCCACTAATTAAAATTCCAATAAGACCCCCCATTATAAAAAGAACATTTTTTAAAACAGAATTTTCATGTTTGAAATCTTCTTTAAATTCCTCAACAACATTTTTTTGCTTTTCCTTTAAAGACGTAAAAATATAATACATGAAAATCACAAATATTATTAAAAATAAAATCCCATCAAATCTTCCAAGTAAAAATAAATCTTCATTGAAAATATATCTATCATTAGCAAAAATTAGAACTAAAAAATTTGAAACAAGTAAAAAAGGAAGCTCATAAATTAAAGTTTTAGACTTAATAGTTAAAGTAGCTAAAATCGCGCAAATACCAATTCCAAGCCCAATGTTAGCGATATTACTCCCAATAATAGCACCAATTGAAATGTCAGAGCTTCCACTCAAAACAGAAAACAAACTTACAATAAATTCAGGAAGGGAAGTTCCAAAAGCAACGATAGTAAGCCCAATTAAAAGGGGAGACACCTTAAGAAATCTCGCAATATCAGCTGCCCCATCAATTAAATAATCTGCAGATTTTACTAAAGCAAATATACTAATTAAAACAATCCCAATAGTAAATAACAAACCCACCATGATCAAAATGGATTTTGGTTTGTTAATAAGGCTATCGGTTAGTGCGGCTTCGTCCGGAATGGAGTCTTTTTGTATACTGGCGCCCTGGCGGTTTCCATAGGAAACCAGAGAAAAGCAAAGCTTTTCTTCCTGGAGCCGAGGCGGGTACTCGAAGAGTACGGTATCCGCCCTGCCCCAGTATACTTATTTCCTCCATTCCGGACGAAGCTGGTTAGTGGATAGTCAACTATTCTTTTTTTAATATGGATGTTACTTTAATGTCACATATGTTACAAAAAACTACCACAAGGTTTAAATAGTATGTTACAATTTAATCCCATATGTTACATAAAAGTTCCATCTGGGCAGTTGCAAAAGTTTTTTTTAATGAACCAACACAAGAACATTATCTTAAAGAAATTAGTAAAAAAGCAAACCTGGCGCACACTTCAGTAAAAAAACATCTAACGCAATTAGTTAAAGAAGCGATTATTAAAGAAAAAATTCAAAAAAAAGGATCACGTAATTTTCCAATTTATACTTCAAATCTTACTAGTGGTAGTTATATTAGAGCAAAAAAACATTTTAATCTTCACAATTCTAGTTTTTATGGGCTTCTTAATTTTATCAGTTTAAAACTTATGCCAATAACAATAGTCCTTTTTGGAAGTTATTGTAAAGGAAGAGATTTAGAAGAAAGTGATATTGATATTTATGTAGAATGTAAAAAACAAAAAATAAATCTTTCTCGATATGAAAAAGAACTTAACAGAAAAATTCAACTTCATTTTAAAGAAAAATTCAATAATTTCCCTCCAGAATTAAAAAATAGTATCATTAATGGTAATGTGTTAAAAGGTTTTTTAGAGGTTTATTGAATGAAACTTGAAGTCGAACCTAATATATCTAAAGCTAAGTCATTACTAACCATGGCAAAGATAACATTAGAAAGATTAAAAGAATCAAATCAAGAAAAATATCCCTCTAACACATTAATTGATTATTATGATATTATTCATAAATTAAGTGATGCTTTGGCTTCATTAGAAGGAATAAAATTTAAAGGAGATGGAGCTCATATTCAATTAATAGAATATGTTGGAAGTAAATATTTAAACACTCATGAAACAGTTTTTCTTCAGGATATGAGGGACTTTAGAAACAGAATTCATTATGAAGGCTTTGCAGTTAATTCAAATTATATTTCATCAAATGTGGAATTAATTGAAAAAATAATCTTAAAACTTGAAAAATCCTCTCATTATTTTTTATAAGTTAGATTACAAATAAAGAACTCAACTAAAACTTATAATCTTAACTTTTTCAACATTTTCCCTTGAAGAATACAGCGCATCAAGTGGAAAAGAATCAACTTGATATCTTACTAAGAGGTCAAAACAAAAAGCGCGTGTCTAATTTTAAAAAAAAGTAGCCCCGCGCGGATTTGAACCGCGGTCAATGCCTCTCCTTCTCAATTAAGAGTCCAAAGGGCACTATGATAGTCCACTACACCACGGGGCTGTAATTAGCATAATTAACTGCCCATTTATAAAATTTTCTTTAACAATCTAAAAAACACCATATCGAAACCTATATAAAACTCTAATATATCCTTTATATCATGCTTTTTGCAGCAAATTTGGTGATGGATAGTGCTATAGCTCCTATAGCCGAAGTAACAATTCCAATTATAAGTAGATTAAACGTCTTAGTTGGTGGTATTTTCGGACTTTATTTAATTCTTATTGTAGCAAGAATTTATTATGAAAGAAGAAAAGTAAAAATTTTAGAAGATATAAGATATGATTTAGATAATTTAAATTATGTAATGGGAACTTGCTACTCACCTCACAGAAAAGAAATCACTAAAGTAATTGCTAATTTTCTAAGAAGATCCGTTGGAATAAGACAAAAAAGATACCTTTGCGTTGATGAACACAAATTACCAACCAAAAAAAATACTTCAAAAAGAAAATCAAAAAGAAAACTCAAAAAATGAAAATAATAATTAATAAAAAAGTTTTTTCTAAGCATCCAAAATTCGCTTTAGGATTCATTCTAGCAAAAAATATTCAAAACACAAATTTAGAATCAACAAAACACTTACTAAATGAAATAAAAATCCTAACAAAATCAGTCTTTAATAAAGATAATATCAAATCTCACGGATTAATTTCTCCATACAAAGTTTTACAAGAAGAATTCAAAGGAAAAAAACATCTTCATACTTCAATTGAAACACTTCTAAAAAAAACCCTATCCAAAAAATCCATAACTTCAAATAATTCTACAATCAACACCATCAGATACATAGCTCTAAAAAACATAGTTCCATTTGGATTAGATGATTTTCATAAAATAAAAGGTGATCTTAAATTTTCCATCTCCAACGGCGCAGAAAAAATATGGGTTTTAAGAAAATTAAAAAAAGGAGATATTTATTACAAAGATAAAAAATCAGTAATTGCATCCAAATTAGACTTTAAAAAGAACCCAAGAACAAAAGTAAAAAATCACACAGTAAGCGCACTTATCCACTTTGATGCACTTTTTCCAATAACAAAACCAAAACTAAATGCAATTCTAAAAGAAACTAAAGAACTCCTTGAAGCAACAACTAATTGTCAAGCTCAAATTTTCATTCTAGACAATACCAATAACCAAATAAAACTTTGAAAAATCATTCCACATAAATAAATCTCTTCTCATTATAAATCAAATCTAAAGTATCCATCTTCTCACAATAATGACATTGAAAAAAATTATTTCCTAAATACTTGTGTTTATTCTCAACTGGTTCAAAAACAACATTAGTAATACAATTTTGATTTCCACAAACAATTCTTCCCTCAACAAAATTACCCAATTTAGCTCTAAACTTTCTAACAACTCTGCTATCATCAATAATACTAATAGTTGCCAGTGGCGCAATCATCGCAATTGCTTGAAGCTGTTTCCTATCAAGCTCATACTTCAAATGAATTTTAATCATATCTTTTTTAGGTACATCCCCTTTTTTACTTGGCATGTAATCTGAAATTACTTTAGGAACCTCTCTGTTTTCCAGGCCAATAATTCCAGCCAATCGTCTTGCTTTTCCAAGCGGAATATGATCAATTACAATTCCATCTCCATCAATATAACCTGACCTCGGGTTAGTAAGCTCCCTCTCTTTGCCATTAGTTTCCAATTCAATTAAACTAACATTATTATTAATAATTATTTTGCTACCTATTGGAAAATCAATCTTTTTCAAACCAAAAGCAAGTAAAGCAATTCTCACATAAAGACCATTAGACGATTGCAAAGTTGTAATATTTTTAGGATGATACCTCATATCAAATGAAATCTCTTCAAAAGTTTTCGAATCAACTGGTAAAGGATGCATCAGATAAGGAGCACTAGATTCAAGCTCATCAAACATCTTCTTATTAATTTGCCCCATCTTTTTTATCGTAAACAAATCCTCTCCCTTAGCAACCCTCTCCTTTTGAGGCCTTGAATGATAAGCAACAAAAGAATTTCTAAGAGCCTCCAAAAAATTCTCCTTATAATCAATAACCATAACGCCTTTACTTTTCAAAAAACCAATTTTATTTTTATCTGGACCAAATCTAGGTGGGTGAGCAAGGTGCAATCTAAAGTTAAAAAGAGGCGCCACACTCATTAAAGAAGCATTAGTTCTTCCATACTTCAAATCATTTAGAAAAGAAATATCCAAATTATCCAATCCCTTCCCATGCGAGTTTGCAACCTCGCGAATCGTAAACAAATCTAAAAAACACTGTGTTGGATGTTGATTTCTTCCATCTCCAGCATTAATAATAAAAGGTCTCTTGTAAGAATAAATAGTTTTCAAATTATTTGAAATTTCATTTATATGTTTCTGATTCTTCTCTAAAGCCTCAACACTCCATCTAGAAAGACCCTCCCAAGTACTTCTCATAACAATTGAACTATATCCATACCCAGCAAACATACAAATCGTCTGCTCCCAAGTCTCGCCCTTCTTAAGTGAAGTGTGCTCCATAGTAGCAAATCCATCAACAAACGCCCCAGCTTCTCCAGCAGCAGCTCTAGTAGAAAAATTAGTTCGAGTAGAATTTTCTAAAAATAAAGTAGCAACCTTCTCACCCTTAAGTAAATCCTTAACAGATTTAGAATACTTCTCTTCAAACCTTTTAGCTAAATTCTCATCATGAATAGCCTCTTTAACTTCCTTAGCGCAATCTAAAACAGCAATAATCTCATCCTTTGTAAAATCATTCATAGAAATAATATCTTTCATCAAAAAAACAATAACCAAAAAATCATTTATAATTATTTCCCACCTAAAGAACATATATAATTAAAAAGATAAATCAACTACTATGCTATTCACCAAAAGAATCAAATTAATCTTTCTTGTTAATTCTCAAATAGTCCAAAATCAAACAAAATCTATTTAAACACCAACTCAAATTATAATATTATGGATTACAAACAATCAATATCAAAAGAAATCAAAGAACACGTAGATTTAGATCTAGATCAAATTCAAAATTTAATTAGTAATCCTCCAAATAGACAAATGGGCGATTTCGCCTTTGGTTGCTTTAAACTAGGTGACGCTAACAAGTCAGCCAAAATTCTAAAAGAAAAAATAGAAATTTCCATGCCAAAGTATTTAGAAAAACTAGAAGTAAAAGGCCCATATCTAAATTTCTATCTAACTTATTCCAATGTTGCAAAAGATATTTTACCAACTATCATTAAAGAAAAAGAAAATTACCTATCAAATAAATCAAACAAACAAACAATCGTAATAGATTTCTCATCCCCAAATATCGCAAAGCCCTTTGGAATAGGACATTTAAGATCAACCGTAATTGGAAATTCATTATATCGAATTTACACAAAACTAGGATACAAAGTAATTGGAGTAAACCATCTTGGAGATTGGGGAACACAATTTGGAAAACTAATAGTTGCCTACAAGCTATGGGGAAAAAAATCTATGCTAGAAAAAGACCCCATCAAATACCTACTTAAATTATACGTAAGGTTTCACAAAGAGGCAGAGACCAACGAAAAACTAATTGAAGACGCAAGATTAGAGTTCAAAAAATTAGAAGATGGCGATAAGCAATCACTCCAGCTTTGGGAAGAATTCAAAACCCTCTCCATAAAAGAGTTCGAGAGAATCTATCAAATCCTAGATGTCAAATTCGACTCCTTAAACGGAGAAGCATTCTACAACGATAAAATGCAACCAATTATTGATGAACTAAAACAAAACAAATCAGTACCAACCAAAATGAGTCAAGGCGCATTTATCGTAGATTTGGAAGACTACAAAATGCCTCCAATCCTTCTAGTAAAATCAAACAAAGCAACAACATACCATACAAGAGATCTAGCAGCAGTAAATTATAGATTAAATGAATACAAACCAACTAAAATTCTCTACGTAGTAGGCCAAGAACAAAAACTTCATTTCAAACAACTATTCAAAACACTAGAACTTTCAGGAAAAAACAAAGACCAATTTGAACATCTAGACTTTGGCTTATTTAGATTTCCAGAAGGAAAAATGTCAACAAGAAAAGGAAACGTAATTTTCTTAGAAGAAGTTTTAGACAAAGCCATCAAACTAGCTCTTGACATCATCAATCAAAAAAATCCAGATCTAAAAAACAAAGAAGAAATTGCCAAAGAAGTAGGAGTTGGAGCAATCATCTTTGCCGACCTAAGTAACGATAGAACTCGAAATATCAACTTTGATTGGAATCGAATGCTAAGTTTC
>Ga0233439_10004391_pt1:5000-13655 | contig 13655 bp, 15 predicted proteins | sample SI_123_September_6_FD_182713 | JGI IMG/M metagenome (GOLD analysis project Ga0233439, IMG submission 182713) | Seawater microbial communities from Saanich Inlet, British Columbia, Canada - SI_123_September2016_100_MG | ecosystem: Environmental > Aquatic > Marine > Inlet | place... | reverse complement strand
AAATCAAAAAATATTTTCTATTATTTCCAAATCTAATTATTCGTTTACTAGCCCTAAAAGCAATATCCTTAAAATAGTTTCAGATGAAGAATTTCTAAAACAGATAAAAAAGAAACATCGTTACTATATCAAGCAATCTGAAAAATCTGGGCTAACTTGGAAAAACTATTCGGGTAGCGAGACAGCAAAGGTATTTTCAATTGTTTATGATGAAATGAAAGAGAGCAAAAATTTGAATCTTCCAATTATAGACATAGATGCCTTCTCTAAACTTCTTGGTCTTAATAAAGACGGTAGGTCTAGACTATTTACATTTACTGGACTTGAAAATAATAAACCAGTATCTGCATGTGTGGTAAGTATCTTAGATAATAAAGCTTTTTATCATTATGCAGCCTCTACAGAAAGGGGTAGAGTGACATCAGCCTCATATGGAATGATTTTTAATTTGATTAAGGAATTAAAAAATCTTTCGGTAGATAGGCTGGATTTTGGTGGCATATCTGCAGACGGGTCTTCCGCTGGAGTTGATTTCTTTAAACTTGGCTTCAATGGCGAAGAACTGTTAAAGATCGGAGAGTTTGATATTAGTAAGTCTAAAGTATATAGTTATCTCTTCAGTAAATTACTACAGTTTAAAAAAAATCTTTAAAGGAAAATCATGAGTATTAGCACAATTAAATGGACCAGCACTTTTTTTATTTTATCAGGTATTTTAATGGCACAATTTGAGATGTACCCATACTATATCTTTTCACATTCAGTGGGTGCAGTTGGGTGGTTGATCTCGGGGTATTTAATGAAAGACAATGCTGTTATGACAAATTTTGGCTTGCAGATACCTATTTTTATTATCGGATATATTAATTACTTTATGAACTAAGCTAATAAAGCTCTATATAACGTAAATCTATATTTGCTTGAAAATCTCTTCCGATAGCTACAATTCCTAAAGTTTGAATATCTATGGAGGAAACAACAGAAGGCTGATAGAAGTTAGATTTTTTAAAATCTTTTAAAGGTAATTCAATAGTTCTCCATTCATTTGTAGCTAAAAATTCTGATTGATAATACTGCCAGGGTAAAAATAAATATTTAGTTCTAATATGAACCGCATACTCTTCATTGTTTCCACGTACTTGAATTCTTATACCTTTGTATAACTTCCTCGCAGGATGATCTTTAACTTCAGTTCTAAATTGTAAAAAACCACCATTATTTTCAGTTGAAACACTTCCTTGCATATTATAGTGAGAATTTTTTCCATCAATCTTTGTTTCAAAACTTCCCTCTGAAACTCCCCCCATTACTTTATCTGTGACAAAACACCATCGCTCAGATGTGGCCTCACAAAAATCTGCTTTTTCAGCCTCTCCGTTTGAATTCCTCATGTCATCAATAATCATTGTCTCTGCCTTAATATAATTTCCAAACATAATCAGAATGAAAAAAATTAAAATATAAACATATCTATCTAAAAGATATACATTTCCAGTCATTATTTTTTGCCTGTTCTATTAGTTTATCATCACCGTCTACGACAATCGCCACGCCTACTTTATTTAGAAGTGGCAAATCATTGAATGAGTCAGAGTAAAAAGTTGCACTTGATAGATTATAACCATTTCTGCTCACCCATTCTTCAACCTTTTTCACCTTGCCTTCTCTGAAACAAGGTATACCGTCTACTTCACCATTAAACTCATTATCTTTAATTACAAATTCAGTAGCTATTAAATCTTTGATTTTAAATAAGTCTGCGATAGGTCTTGTAACAAAACTATTTGTAGCTGTTGCAATAATAACAGGACCTTCCAACTTTTGCTGATTGACAGTTCTTACGGCTTCTTCCAAAATCATAGGTTTAATTTTATCTTCGATAAATCCTTCGCGCAATTTAAGCAGTTCTGATAATTTATTTTCTGTTAATGGTTTTAAGCAGAAAGCTAAAAAACCATTAATATCTAAATCACCATCATAGTAACTATTATAAAACTTTTCGCTCTCTATCAAAAAATCATCAGATACTATCTTCTTTTCAACTATGTATTGTCCCCATGCTCTATCACTGTCTCCAGCCAAGAGTGTATTATCAAGATCAAATATAGTTAATTTAGACATATCAGTATTTACAAATTTAGATTTATTTTATCATCTTATTAATGATTAAAAATCTAAAATCATAGAAATTTAAATAACTCCCATTAATTACCCAATATATATTGAGTTTATAGGTATTTTGTTATACTTATGTGTAATGAAGGGAAAAAATTATAGAAAAGGGGTAGGCATTATTATAGTTAATGCCAAAGGACTGTTCTTTTTAGGAAAAAGGATTGGTGCTGAAGCATGGCAGTTCCCTCAAGGTGGCATTGATGAAAATGAGCTTCCTGAAGAAGCTCTTTTTAGAGAGTTACATGAAGAAACAGGTCTGCTTAAAGAAAAGGTAAAGATACTAGCTGTCAGCAAAAAATGGCTCGTATATCATATCCCTCATGTTTTTCAGCGTTCAAATAAAAAATATGATGGAGCTATGCAAAAATGGTTTTTATTAGAACTGATCGGAACTAATGAAGACGTTGATCTTAATGCAGTCAATCATGCTGAATTTGATGCATGGAAGTGGGCAAATAAATCTACTGCGATCAATAGTGTTGTTAGGTTTAAAAAAGCCGTTTATGAGAGTATTTTTTCTGAATTCTCTGATGTGTTAAAAGGGTTTAAAAACAACTAAGTAAACAATTATAATTAGCATGATAACGGGTATTTCATTAAAAATTCTATACCAAACATGACTATGAGAATTTGTGTCATTTTTAAAATCATACATAATTTTTCCACACCAAATGTGGTAGAGGACTAACAAGAAAACAAGAAATATCTTAAGTTGTAGCCATAATAGCATCTGATGAAATTGTATTAGATAGATACCGAAAATTATTGTCAATATCCCTCCGGGAGTCATGATCCCCCAAAATAGTTTTCTTTCCATGACTTTAAATCTATCAAGTGATATTTGATCTTTTGACATTGCATGATATACGAATAATCTAGGTAGATAAAAAAGTCCTGCAAACCAAGTGATCATGAATATAATATGTAATGTTTTGTACCATAGCATGTTTATTATTCTACCTTTAAATGTATAATGTGACTAAGTAAATATGATTACCTTTTAAAAATCTTCACCAGAATATATATATGATATCAGTCGGAATTGTAGGCGCCTCCGGTTATACAGGAGAAGAACTAGTCAAAATACTTCAAAATCATCCTGAAGTTAATATTAAATCATTAACCTCCAGAACGCATGCTGGAAAGCTGATAAGTGATATATTTAGCTTGACTCAACCGCTAGATGGAACCTTTAAAACACCTACAATTGAAAATTTGATTGGTTGTGATGTAGTTTTTTTTGCTACTCCAAATGGAATAGCAATGAATATGGCTGAGGGCCTAATTAGTAAAGGTATTAGAGTTATCGATATATCTGCAGATTTTAGAATAAGAGATGTAAAGGTATGGGAAGAATGGTATGCAAAGAAACATGCCTCACCTTCGTTATTAAGTCAGAGTATATATGGGCTGCCTGAAATCCCTGGGCAAAAAAGCAAAATCAGAGATGCTCTTATTGTCGCCAATCCCGGGTGTTACCCCACCGCATCTTTGCTTGGGTTATTACCTATATGTAATTCTTTGGAGAAACAAAAAATAATAGTTGATGCTAAATCTGGGATCAGCGGAGCTGGTAGAAATTTAGATAGCACAAAATTATTTCCTGAGGGAAAAGATAATTTTCAGGCATATGCCGTAGAGACTCATAGACATTATCCAGAGATGTTAGGTATTTTAAATGATAATAATTCTGATTTGGATATATTATTTGTTCCTCACTTAAGTTCAATGATTAGGGGAATATATTCAACATTATATTTACGTTATAATCATAAAAATCTTGAAGAAGTAATTGCTGAGTACCAAGAGTTTTATAAAAACTCTCCTTTTGTTGAAGTTTCAGAGAATAGTTCTTTTCCAAAAGTATCTGAGGTAGAAAACACTAATACATGCAAGATAGCTATACATGCAACTACGAATACCACCAGAGGGCCAAACCTGGTGATTCTTTCCACAATTGACAATTTGGTCAAAGGAGCTTCAGGGCAAGCTGTGCAAAATATGAATATTATGTTCAATTTAGATGAGAAATCATCTTTAATTTAGATATATACCTTGCCATTATCTTATTTATTACGTTAGACTTAAAATTCGCTCTTAATAAGTGTGTTAAAAAAAAGGGGTAACAATATGAAGATTACGGATATTATTGGGACTAACAATCCCTTAGATAAATCAGTAGCCATGTCTGGCAAAGATACTGTGGTAGGTGTAAATGCCCAATTTACTGGAAACATTATGTTTTCACAAAACCTTAAAATTTCTGGGACGGTAAAGGGTAATATTGACTCGAATGATGATAATGATGCTCAAGTGTTGATTGATCAAAGCGGAGTTGTTGAGGGAGACGTAACTGCGCCTATAGTTACTTTAAAAGGTGAAGTAAATGGTAACGTACATTCCACTAATAAGATCGTTATTGATGCATCGGCTCTCATTACTGGTAATGTGTATTATGACATTTTAGAAATGCATGGTGGTGCCACTGTTAATGGTAGCTTAATTAGAAATATGGGTAAAACAGCAGGGCTTTTAGAGAAAACAAATGAAAATGACGATAAATCAACTAGTTTTCTCCAATCTATCGATAAACAAGAAAAATAACTTAAGACGCGAAATTGTGTTTCAATGTCAATTTCTATATAATTAGTCCATATTAAATTGAAAGGTTAAAATATAATGCAAACCGAAACAAATGTGACAAAAACTAAAGACGTGTTGGTTTTTACAGAAAGTGCAGCGAACAAAGTTAAAACGCTAATAGAGGATGAAAAAAATCCAAATTTAAATCTTAGGGTCTTTATTACTGGCGGAGGCTGTTCGGGTTTTCAGTATGGTTTTACTTTTGATGAAAAGATACAAGACGGTGATTCTGAGATTGAGAAATGTGGTGTAAAATTGTTGGTAGACCCAATGAGCGTTCAATATCTTAGAGGAGCAGAGATTGATTACCAAGAAGGCCTAGAAGGTGCTCAATTCGTAATCAAAAACCCTAACGCAAAAACAACATGTGGTTGCGGCTCGTCTTTTTCAACATAAATAATTAAGGCTAGAAATATGACAGACTATCATCCAGGACTCGATGGTGTAATTGCCACGGAATCATCTATATCAGATATTGATGGAGGCAAAGGAATACTGAGCTATCGTGGTTATTCTATTGAGGAATTAGCAGAAAAAAGCACATTTGAAGAAACTGCATACCTGCTTTTGACTGGAGAATTGCCAAGTAAAGTAGAACTCGAGGGTTTTGTTAAAAAAATTAATGCACGAAGAGATTTACCAGAAGGGCTGATAAATCTACTTAAAACCCTGCCCAAGGATTCTAACCCAATGGATGTTATCCAGTTGGCAGTATCTTCACTGGGAACTTATTACCCTATAAAATTTGATGCCGAAGAACTCAAGGCTAATAAGTATACTATGGATTATTATATAGCTGTTTCAGCAGGCATAATTGGTAGTATTGGATCAATAGTAGCTGCATGGAATAGAATTAAAAATAACAAGGCTTATATGAAGCCGGATAATCAATTATCTTATGCTGAAAATTTTATGCACATGCTTGATGATTCAATTAAAGTAACCCCTTTAATTAATAGAATAATTGATGCTACTTTAATACTGCATGCCGAACATACGATCAATGCGTCAACATTCACAGCAATGGTTACTTCTTCGACATTAGCTAGTCCCACACAAGTTATTGCCTCAGCTATAGGCTCATTATCAGGACCACTTCATGGTGGAGCAAATCAGAAAGTTATATTGATGCTAGATGAAATGGGCGGGAAAGAAAATGCTAAAGCTTGGTTAGATGAAAGGTTATCTAAAAAACAAGTAGTTTGGGGAATGGGGCATAGAGAGTATTCCACAAAAGACCCACGAGCAAATATCTTAACTGGAATGGTTAAGGATCTGTTTAAAGAACAGAGCGGGGAAGTATCAGACATGTTTGAAAATGCAATGGCATTAGAAGAAGCATGCGAAGAAAGGCTTTCCAAGAAAGGAGTATATGCAAATGTAGATTTCTACTCAGGAATTTTATATAAAGAAATAGGTATTCCGGTAGATTTGTTTACAGCACTATTTGCCATTTCCAGAACATCTGGATGGCTTGCTCACTGGATAGAGCAAGTTGGTAATAACAAAATCTTTAGGCCTACTCAGAATTATACGGGTTATGGTAATAGAGGATATTCGGACAACTCTTAATAGATATTTCCTAAGTAATAAGATTTTTTAGATCCCGTAATACTAGATTTAGCAAACTTAACACCATTTATTCTCATCAAAGCCAACCACGAGAATGCAGTTGCCTCAAAGTTCTTTTCATTAATACCATATCTTAAAGACTTTACTTTTCTTAGCTTTGTTAGATCAATAATTCCTTGTACCATTAGTTTGTTAAAAGCACCTCCTCCATAAAAAAATATTGAACGTGGTTTATTTTTATATTTATTGAGATCATTGCTGACAGTAATCACAGTCAGATAAGTTAGAGTTGCTAAAATATCAATATCGCTTATATGCGATTTTTTTTTAAGAAATTGTTTTATCCAATTCATATTGAATAACTCAAATCCTGTACTCTTAGGTGGTTTCTTATCAAAATATTTATCCTTGAGCATAAGCTTTAAAACATTAAAATTTATCTCACCCTTAGATGCTAATCTACCACTTAAATCAAATTCAATATCAAATCTTTCTCTACACCATCCATCTATTAAGTAGTTGGCAGGACCCACATCATAAGATATGATTTTTTTTCCATCAGGGATGGTAATGTTAGCAAAACCCCCAAGGTTTAAATATATTAGGTCTCTATTAATTGATTGATTTAAGTGTTTATGAAATAGACCGGTCAATGGAGCACCTTGTCCACCCACATTTATATCTGTTTGTCTAAAATCTGCTACAACAGGAATGGATAAAACTGCAGAGAGCATTTTAGGATCACCTAAATAAAGAGATTTTTTTAAATCAGGTCTATGGCATAAAGTAATTCCCGCATAACCTATTCCAGAAATCTCATTTTTTTTTAGGTGGTATTTCTTCATCACATCTTTTATATGTTCAATGATTAGATTAGTAAATCTATTATTAAAGGCAGCATTCTTAACCTTTTTAGGATTAGATGACTTAAGGCTATTTATTGCATCTTTAATTTTCTGATTTAAGACATACTCTGAGAAGCCAAATACTTTAAATTTATCACCCATAGTCTTAACTATTGATATATCAATTGAATCGAGACTGGTCCCGCACATGACTCCTAGATAGTATTTAGACATTTCGATATAAAATAAACATGATTTATTATATAGTTTATTTAGAGAATATGAAAAACATTGATGAACAATTAAAGATAATTCGCCATGGTGCATCTGAAATAATTCAAGAAGATGACCTCATAGAGAAACTAAAATCAAAAAAAAAGCTTATAATTAAAGCAGGCTTGGATCCAACTATGCCTGATATGCATCTGGGCCACACAGTTGTGTTGAATAAGCTGAAGCAATTTCAAGACTTAGGTCATGAAGTTGTTTTTTTAATTGGTGACTACACTGCAAGTATAGGCGATCCTTCTGGACGTGATATTACAAGACCTCCATTAGATTCAACCACTATTAAAAAAAATGGACATGTTTTTCAGAAAGAAATTTATAAAATTCTCTCAAAAGATGAAACTAGAATTGAATTTAATTCTAAGTGGTTAGGTAAACTCAGTGGAAAGGACTTAATTAATTTAGCATCCTCATATACAGTTGCACGAATGCTTGAAAGAGATGATTTTGACAAAAGGTATAAGTCTAAAAAGCCTATCTCAATTCATGAATTCCTATATCCATTACTTCAAGCTTATGACTCTGTCCATTTAAAAGCAGATATAGAGCTGGGGGGGACAGATCAGAAGTTTAATCTTTTATTAGGAAGAAAACTTCAGGAACAAAATGGAATAAAGCCCCAAGTATGTATAATGATGCCACTACTTGAGGGTTTAGATGGCATTAAGAAAATGTCTAAATCATATGACAACTATATTTCAATCAGTGATGAACAGAATGATATGTTCGGGAAAGTAATGTCTATAAGTGATGATTTAATGTGGAAATATTTTGATTTACTAAGTTCATCATCATTAGATGAAATAAAATCTCTCAAAGATTCTTCAGATAGAGATGACATGAACCCGAGAGATATTAAATTAAAATTAGCACAGGAATTAGTGTCTAGGTTTTATACTAAAAGCATTGGAGAGGAATGTGCAGATAATTTTATAAATAGATTTTCAAGAAACAAAATCACAATTGATATTTCAACAAAACTCGTTAATAAGCAAAAAGGCATTAATAATATCGATATAATGACATTATTAACTAAAGAATTAAGGGTTTTCAATAGTACTTCAGAAGTTAGAAGGTTGATTAATCAGGGTGCGATTAAGATTGATAAAGACTTAATTCAAACTATAGACCA
>Ga0233439_10004391_pt1:0-2500 | contig 13655 bp, 15 predicted proteins | sample SI_123_September_6_FD_182713 | JGI IMG/M metagenome (GOLD analysis project Ga0233439, IMG submission 182713) | Seawater microbial communities from Saanich Inlet, British Columbia, Canada - SI_123_September2016_100_MG | ecosystem: Environmental > Aquatic > Marine > Inlet | place: Canada... | reverse complement strand
AATTTTAGAGACTAAGAACTATATATTAAATGAGTATATTTTCTAAAAAACACATCACAGCTAATAGTGATTTCAATAGATGGTTAGTTCCTCCAATATCAATTTCAATTCATTTATGTATAGGGTCAGTTTATGCATGGAGTATATTTAATCCTGCACTAACTAATGCCCTCGGAGTTGTAACAAGCTCAGCACAAGATTGGTCATTAAATGAAGTAGTTTGGATATTCTCTGTTGCAATTGTTTTCCTCGGGTTAGCAGCTGCATTTGCAGGAAAATGGTTAGAAGAAGTTGGCCCAAGATTAGTTGGGTTTGTTGCCGCATGTTTATGGGGCGGAGGTTTTTTAGTTGGTAGTATTGGACTTTTTACCCATCAACTCTGGCTGGTATACCTAGGATATGGAGTATTCGGAGGATGTGGTTTAGGTTTAGGTTATGTTTCCCCTGTATCTACACTAATAAGATGGTTCCCTGATAGAAGAGGTATGGCTACAGGTATGGCAATTATGGGTTTTGGTGGAGGCGCAATGATTGGAGCTCCACTAATTTCTTATTTATTAGATATTTTTTACCAGGCACCTGTTTATCTTGGGAGTGCGAAAGACCTCGTCTTAAAAACAATTGACGGAGTTAGATATATTGATATAAATAACATCCTTACTGAGGTAGTTGTGTTAACAAAAAATGAAATTATAAACCCTAGCACTTTAGAAGGGGTTTATGTTGTTGGAACAGGAGATACTGGAGCGGCAATGACATTTGTAACGTTAGGCATCGGATATTTTCTTATAATGGCTATAGCTTCCTTTGGTTATCGAGTTCCTCCAGAAAATTGGAAACCCAAAAATTGGAATCCTGAAACTAGCAATCGACAAAACAAATCTCCAGTAACAAATGCAAACATACACATAGATCAAGCTTTGAAAACTCCACAGTTTTATTTTTTATGGATAGTGCTGTGCTTCAATGTAACGGCCGGGATAGGGGTATTGGGAGTAGCGAAGACAATGATGAATGAAATATTTAGTTCTGCTCTCCCCATGGTTGTTAATGGTGCCTTTGCAGCAACATACGTTTTAATGATAAGTGTTTTTAATATGGTTGGAAGATTTTTTTGGGCAAGCACATCAGATTATATAGGTAGGAAAAATACTTATTATATATTTTTTATATTGGGTATCTTTTTATACTTATCCATTCCTTACACGGCTTCAGCTATGAGCATAAACCCGAGTGTTGTTTTATTAGTTTACTTTTATGCAGCAACTATGGTTATTTTTACAATGTATGGAGGTGGTTTTGCCACGATACCAGCTTATCTTGCAGATATTTTTGGAACAAAATATGTTGGTGGAATCCATGGACGTCTACTGACAGCATGGAGCACAGCAGGTATTCTTGGTCCACTTGCGATTACATCACTTAGGTCAAATTCTGTTAATAATGCTTTGTTAGATTTAGCAGGAAAGGTTGATGCTGTGAAATTTAAGGAAACATTTGGAGACAGCCTTGATAATATCAATCAACTTATTACTACAAATACTGTCACGCTTCCAAAATTAATGAATATTATGCCTGAAGGTACACCTGATCCTACGAGTACCGTTTATAATTCAACTATGTTTTTGATGGCTTTCCTGTTAGCGATAGCCTTAATTGCTAACTATCTAATTAAACCTGTCCATGAAAGACACCATATGAAGGATTAGGAAAAGTTTATTTTATATATCAAAAAAAGTAGAGACGATATTATTGCTACCACAATCCCCAAAACAAGAGTTTGATTTTTAGAGGCATCATTATTCACAAGACTTTTATACTTATTATACAAACTAAATTGTTTATAACTTTGCAGGTAGACATCCAGGTAAGCTAGTCTCCTCAACCTTCTGTGTGATAAATATAGATTTTGTTTACACAAAACATCGCTAGCCTGAATAAGATAAGTATTGCTAACCGACCTCATTGTTATTGTATGATTAATTGCTCTCATCTCATATCCTTATGTCATGATTTAACTCGTTATAGATTGTATTATTTTTATACAAATTTCAAGTAGAAGTATATGAGCTCACTAAAAATATTCCAAGAAATCATGTTATAATACTTTTATGAAAGTATCGGATTATAACTTAATGTTAATTCTTTCTGGAATGATATTAGGTTTAACAGGACAATTCTATAATAATTTTAATTTAGTATCGTTAGGGCTTGTTGTATTCATTTATGCTTTATACCGCATGTATCTTAAACCTAGATAAGCTCTCTTTTCAATCTCCATCTCTGGTTTTAGAGAATCAGTTTGTTCCAATAACTTGATTAATTTGTCATACTAAGTATATGAAAATCTATGAATTTGCAATCGTATTTGTTTTGGTCGCAATATATTTATTACAGAGTTAGTCGGTATCATGTTATGACAGATTTTGATGCTGTTAAAAATAAAGCGAAACAACTTTGGTCTACATTTGGTCCATTTGAAAATGTTACGGGTTTGGCT
>Ga0233439_10004385_pt1 | contig 13683 bp, 12 predicted proteins | sample SI_123_September_6_FD_182713 | JGI IMG/M metagenome (GOLD analysis project Ga0233439, IMG submission 182713) | Seawater microbial communities from Saanich Inlet, British Columbia, Canada - SI_123_September2016_100_MG | ecosystem: Environmental > Aquatic > Marine > Inlet | place: Canada: British... | reverse complement strand
TATGGCCCGGTGATTTTATTGGGCACCGGCGGCATTTTGGTGGAATTGATGAATGATGCGGTCATGCGTTTGCTGCCCGTTACCAAAGACAATGTGCGTGCCATGATCGATGAACTAAAAGGCAAGAAATTGCTGGAAGGGTTCCGGGGTGCCGCCCCTGCAGACATGGATGCGCTGGTTTCTGCCGTGGTTGGTCTGGGCCAGGTTTATCTGGATCATCGCCATGTGCTGGCCGATCTTGAGGTCAACCCGTTGATCGTGCGCCCCGAAGGGCGCGGTGTTGCTGCAGTGGATGTCAGGCCTGTTTTGCATGAAGACTAGAAAGGATTCTTGAATGAGTTTCGAGCTGCCCGAAGAATTAAAAATGTTGCAAGCGCAACTGCGCCGTTATGTCGATGCGGAAATGATCCCGGTCGAGCTTGAAACCTGTGACGTTGTGACGCTAAAGCCCGAATTTAAGGCAAAATTTGCAGAGGACGCAAAGAAGCTTGGGCTTTGGTTGATGGATGTGCCCGAAGAATTTGGTGGCCAGGGCATGGGCGTGCTGGCCACGGTCGTGGTGACAGAACAGATCGCCCGGACCACGGCGCTGCCCGCGCGCGGGGGCCATTTTACCGGACCAAGCGTGCGCGCCATTTTGTTTGAACTCTCAGACGATATGAAAGAACGCTATCTCTATCCCGTCATCCGGGGAGAAAAATTGACGTGCTTTGGGCAAACCGAACCCGATGCGGGGTCTGATCCTGGCTCCATGCGCACCTTTGCTGAACACGCCGACGATGGCACTGATGATTACATCATTAATGGGGTGAAGCGGTTTATCACCGGTGCGGGCAATGCCGATTTTATCCAGTTGATGGTGGCAACAGACCGTGAAAAAGGCTCTCACGGCGGGATATCGTGCTTCATCGTTGATATGGATACGCCGGGTGTGAAACTGGGTACCCAATATGAAACCATGATGGGGGATAAACCCTGGGAAATAATTTTCGATAATGTCCGCGTGCCAGCCAGCCAGCGGATTGGGGCTGAAGGTGAGGGATTTAAATTGGGCCAGCGCTGGTTGGGGGCAGGACGCCTTCGCCACGGTGCCCGTGCTTTGGGTGTGGCGGAACGCTGCATTGAAATGATGACCTCTTATGCCAAACAGCGCGTGACCTTTGGCAAGCCTTTGTCAGACCGCCAAGCAATTCAGTGGATGATTGCCGATTCCTTCGTGGAATTGCATGCCGCACGGTTGATGGTCTATCACGCCGCATCAAAGGCCGATGCCGGTGAAGAATTTCGCCAAGAAGCCTATATGAGCAAATACTATGCCGACGAAATGGCCTTCAGAGTGGCCGATCGTTGCATGCAGGTCCATGGCGGCATTGCCCTGACCACGGATTTACCGATTGAGCGTTTCTGGCGTCAGCAAAGAAGTTTCCGCATCACCGAGGGGGCATCTGAGGTCATGAAAATGGTCATCGCCCGTGGCATCCTCCGCGATTATGGCTAAACCCGAATTCCAGTGTGTCCGGCGCTATTGCTATGGCGGGGGTACGCTGATATTTTTAATGCAAATCAACAATCAATAATAAAGGGAGTACCAATCAATGGCGAAAGCCCCAAGCAAAGCAAAGAAAGCCCCTGCAAAACGGAAGGCGCCTGCTAAAAAAGCATCAAGCAAAAAGATTGTGAAAAAGTTTGAAACCGTTCTGGTTGAAAAACAGGATCGCATTGCTTGGGTCATTATGAACCGGCCCGAAAAACGCAATGCCATGAGCCCGCAGCTGCATCTTGATATGAATTCAGCGCTGGATGATCTGGCCATCGACAAAGATGTTGATGTTGTGATCATCACCGGTGCCGGCAAGGCTTTCTGTGCCGGGCAAGACATCCGGCTTTATTTCCGGGGCACCACCGATGATATTGCCAAGCGCTATAAAGCCAAGCATGCATCGCACAATTGGCGTTGGAATAAATTGTCACGTTTCCCGAAATTGACCATCGCCATGGTCAATGGCTATTGCTTCGGCGGGGCCTTCACGCAGGTTTCTGCTTGTGATCTGGCCATTGCAGCAGATAACGCTGAATTTGGTCTGTCAGAAATTAACTGGGGCATCTTGCCCGGCGGCATCGTCAGCTGGAACGTGGTCAACACCATGAATTTCCGTGACGCCATGTATTACGCCATCAGCGGCGATACGTTCACCGGTAAAGAAGCCGCAAGAAATGGGTTCATCAACAAGTCTGTTCCCAAAGCGAAGCTTCGCGCTGAAACCATCAAATTGGCCAAAAAGCTGATGAAGAAAAATCCGATGGCACTGCGTTACACCAAAGAAGCGATCCGCGCCGTCAAGAACATGAGCGTTGATCAAGCTGCAGATTACCTGAATGCGAAGTCTGATGCCTTGAAATGGGCCGATCCTGAAAAGGGCCGTGAAAAGGGCATGTCGCAGTTCCTGGATGACAAGACCTATCGTCCCGGCCTTGGGGAATATAACCGCAAAAAGAAGTAAGCGGGTTTATCGGAGAACGTCTTTGAAACGTGTCGGCCTGATCGGTCTTGGTAACTTAGGCTCTGCCATTGGTGCCAACCTGATCGGTGCCGGGCACGAAGTGATTGGCTATCGGCGCTCATCCATGAAGGCTTTCGTGGCCATGGGGGGCGTCGCTGGCAAATCGCCCAAAGACGTTGCAGAACGCGCCGACGTTGTGTTGGTCTGTCTGCCATCGGTCGACGCCCTGCATGAGGTTTATTCCGGACCCGAAGGCATTTTAAAATCAGGCCGCGATGGGCTCGATACGTTCGAGCTTTCCACCATCTCGTTGAAGGCCAAGGTAGAAGAATGTGCCCTTGCAAATGCCCATGGCGTGACCATGGTCGATTGCACCATTTCTGGAAACCCCACCTATATCGCGGCCCGTAATGCAGCAATTTTTGCAGGCGGGGACCACGATGCCTTTGACCGTTGGGTAACGGTCTTGCGCGATATCACCGACAAGGTCACCTGGATGGGGGCCTTTGGCACAGGCAGGCTGGCAAAATTTGTGGCCCTTTATTTGGTGGCCACCCACACCATGGCAGCTGCAGAGGCATTTCAACTGGCGACCCGTGCCGGGTTGGATCGGGGCGCCATGTTCGAAGCCATTAAGGGGTCCAATGCCACATCGGCCATGTTTGAAAGCCGGGGCGAATTGATGGTGGACCGGGATTATGCGGGCTATGATTCTGGCAAGCGCCGCCAGAACAAGACCCGTGAAGAAAGCGGACAATTGCCCAATCGGGGTATGGCCAACCGTTCCAAAAGTGTTGGTAAACTGTCGGGCCTTGCCCATGGTCTGGGCGGTGTTTATCCAATACTGGATGCCATGAACAAGGCCTACGCTGATGCGACCCAATCGGGTGCTGGCGTTTATGATATTGCCGAGGTTTTTGAATTTTTCATGGCCGATGGTGAAGCCTCGCCAAATATGGATGCGGTGATGAATTTGCTGGACAAATTCGACTAAAACCGCAGTTTTTGGCCCTTTATAAAGGGTATTTTCCCCTTTTTGACATTTGTGGTACAATCCCTTCGATATATTATGATTAGGAGGAAGTACGCAATGTCGGTTCAGGAAAATATACCAATGACCTCAGGAGAAACTGGGGGATTCAAGAACAGTGATTTTCGTGATGATATAAAGGCCACCGCTGAAAAGCCGATCTTTTTCGATCTTAAAGTCCAGATGCTGAAGCAGGGCCGCACCAACACACCGGTCTGCAAGACCGATAATATGTGGGGCGTTGTAAAGGTTTATGCGTCCGGCGGTGAAAATGGCCTCCATGCCCATACCAAGGAAGATCATATCTTCCTGATCATGCAGGGTTCCGCCTGCTTCTTCGGCCCCAATGGCGAAGAACGCCACGCCGGAACCCACGAAGGCATCTTGCTGGCCAAGGGGTGTTATTACAATTTTCAGTGCACCTCAAAGGAACCGCTGGTTCTGTTCCGGATCGGGTGTCACACCGCCCATGAAGAAGGCATTGCGGGTCGTTTGAACCTTGAAGGTGGTGCTATGGCTGGGGATCACAAAGACAACAAGCAAGTCGAAGTGATCTATGACGAAGGCGTTTATTTCGAATAAGGCTGAATGGATTGGTTTGGCTGATGTCGCGCCTTGAGCCCCTTTTGCCGCGCCTTTATCGTTACGCCTTCAGTCTTGCGCGTAACGATGATGGCGCGCGCGATCTGGTGCAGCAATGCGCGCTGAAAGCACTTACCGCCAAAAACACGCCCGATGCCGATTCTGCCTATCGGGCGTGGCTGTTTGTCATTTTACGCAATGCCTTTATCGACAGTGTGCGCCGCAAAGGGGCGACCGATTCCATTTTTGATCCCCAAGCCCTTGAAAATTGTGATGAAAAAGAAATGGAATATTGGGGCGGGGAAGAACGTTTCATCAATACACTGGCCGTTAAACAGGCCATGGGGCGGTTGAAAGCCCGGGATCGGGAGATTATCGGCCTTGTCGATTTGGCAGGGTTAAGCTACGCCGAGGCCGCAGGGGTTATCGGTATTCCCCAAGGTACAGTGATGAGCCGGATAAGCAGGGCGCGCGACCACCTTCTGGCACTTTTGGAGAAGGGTACTGTGGAAGTGATGCCGTCCCGCCGAGCCGGGATCCGGCAGAAATAGTAAACAGCCAGTAAACGGGCAATGAACAGATAATGAAAGAGTGAACTTAAAAGTGGAAGACGAAACAAAAAATAGGACAGAAGCGATAGAGCGCATCAACGCCTTTCTTGACGGGGAATTGGACCACAAGGCACAGGCGAGGTTGATGGATGACGTGGCGGCGGACCCTGCGTTGGCGAGGGAACTTTCTGTGCTCAGCCGTCTCAAGGCTGCCCTTGATGAAAGTGTTGATTGTTCTGATCTGAATCTGGAAATTCCAGCGCAGCGGAAACCGCGTCGGGCTTTGTGGACGAGTCTGGCCGTCGCGGCAGGGCTTGTGCTGATGCTGGCTGGCGGGGCGTTATGGCAATCTGGTTCGTCGTCCGGTGGGGATGTTCCCATTTACTGGGCGGTAAAAGCCCATCGTTCATGGAACGCACCATACCCAAAAGAATCAAGCCCCGTGTTGCGTCCTGCTTCGGTTCGTGCCGATGCCATCGTTCCCGATCTCAGTGCCAATGGCCTGGTCGTTTCTTACGTCGGCACACAAGCCTGGAGGCAGGGGGTTGATGCCTTGCTTGTGGGCTATCGGGGAACACGCGGCTGCAAGGTGACATTGCTGGTTTTGCCTTCGGCTTCGTCGAGAGACCTCGCTGCAGAAGGGGTGCGGTTTGAAACGAAGGGTGTTATCGCCGCTGCATGGACTACGGGCATGCTGGATTACTTTGTATTGGCCGAAAGTATGGCAGGTCCGCGCTTTCGTCTGGTCGCCGCCAGTATTCGCAAGGCCAGCATGGAACATCTGCCATTTGACAGTCGAACCCGCCTTGCCCTGGCGGAAAGCCGCAGGGCAAGCCTTCCCTGTCAGACCGGATAATTACGATTTTATGGAATAAATCACCTCCCCCATACGTTTCTTCAGTTGTATCTGCATTCGTCCGGTCTCCCCAAAGAGGGAGTCGTGGCGGAAAGTAAATGCATTTTCTTCAATCCCAGTAGCTAAGGGGGGCTATCATGGACAAAAAAATGAAGACGAAGCCGGAATCACGGCCTGAAGATATTTTCGAACTATATGCCGAAGATCCAGATCGCGCCGACAAAGTCGTTTTCGGGCGGGTTCCCGAAAACGATAGGCGTGGATTTCTCAAAGGAGCCGGGCTGACCAGTATGGCGGCACTGGTAGGGGCGGCCATTCCATTCGCCCGCAACATACCGTCGGGATTTATTCCTGAAGCTATGGCGGCGAAGTCCTTCTCCATCACGGGGAAGGATGGGTTGACCGTCCATAATGACCGACCGGTCAATGCGGAAACACCACCGCACCTTCTGGATGACAAGGTGACACCAACCAACCGTCACTTTATTCGTAACAATGGCATTCCTCCGGCAAACATGGATGCTGCCAACTGGAGCCTTATGGTTGACGGTCTGGTGGACAAGCCTATGAACCTTTCCATTGCCGATCTTAAGAAAAACTTCGAAGTTGTCAGCCACAAACTGACCATCGAATGTGGCGGTAACGGCCGTGGATTTTTCAATCCACCGGCAAGGGGCAACCAATGGACCCTTGGTGCCGTGGCCTGTTCGGAATGGACGGGTGTACGGCTTGCTGATGTTCTGAAGGCGGCAGGGGTCAAGAAAAATGTCGTTTACACGGCCCATGTTGGTGCAGACAGCCACCTTTCGGGCAAGCCCGGAAAGCTTTCGCTTTCCCGTGGTGTGCCAATCGAAAAGGCCTTGAGCCCCTATAACCTGATTGCCTTCGGCATGAATGGCGGAGACTTGCATCCCATGAATGGTGCGCCGCTGCGTCTGGTGGTTCCAGGCTGGCCGGGGTCATGTTCCCAGAAATGGCTGAAGCGCATCTTTCTGCGTGACAAGGTCCATGATGGCCCGAAAATGACCGGGAAGGCCTATCGTGTGCCGGGTTATCCGGTATCGCCGGGCCAGAAGGTGCCGACAAAGGATTTCGAGATCATCAATGCGATGCCAGTGAAATCCCTGATAACGTCGCCCAAAACCCGGGGACAGCTGAATGGTCGTTCCATGACCGTTCGGGGCCATGCCTGGGCCGGGGACGATGCGGTGGAGCGGATTGATATTTCCATCGATTTCGGCGTCACCTGGATCAAGGCTAATTTGCAGGCACCGGAAAATCCCTATGCCTGGCAGCATTGGTCGGCCAGGGTTGCGTTTCCCAAGGCCGGTTACTACGAGGTTTGGTCTCGGGCTACCGATACCAAGGGGCGTTCGCAGCCTTTCGCCATCGCGTGGAATCCCAAGGGGTATCTGAATAATTCCATGCATCGGATATCGGTTAGAGTATCGTAACCTATGATTAAAGCAGGATTACTCGGTCTTTTTCTGGGGCTTCTTGTGGTGTGGGGGTGGGCTGGTCCCACCCCCGCACAACAATTGGGGTCTGAATTCCCCGTCCAGGTGGCGCAGCAGGATGACTATGACGGCATGCCGCCGGGAAAAGGCCGGGATGTGACTTATGCGCTTTGTTCGGCGTGTCATTCCATAAAGTTGGTGGTCCAGCAGGGCCAGACCAAGGAAAGCTGGGATGAATTGATCGACTGGATGGTCAAAAAACAGGCGATGCCGCCCATTGACGTGGAAAATCGTGTCCTGATCGTCAACTATCTTGCCAAACATTACGGCGTCAAGCGCAAGCGCCCACGCTATATGCCGTAGTAACGGCGTTAGAGTTTGGGCATCAGCGCGTTTTGTTCCAGAAATTCGATAACAAACCCATCGAAAGTGGCCGGGTCTTCGATGCAACAGGCATGTCCTGTGCCAGCCAGCACCTTGTGGGTGCCATTGATAACATTCTCTGCGGTCAGTTTCCCGGCTGGAAGGGAATGGTCCTGTTCGCCATTGATGACCAGAACCGGCATCGGAATTTTCCCGAGATCGCCCGTGCAATCGGTTCCATTGCCCGCGTGGAAGACCTGGGCAATGGCGTCACCCTTCAGGCGTGGTTCGCGTTCCACCCACAGGTTCAGAATGTAGGCCCCCAATTTTGATTTTGAAAAATCATCGGAAACCAATTTGCGAAGATGTTCGATGTGATAACTGCCAAGGTCTTTGGTGTAGCCATCGATGCGCTGGGTATATCGATCGGATACGCCAGAATTCCCGCCAACTAAAACAATGGCAGAGAAACGCTCCGGGTTGGTAATCCCAAGATGGATGGCAATGCCCGATCCAACGGAACAGCCACAAAGAACGGCTTGGTCTATCCCCAAATCCCCCATGACACCCAGAACATCGTTGCACATATCGTGTTGGGTATAAGGCGTGGTGATTTTCGATGAACGCCCATAGCCTCGAATGTCGATGCTGACCACTTTGAACCAGGTGGAAAAATGCGCTTTCTGGTAAAGCCAGAGATCATTGTCAAAGGGATTGGCATGAACGAATACCATGGCAGGGCCGTCGCCACATACCTCGTACCAGATGTCAACGCCATTGGATTTACTTACAGGCATGATCGTATTCCCTTATTCTGCGGGCAGGGGGGATGTTTCATCCGCCGCTTGCGTCTTTGGTTGGACCTCACCCTGTAATTTCCAGACCAGCAGGGACAACAGGGGTGGGATGATCAACAGGGTCAAAATTGCCGAGAGTGCAAGGCCGCCCACAACCACGGCCCCCAGACCGCGATAGAGTTCAGACCCCGCACCCGGTGCCACGACAAGTGGGATCATGCCAACAACGGTGGTCAGGGTGGACATGAAAATAGGCCGAATGCGTGTGCGCGTGGCATCAACGATGGCATCTTCCGGGCTCATGTTGCGTTCGCGAATATTACTCAGCGTGCACGTCACCAAAAGGATGGCGTTGTTGACCACGGTGCCAATCAAGATAACGAACCCAAGCAGGGTCAGCATATCCAGTGGTTGGCGTGTGCCGGTTCCGACAAGGACAAAGCTGTTAAGGAACCAAAGCCCTAAAACACCGCCTGCTGTCGCTAGTGGCACCGATAACATGATGATCAATGGATAGATGAAGCTTTCCAGAATGATCACCATGACCAGAAAGACGATGACAATCGCTACCAGCATGTCGAGCTTCAGGTGGTTCCATGTTTTGGTCAGCTCACCCGCAGCCCCGCCCAGCGTGAGTTTAACCCCCGGTGGCAGGCCTTCGCGGTGGAGGACATCAATCACTTCTTTTTGGAGCTTGTTGATGGTCAGCTCCAGCGGGATCTGTTTGGAAGGCCGAATGTCGAGGCGAATATAACGCGCCCGTTCCAGATGCCAAATTTGGGTCGGGCCTGATGTTACTTCGATATTGGAAAGGGATGATGCGGGGACCACACGGCCATCACCGGTTACAACCGGCAAGTTGTTGATGCCCTGGGTGCTGGTGACAATGTTTTCAGGCCCCCTGAGGGTCAGGTCCACCCGGCGGTCACCCACCGTAATTTCAGCAATGCGAATGCCATCATTAAAGGCATCAATGGTTTGGGAAAATCCCCGTGCGGTTAATCCGGCATCGGCCAAGCGCAATTGATCGGGGACCATGCGGACTTCTGGGGCACCAAGTTCAAGGCCGGGCCGGGGGCGAACCCGGTGGCCTTCGCGGCGCGGAAGAATATCGGCCAGCATATCATCAATGCGTCGTGCGATCGCCAGATTTTTGTTCAGGTCAGGGCCAGAAATGTTAACCCGGATGGATCGTGATCCGCCGATGCCGCGAGAAAAAATGGATGATTGGCGAACAGAGGCACGCGTACCCGGTTCTTTCAGGACGGGGCCTTCGATAACCTCTTCCAACTCACCCGCACGATTGGGGTCATTGGCACTGGCGCCAACATAGGCTTGTTCAGACCTTGCAACGAAGAAGAAATTGTTGATCTTTGGCGGCTTGCCTTCTTCGGGCTCAGGCCCTGAAACGGTTACCCAAAGTGGCTTCACGGCGGCTTCGATGCTTTCAGCCATCCCTTTCATGGTTTTTAAATTGTACCCAGGCGGTGGTGTGATGCGGCCCCAGACAAAATTCTGATTGCCATTGGGCAGGAAATCCAGTGGTGGCAGGGCAAGGATGGTAAACAGGGCTGTGCCCCCAACCAGGCTGATGACGGCGACGCCCGCCATCTGTTTGGATCGCACCACAAGGCGGGTCAGCTGAAGCAGCTTTTCCGAAACAAGGCGGGCAAAACCATCGAGATAAGGAATGTTGATGGTCTTGGAGCCATCGGTCGGCACATTTTTAAGCAAGGTCCGTGAAAGGACAGGGACAACGGTCACAGAAACCAGAAGCGATAGGGTAACTGCGACCGAAAGGGCAACCGCAATATCACGGAACAACTGGCCCACCTGGAGTTCAAGCATCAAGATGGGGGCAAATACCAAAACGGTCGTCAGGGCCGATGCAAACACGGCAGGCCAAACCTCTTTGGTGCCTTTTATGGCCGCGACCATGGGCGATTTCCCCATTTCCCGGTATCGATAGATATTTTCTAAAACAACGATGGCCGCATCCACCACCATGCCAACGGCAAAGGCGATGCCTGCAAGCGAAATAACGTTGAGCGACCGGCCCAAAAGGGACATGGCAACAAATGCCCCCACAACCGAAACCGGTATCGCCAGTGTTATTACCAACGTTGGGCGCCATGAGCGCAGGAACAGGATGAGGACAAGGGCCGCCAGCATGCCGCCATACCAGATGTTCTGGGTCACCAAACTGATGGCGGAATTGATGTAGATGGTTTCATCATACACTTGCGTGATATAGAGCTGTTTGCGTTTGAGAATACCTTCGTTCAGTTCTTTTACGGCCGCGCGGATGCCAACCATGGTTTCAATCACGTTGGCACCGGTTTCACGAATTGCCTGAAAGGTAATGGTGTCTTCGCCCAAATATCGGCGATAGCTGGTGGGGGTTTTATATCCGAACACGACATCGGCGATGTCGCCCACCGTGACCCGGCTGACCTGTCCGGTTGCAGGGTTTTCTTCGCGCCGGAGCACCACGGTCTTGGCGGCTTTGGCGGTGTTTATTTCACCTTCGGCACGAACCAGATAGCGCCGTTTGCCTTCTTCGACTTCACCGGCAGAAACGGATGTGCTGGCTTCACGCAGGGTGCGCAGGACATCGGGGACGGTCAGGCGGTATTGAGCCATCTTTTCAGGATCAACAACGATTCGCAGTTCCCGGCGAGAACCGCCACGGGAATCAACCCCGGCAACGCCTGGAACCCGTTCAATGCGATCAACAATCACGTCCTCGATCAGGTCACCATAAATTTCAAGGTCACTGGTGTTGCCCTTGGCGCGCCGCATGGCGAAATAAGCGATGGGAATGTCTTCTGATCCACGCAGCAAAAGCCTGGGTTCCGATGCTTCATCGGGCAGGTCATCCACGCCGGATAATCGGTTGGAAATCAAAAGCATGGCGCGGTCAAGGTTGTAGCCCACCTCAAATGCCACTCTAAGTCTGGCCCGGCCCAAACGCGACCGGCTGGAAAGTTCCGTGGCACCATCGATGCCGCCGAGTTCCTGTTCCAGACGGTTGGTAATTTCACGTTCCACTTCGACCGGGGCGGCACCACTCCAGCGCACGCGGATATCCAGCACCGGGCGGCGCACATCAGGGGTCAATTGAATGGGGATGGTTTGCAGAGAGACCAGACCCAAAGCAATGATCATCAAGACCGCCGCCATCACAGCGGTGGGGCGCTTCAGGGACAGCTCAATCAGTTTGTTCATTGCGTGACGGCCTTCCCAATGCGGACCCGCTGGCCATCATGGAGGCTTTCATTGCCGCGGATAACGATGGTTTCACCTTCCTTCAGACCAGACAGAATTTCAAATCGAACGCCAATGCCCTCGCCTATGACGACGCTGCGCGCATGGGCCTTTTTCTTTTTCACAACGAATACCACGGGTCTGCCACTGGTGGTGACAAGGGCATCTTTATGAATGGAAATCACAGCACGACTGGTACCAATGGGCAGGTTGATGGTTGCGGATTGCCGGGCGGCAATGGTGTCAGGGCGTTTTTTAAAAATGGGTGTGAAACGCACGGTTCGGGTGCGGGTACGCTGATTTTCTTCTGGCACGACAGCACGAATTTTGGCTTTATAGGTGGTGGGGTTCCGGATCCGATTGCCAATAAAGAAGGTGATTAACGTGCCGGGGCGCAGGGCGGCAGCTCGATGGGATGCCACATCGGCCTCAATCTCCAATGCGCTGTCCGAAATCATGGTGAACACGGGCTGGCCTTCTTTAATATAGGCTCCGGCATTGGTGTGGCGAATGGTGATGGTGCCGTTATAGGGGGCACGGACGCGGGTATAGCGCAGGTCTGTCTCGGCAAGCTTTAACGATGCATGCGCCTGTGCGGCCTTGGCATTGGCTTCCAGTAATTCGCTTTGGTAACGGGTCACTTCAAGGCGCTTGTCACTGTAGCGTGCCCTGGAAAAAGCAGCAGAGGTCTGTAAATCCTCCATGCGCTTAAGCTCTTGTTGGGCAAGTGCCAACCGCGCCATGGCAGTTTCCCCAGCGGCTTTGCTGGCATCCAGTTCAGCCTTTTTCTGGGCGTGTTCCCACCGCAGCCTATCATCAACCATCAGGGCAAGAATATTTCCCTTTTTGACATGGGTACCGACATCAACGTTCATTTTGGCGATGGGCGCGTCAATACGGGCGGCAATGGGCCCCGATTGAACAGCGACCAAATGGCCGATCACCGGCGTGGTCTGGGTCAGCGGCGCCATGCGAACCGTGTCTACCTGGATCAGCCGGCGACGACGACGGCGTTTCTTTTTTTTCTTCTTTGCCGGTGTGGCTTTTTGGTCGCCCGTTTGCGCTTGAGCGGATGTGGCGGAAAGAACCGATCCATCATCATCAGCAGCAGGGGTTAAAAAGAATACCAAAAGCCCGGAGATGACACCAAGTGTCAGGGCTGAGATTAAAATAATTTTTTTATTGAACACCGTTACCCAAACTCCCTCTTGGCTTTCGGGGGTAATGGATGTGCCCCGACGCATATTCCCTGTATTGGCCTTGTTCCCGGGCTTGTCCGGACCGTGCCTTAGCCACGTTTTTGCGCGAGTTTCAGGGCCAAGTCAATATCAATCGAAAGGGGAGATTCGCGCGCTAATTTGAGCCTTGCCCCCGCTTTTCCTAGACTCCAGAACAGGCGCGTCTCCAAGTGCAATATTTGCCCTAATTGTGGACAAATGAAGGCGCATCTTGCAGAAGGCCATGACCCCTCTTAGACTGGCGCCAGAACAGCAGGAAAAGGCAGGGGAAAATGGCAAAATCAGCCACACAAACGGCTCAAAACAAGGCAGATAAAGATATCGAGGCTTTGAGCTTCGAAGCAGCCCTAGAAGAGCTTGAGAAAATCGTCGGCGAACTTGAGGACGGTCGAATCAAGCTGGATCAGGCCATCGGTGCGTATGAACGCGGCGCCAAGCTTAAGTCCCATTGCGCAAAAAAGCTGGCTGAGGCCAAGGCAAAGGTTGAAAAAATATCTCTGGGTTCCGCAGGAAATGAAGCACCAACTGGGGTCCAGCCCGCGGATATCGGCTGACGGGACCAGATTATGGGCCTAAAGCCAGAAAACAGTTCGGAAACATTGACCCAGGCCATGAAGCGGGTCGGCGGCGGTGTGGATGACGTTTTGGCGGACGTGCTTCCAAAAAGCGATTCCGAAGATGGCTTTGAGCCGGAAAGCCAGTTATTCGATGCGATGCGCTATGCGGTTCTGGGGGGCGGCAAACGATTGCGCCCGTTTTTGGTGGCGGCATCGGCAGAACTTTTCGACGTACCGGAAGCGGTATTCCTACGCGTTGGTGCTGCGGTTGAACTGGTTCATGACTATTCCCTCATTCATGACGACCTGCCTTGTATGGACGATGATCCCATTCGCCGTGGCAAGCCATCGTGCCATGTTCAATTTGGCGAATCGACTGCCGTGTTGGCAGGGGATGCGTTGATGCCGCTGGCATTTGAACTTCTGGCTGATCCCTTGACCCATCCCGACCCTGTTGTGCGTGGCGAACTCATTGCCGGGCTTG
>Ga0233439_10004380_pt1 | contig 13698 bp, 11 predicted proteins | sample SI_123_September_6_FD_182713 | JGI IMG/M metagenome (GOLD analysis project Ga0233439, IMG submission 182713) | Seawater microbial communities from Saanich Inlet, British Columbia, Canada - SI_123_September2016_100_MG | ecosystem: Environmental > Aquatic > Marine > Inlet | place: Canada: British... | reverse complement strand
CAAAGTGGTGTACTTGATGAGCGAGATCGAGCCCGCATCCGTTTACGTGTAGGGGCTCAAATACATATGTTTAAGAATCTGGATATCGGATTTCGCATGTCAACTGCCGGATTAACCAGCAGGGACTCTGGCAACCAGACACTGGATGGAGGTTTTACCCATAGGGCTTTTGATCTGGATTTGGCATATTTTAAATATACTCCCAACCTTGCCGGATGGAAAACCACTCTGCATGGTGGGAAATTCAAACCTCCCTTCATGAAATCTGAAATCATTTGGGATAGTGATGTTACGCCAGAGGGAATCAGCGAGCAGTTCTCCCAAAAGTTCGGCAATACAGTGCTGGATGCCAATTTTGGTCAGTTTATGTACGATGAATTGAACCCGGGGGACGATATCCTGATCTTAGGTTATCAGGGGGTCATCACTCAGAAAACAGATATAGGTAAATTCAAAATAGCAGTCGCTTATTATGATGTCACAAACGCGGAGGATCCAAATTCGGATTTTTCCGGTAACGGAGGCTTTCTCGACACTACTGATGAAGTCAAAATGTTAGACATTATGACGGAATGGTCTGAAAAAATCGCTGGCAACAAGCTTAAACTTTTTGGCGAATATACTCAAAATGTCGGCAAACTCACAGAGGCAAACCAGGATCAGGATACGGCTTGGCAGGTGGGGGCTAAATATGGCAAGTCCGGTAAAAAGTTCGGAGATTACGACTTGAAAGTGATTTACAGGGTCGTTCAGGCGGCATCCGTTTTGGACTCTATTTCTGACTCAGATTTCCATGGTGGACGAAGCAACGCCAGAGGTTTTGAATTCGGTGGTGGATTCGGTCTGGCAAAAGGTGTAAAGGTTTCACTCACCTACTTTGATACAAGAGAGGAACAGGGAGCAGACAGAAACAACCAGACGTTCCAGGCAGATTTGAAATTCAAATTCTAATAAGTCATTGTTTTAGCATTCAACCTCCTCCAAGATTGAGTCTATAAAAAACCGTTGGTCTGGCTTTAAAGTCAGGTCAACGGTTTTTTTTCTTCTCACTCCTTTTCTTAATTTTCCACTCCTAACACAATCCTAATACTGAGCAGTTATAAATCTAATAATAAATGTTTAGATTGTTGCTATGAATCAACAGCAATCTTTTAAGGAGCAGGCAATGTACAAAAAAATAGGAATAATTTTACTGGTTTTGGTCTGGACTAATAACGCTTTTGGAGGACCGGTTCAGGTGGACCCTCAACTCACCGACTACAGTAAGCAGGGCGGAGTCAGTGGAAATCTTTCCAGTGTGGGATCAGATACTTTGAATAACCTGATGACATTGTGGAGTGAAAAGTTTAAGCAATTTTATCCAAACGTTAATATTCAGGTGGAGGGCAAGGGTTCCTCAACTGCCCCGCCAGCCTTAATTTCAGCAACCGCGCAATTGGGTCCCATGTCTCGCGCGATGAAGCAAAAAGAACTGGATGCTTTTGAATCCAAGTTCGGCTACAAACCCACCCCGGTTCGTGTTGCAGTCGATGCCCTTGCGGTTTTCGTCAACAAGGACAATCCGATTCAGGGATTAAATATGGAACAAGTGGATGCTCTTTTTTCCAAAAGTCGCAGAAGAGGCCACAAAGCTGTAGAAACCTGGGGCGACCTGGGGGTTACGGGGAACTGGGCAGACAGGCCCATTAGTGTCTATGGAAGGAATTCAGCTTCCGGTACTTATGGCTTTTTCAAAAAGCTGGTCATGAAAAAAGGCGACTACAAAGATGAAGTGAAAGAACAGCCTGGCTCTGCTTCGGTAGTTCAGAGTGTAAGTGTTGATCCCTTCTCAGCGGGATACAGTGGTATCGGTTATAAAACTGCCAGCGTACGCGCTCTGCCATTGGCACAAAGTGGCTCTAGCTTTGTTGAACCCTCAGCAGAGAATGCCCTCACCGGCGATTATCCTCTGGCTCGATTTCTATACATCTATGTCAACAAGGCTCCCGGTAAATCTCTTGATCCGTTGACTCAGGAGTTTGTCAAAATGATCCTTTCCAAAGAAGGCCAGCAAGTGGTGGTTAAGGGCGGTTACTTTCCGATTGCCAAGGCTGTGACCGATGCGGATTTACAAAAAATCTCAGCAGTCATGACCAATTAATTAAATGGACGATAAAGCAAAATCTATTCTGCCCGGCCAAGGTTCTTCAAGACCCGGCCGGGCTTTTTTCGGCAAAAGTTTACTCCAACGGCAATTTGCAGATGGTATAGCCCGTAATGTTGTCACAGCCGGCGGTTGGATCATCATCGCATCCATTTTCGCTATCCTTTTTGTAATTATCTCAGAAATTTATCCTCTATTTAAAAAACCATCTATTTCCCTGGTTTCAAAATTCAAAGCACAGAGCGTTCCACTGGCAATTGGTTTAGATCCTTATCAGGATAAGGGTTACACAGTGGAAGCAGATGGCGTACGTTTTTATTCATTAAGCGATAAAAAATTTGAGTCCAAACCAGAATTACCTGAATGGGGATCAGCGCACGTTACAGGTGTATCCCCTTCTTTAAAAAATTTTCCGGTATTGGGTCTTTCCGATGGCAGGGTTTATCCCATAAACATTGAGTTTCGCCCGGTTTATAATTCTGATAGTCAACGTTCTATTGAACCACATCTAAGCGCTGAATCTCCGGTTCAGGTTCGTCCCGATGGTTCGCCCGTTACTTTATTGACCCATATTAAAAATGAGCAAGGATATCAGATTGCCGCCCAGTCTGGGCCAGGTCAGGTCTCTCTCATTAAAGTACGTTTACGTAAAACCATGATGGGGACGATTCGACGAACCCAATCACAAGAATCGATTACTGTTCCGGTAGAAGGCAAAATCACATCAATGATTTTTGATGAAGCTTATAACAGTCTTTTAATAGGAACTTCATTTGGCCAGATCTTTCGGGCTGACCTGGAAAACACTCAAAACTCGGCCCAATTGATCGGAGCAACCAGCAATCCCGGAATAGCTGTGGAACATTTAGGTTTTACCCTCGGTGGCTACACTTTGATAGTAACAGAATCAGATGGGAGGGTAAGTTCCTTTCAATTGGCAAAATCTGAAACTAAAATATTTTCTCTAAAGAAAATATATAACTTTTCGTCACATAAAACTCCGGCAAAATTTTTCAGTTTTTCTCTTCGCAATAAAGGGTTTCTGACTGGATCTAATGAAATGATTCGTTTGCATTATGGGACAACAGGGGAAACCCAGATTCAACTCCCCGCAGAGGAAAAAACCGCTTACAAAACAGCGATTATAGCCCCCAAGTTTGATGGAATATTGACAGCCGATACTCAAGGGATATTGTATCTCTGGAAAATGGAGAATCCCTACCCGCAAATTTCACTGGAAGGGTTATTCGGTGAAATCTGGTATGAGGGATATGAAGAACCCACTTATGTTTGGCAATCCACGGGTGGAACGGATGAATTCGAATCTAAATTCAGCCTTGTGCCACTAATGTTTGGGACATTAAAAGGAACACTCTATGCCATGTGTTTTGCTGTTCCTCTAGCTCTGTTCGCTTCCTTTTACGTATCCCAATTCATGCAGCCTGATTTGAAAAGAATAATTAAACCAACAATAGAAACCATGGCCGCACTTCCCAGTGTGGTACTTGGATTTTTTGCGGCTCTGGTGATTGCCCCACAGGTAGAGACATTTCTCCCAGGAATCATGATCATGCCGATAATTGTAACTATCATGATAGTTACAACTTTACTGGCTTATGAAAAATTTCCCGCTTTACAGTTTATGGCTAAAGGTGGCAGGGAGATTTATTTATTGATCGTCATTACTTTTCTTGGAGGGGTCTTGTCATTTTACGCAGGGACCTTGATAGAATCCTCCGTCCTTTTAGGGGACCACCGAGTTTGGCTGAAGCAGGTATTTGATGTTACCTATGACCAGAGAAACGCGTTGGTTGTCGGTTTGGCTATGGGGTTTGCAGTCATTCCTATCATATTCACAATAGCCGAGGATTCACTATCCAATGTCCCGGAACATCTTAAGGCTTCTTCACTCGCTTTAGGAGCGACACCCTGGCAGACCGCTCTCAATGTGATTCTGCCAACTGCCAGTCCAGGAATTTTTTCTGCGATCATGATCGGGTTCGGACGAGCCATTGGTGAAACCATGATTGTGCTCATGGCGACAGGAAACACCCCAGTTATGGAGTGGAGCATATTTAATGGTTTTCGCGCCTTGTCCGCAAATATTGCCGTAGAACTCCCGGAAGCTCCTGAGGGAGGAACTCTGTTTCGTATTCTTTTTCTTGCGGCATTCCTGTTATTTACCATGACATTTTTTGTTAACACTCTGGCGGAACTGGTTCGTCTGAGATTACGCAAACGCTATCAAGGCCTATGAGGTTAAATGTTTGATAAAGGAAAAAAAGTCTGGAAACGAGGAGACCTGTTCATCTGGTTGACGGGAGCAGGGCTTGCGCTTTCTCTCATCATGACAGCCGCACTCCTCATGGCTATTGTTGTCAATGCAATGGGTTCTTTCTGGCCGGGGGAGTTAAAAATCCTGGACCTTAAAGATGGATCGCGTGTATTGGGAATTCAAATGGCTCGGGAAGTAATCCCAGACTTTGGGCCAGCCAATGGGAAGCCTGAGCTATATCGAATACAGATTAAAAAGGCCAATAGAGATATTTATAATTCAGATTTCGTCTGGATCGATGAAGAGAGTATAAAAATTTCTCAAACTCCAAAAGATGTAGTTGCTGTAACACGAAGAGAATGGGGGGTTTTCTTTGGATATATCAAGGAGGTTCTGGATGGAGATCAAGTCATTGCCAAAGGTACCGTGGAAGGGTTGAAGGTTGCTCGGAACCTTTTACCGGGTGTCACAAAAAAAAATAAAGATATTGAAAAAATTGAGAAAAAGGAAATTGGAGCCATCAACTACAAGTTAGAACGGGTTCGTTTAAAGCTGAGAAAACTCAACCTGAAAGGTGTCACTCAAGGGGCAGAAGTAGAAGCATTGAAAAGTGAAGTTCCCATCCTGCAATCTCATTATGACATGCTGGAGAACAAGCTCCACCAACTGCGCACTGCGCAAACCGCGAAAATTGTTTTGCAAACCCTAGAAGGTCGAGAAAAAACTCTTCCGCTTTCACAAATGCTGGATATCAACAACCCCAACGCTTTTTCCCTGCCGGATAAAATTGCATACCTCCTGAAAGGAATTAATAATTTTTTCTGGGATGATCCTCGGGAAGCCAATACAGAGGGAGGGGTGTTTCCTGCCATTTACGGCACTATTCTTATGGTATTGATGATGAGCCTTTTGGCAACTCCCTTAGGTGTTTTGGCCGCATTTTATTTGCGGGAATATGCCAAGCAAGGAACCTTGGTCAGCATTGTACGAATCGCCGTTAACAATCTGGCGGGCATTCCATCTATTGTCATTGGAGTTTTTGGAGTTGGTTTTTTCATTTATTTTATTGGAGGCTCTATTGATCAGATATTTTTTTCAGAGTCACTTCCAACCCCAACCTTCGGAACCGGAGGGATTTTATGGGCATCACTCACCATGGCTTTACTCACCGTTCCGGTCGTGATTGTATCGACCGAAGAAGGTTTAGCCGCAGTTCCAAAAGGAATCCGAGAAGCCTCTCTCGCTGTAGGAGCCACCAAGTTTGAAACTACCTGGAGGGTTGTACTGCCCGCCGTCATGCCCTCCGTTTTAACAGGACTCATCCTGGCTATGGCAAGAGCCGCTGGCGAGGTTGCACCTTTAATGATCACCGGGGTAGTAAAACTGGCGCCCTCTCTTCCTATTGATGGTTTGTGGCCTTTTCTGCATCTGGAAAGAAAATTTATGCACCTGGGTTTTCATATTTATGATGTCGGGTTCCAATCGCCAAATGTTGATGCGGCTCGGCCCATGGTTTTTGCCACGACCTTATTGCTCCTTTTGATGATCATTCTTTTAAACATGGCGGCCATATACTTGAGAAACCGTCTCAGAAAACAACTTACTGCTTCAGCGGTTTAGTATGAAATCGGGTAAATTATAATGGCTGAAATAAAAATTAAAAATAAAGTAGACCGTACTAACATTGACTATTCATCTTCAAATGCCATTGGAATGAAGGTTACAGATTCTAACAATGATCAAAGCTTGATGATCAAAATTGAAAATGTGGACTTTTTCTACGGTGAGACCCAGGCGCTTAAAAATATCAATATGACTCTTCCTGAGAGGAAGATCACTTCATTTATTGGTCCCTCGGGCTGTGGCAAGTCCACCCTTCTTAGATGCCTGAATCGTATGAATGATCTGGTAGAAGGCACCCGCATGGAGGGAAAAATACAAATTGGTGGGTTGAATACCATGGACCCCGCCTTGGATGTGAGCGAACTAAGGAAAAATGTGGGCATGGTATTTCAAAAATTCAACCCGTTTCCAAAGACTATTTTTGAAAATGTGGCCTATGGTCCTCGGATCCACGGGATGAAAGATAAAAACAGGTTGCATGAAATTGTAGAAAAAAGCCTGAAGTCGGTGGCTCTTTGGGATGAAGTCAAGGACCGGCTGGGCTCCAGCGCTCTGGCCTTGTCTGGAGGTCAACAACAAAGACTTTGTATCGCTCGGGCCATTGCAGTAGAACCAGAAGTGCTTTTAATGGATGAGCCTTGCTCGGCCCTGGACCCAATTGCTACCGCAAGAATTGAGGAGTTAATGGTAGGATTGAAAGAGCATTTCACCATTGTGATTGTGACACACAATATGCAACAAGCCGCCCGGGTTGCAGATTTTACAGGATTCCTGTTGCTGGGAGAATTGATTGAGTTTGGTCCGACCGAAAAATTATTCACCAATCCTTCCGTACCCAAAACGGAAGACTATATAACCGGCAGATTCGGTTAAGGGGTTTTTAATGTCACGACATGCCATTCATCTTGAAAAAGCTATTGATGAACTCAAACGTTTAATACTTTCGCTTGGAACTGATGTTGAAGAAAGTGCCCGACTTGCAGTTCAATCCTTGACCCAACGAGATTCTGATCTTGCAAAGAGGGTCATCGAAGCGGATTACGAAATTGATCAGCGGGAAGTTTATGTGGAGGAAGAATGTCTTAAAATTCTCGCTCTTCACCAGCCAGTGGCCAACGACTTGCGCTTGATCATTGCGATCTTAAAAATTAATAATGATTTGGAACGTATCGGCGATCTTTCCGTAAACATTGCAGAGCGAGCGGTTTACCTTTCCACAGAAGCAAAAGTAGAACTACCTTTCGATTTGCAGAATATGGCTAAGAAGGTTCGTTCCATGCTAAAACGCTCACTGGATTCCCTGGTGAATCGGGATGAGAAACTTGCCCGCAAAGTTTGTGAAGATGATGATGCCGTGGATGATTTGAATCGGGAAATGTATGGTTGCGTTGCACAAGCCATTAAAAAGGACTCCAATAATTTAAACAGTTATATCCAGCTTCTTTCCGCCTCACGGTATCTTGAGCGAATGGCCGACCATGCTACCAATATCGCCGAAGACGTGATTTATCTGGTCACCGGAGAAATAATCCGCCATGGAAGTAAAACAGAAGAAGCTGAATTCTAGAAATTTATTGGCTCCTTCGATAAATTCTGTATCCCTGCCCGAAGTTTAAGTTATTATCTTAGCTTACGCCGTTGCTTACCATAATTTCGGATCTTTTTATGACTAATAAAAAGAAAGGAAGATCCAAAATCTTTCTGGGGTTTTGGATAGTGCTTGTATTTTTGCCCTGCTTCAGTCTGAACAGCATGGCAAAATGTCCTACCCGGATGGGTTCTATTTTTGCTTCGGATCATTTTTTAGTGCTCGCCCGCGGAGGATCAGTCACAAAATTCCCCGAAAACACCCTTCCCGCATTTCAAGAAGCTTTGAATGTTGATGGAGCCAACTCTCTCAAAGTCGACCTGTCCCTGACCAAAGATGGAAAAATTGTACTCTGGCACGATTGGAACCCAAACAGTCCTTCTGCATTAATCCGCCAGGAAAGAGGTGAACTCGTTGGAAAATTCAAACCATTCAGCCCCTCAAACTCAAGCTGGAGAAAAAACGTCAGCCAACTTAATTTTTCAGAACTAACTGAGCATTACGGATATGTGGATAAAACCACTGGCATCAAATCGGATGCGAAGATTCCCACCTTTCAGGATTTATTAGAATGGTCCGTACAACAGGATAAGCTGAAATTGGTGCTGTTAAAACTGAAAATCCCAGCAGAGGAAAGCCATTTAGCTCCAACTATGCTTGAGGAAATCAGGAGGATTATTGGCAGTATGAATTCTATCCCCTCCCTTCAATTCATAATGCTAACACCGCATAAAGAAATTTTAAGCTTGGTCAGAAGTCAATTTGATGAATTCCTGTTTTCTTATGACCGGGAAATCCCTTCTGATGGAATCATAAATTATCACAGCTTTACCACTGTCCCTACAGCCATGGATTTTAAAAACCGTTTTGCTGGTATTGGTTTCCCCACTCATATCCACCTTATTGACGCTTCTGGTCCAGACCCATGGCTGATCTATAAATTCATTCTGACACTGGATTTTAAAATCCGGGACAACTACAAAAAAAGTACTTTTAATTATATAAAAATTATCAGTTGGACTTTCAATGATGAGAAAAAAATGAGGTGCCTGATTAATCTGGGTGTAGATGGAATTGTAACCGACGATCCTGAATTACTACGCCGAATCGCATTGGATATGGGAAAAGTTTTAGATTAGGCTGACACAGCCCACTCTGCTTTACAGGCTGGGGACTACCTATCATCAATATGGTGAATGGCAAAAAGTTCCACCAAGATATTCAAGCGGGTCAGATTGCGGTACAGTTCATGAAACGACTCTGTATCAAGCGTGTTGCCCATCAAGACCACCAGTTATTGCTGGGTGATGGCATTCCTCAAGTTTTCTGAAAACAGGGAGGCGCCGATTCCGGTCCAGTGCGAAGAGACAAAACCCTGATGCAGCAGATGCATGGTACCGAGATTGTATTCCCCTTTTTTTACCTAACTCGCTAATTGGAAAAAAATACTTTGCTATCAAGAACAGGAAAAAATTAGTTCGGTTGCGCAATTTTAACATTTGGCGATTTCAAGCCAAAAAATGGAACCAGGGCATTGGGTACGGACAATTTTCGATAGAGAACATGAAACTCCTCATCCGAGAGATCCTGTTTTAAGAGTTGCTGGACCTGGTCGGCGGATACAATCTGCTGTGAAGGTTCATCGAACATGGTGACGCCAACACCCACCCAGTGGGTATGGATAAATTGCTGTTGCACAAGACTCTCCACACCCGTGCTGTATTCCATAGATTTTTTGATAATATGCTGGGCGATATAAGCTGGAACACATCGCCCCACCGCAATCACTTTTGAGGTCTCCCCCATGGGATACACCCTCAAAGCCACCTTTGTTGAACCGATCTCGCCAAACTCCTTAAAGACCTGTTTTCTTTGCTTTCGATAAGATTTTGAAATGAAACCCTCAATTTTGATGCGTTTTTTATCCACAGGCTCACATTTTTCTTCCGCAAAAACGGGAGCCGCACCCACCAGCCCCAGAACCATCAAAACAGGAACGCTCCGCTTCATATAACGTTTCAATAACTGCCTAAACCGATGTTTTTTTGTTTGCATCATGAATTTTCCTGTTTCTCCGGTTAAAAACAAATCCTCTGTTATAATATATTGACCTGATCGTTATATGTTCCGATCTATGGTCTTTTTTGCTTTTTAATGAATTCTTCAGCGCTTTGTTCGCTTGAAAAATAATATTCCTTGCCGTTAATGGTTTTGTTGATCGCTTCAGATTTGGGGATAAATACCCCGTTATTAGGGTCCTCGACCATTTCTGTAGGTTCTTGTTCTGCGGATGAATCTTTCGAAGGAAAAATTGAACGCGCAAGAAGAACGAGCAAGACAACGACAATTCCAAATAGTGCTAAACGGACCATGTCCCTATTTTAAAGTTTCGCCACACTAAATACAACCCGGCATTAGTCGGCAAGAACAAGTATGAATATTATTTAATTGATAATTTTGGTATTCCCGAATTATGAATGATGAAACAAAATTTGAGCTAGATCAATCGGATCAGGAAAAGTCTTTGGTACCGGCGGTTCGGACAAAAGGTTCTCTGGTTCCACTTGATCCATTTTCCGCTTATATGCAGGAAGTCCGCAAGTATCCGACCCTGTCAGAAGAGGAGGAAAAGGAACTGGCGATTCTTTATAAAGAATCTGGAGATCTGGGGGCCGCCTACAAACTGACTACCGCCAACCTGATGCTGGTCATTAAAATTGCCATGACTTTCAAACGCGAATGGCAAACCCTGATGGATTTGGTTCAGGAGGGCAATATTGGCCTGATGAAAGCGGTTAAAAATTTTGACCCCTTTCGCGGGGTACGGCTTTCAGCGTATGCCACCTGGTGGATCAAGTCGTACATTCTGAAACATATTCTCGATAACTGGAGACTGGTGAGGGTGGGCACCACCAATGCACGACGAAAACTGTTATTCAATCTGAAGAAGGAAAAAGAAAAATTGGAGCAGGAGGGGTTTGACCCCACCACTAAATTATTGGCAGAGCGGTTTGGAGTAGACGAAGGAGAAATTATTGATGTTTCTGCCAGTATTGGTGCCATGGATGTTTCCATAGACACCCCGGTCCGGCCTGATAGTCCCATGACTCCTGCACAAACCCTTTCACAAGGAGGACCCTCTGTCGAAAGGACTGCGGAGCTAAGCCAGTTTCGGCAGATTCTTAATGAGAACATTGAAAATTTTAAGGAGGGGTTGAATCCTAACGAAATAGAAATTCTCACCGACCGCGTTCTTTCCGAAGACCCATTATCGTTGCAGGAAATTGGCGATCGTAGAGGAGTTACCCGAGAAGCAGTGCGCCAGGCCGAACAACGATTGTTGAAAAAATTTAAAATTTTTATTGAAGAAAACATGCCAGAAGCGGCTGATTATTTTCAAAACTGAGGAGGATATATGAGTACCCGGACCGAAACCGACAGCATGGGAGAAATCGATGTCCCGGCCAGTAGTTATTATGGAGCCCAAACCGCACGATCATTGATCTACTTCAACATTGGCACCGAAACCATGCCACGCGAAATCATCCGAGGCATGGGTATATTGAAAAAGGCTTCCGCCATAGTGAATTGTGAATTAGGTCTCATGTCTGAATATGTTAAAAACCTGATCTGTCAAGCCGCCGATGAAGTGATCGAAGGAAAACTGGATGAGCATTTTCCACTTAGGGTTTGGCAAACAGGTAGCGGAACTCAATCCAATATGAACAGCAACGAGGTGATCGCTAACCGGGCTATTGAAATAGCAGGTGGGGTAATAGGTTCTAAAGACCCGGTGCACCCCAACGACCATGTGAATATGGGGCAGTCTTCTAATGACACTTTCCCAACTGCCATGCATATTGCGGCTGTGGAGCGTATTCGGGATGCGCTCATTCCTGCCATATCCACTCTAGCAAAATCGTTCAGAAAAAAAACCGACGACTTTAAAGATATCATCAAAATCGGACGAACCCATTTGATGGATGCCACTCCGCTTACCCTGGGTCAGGAGTTTAGCGGATATACCACGCAACTGGAATATGCACTCGATCGCATTAATGGTTGTATGCCCAGAATGTATCAAATTGCCCTGGGGGGAACAGCAGTGGGAACCGGCCTTAACTCGCATAAGGAATTTGCCGTCAAAGTTGCCCGAGAAATTTCCGAACTTACCGGGTGCCCCTTTGTCACTGCACCGAATAAATTTGAATCTCTCGCCGCACACGATGCCATTGTTGAGGCCAGTGGTATTTTGAAAACCATTGCCTGCTCACTCATGAAGATTGCCAACGATGTTCGCTGGCTCGGGTCCGGTCCTCGATGTGGAGTGGGGGAGATTATTTTACCTGCCAACGAGCCAGGAAGTTCCATCATGCCAGGCAAAGTCAACCCCACTCAGTCCGAAGCGATGACAATGGTTGCCGCGCAGGTGATTGGCAATGACACCACTATTAATGTGGGTGGGTCATCAGGTAATTTTGAACTCAATGTTTTCAAGCCGGTGATGATATATAATCTCCTTCAGTCCATTCGCCTGCTTGCTGATTCCTGCCGGTCTTTCAATGACCATTGTGTGGTCGGTATAGAGCCCAACAAAGTACAGATCGAAAAACATCTTAATGGCTCCCTCATGTTGGTCACGGCACTCAATCCGCATATCGGCTATGACAACGCCGCCAAAGTGGCCAAAAAAGCCTATCAGGATAACAGCACCTTGAAGGAAGCGGCGGTCGCCTTGAAGTTGCTCACTCCCGAGGAGTTCGAGGAAAAAGTACGTCCAGAAAAAATGATTGGTCCGAAGGAATGAGGGTCACCCGATCTGAACTCTTTTAGAAGCATGGCCTAAAGCGGGGGTAAGAAAATAATGTTTCAAAATTGGCAAACTTTTATAGGGATTGTAGTCGTCCTGGCTATTTTACTTCCTATCATTCTAAAGAAGTTGTATTGACTACTTTGCCTGGCAGAGATTTATGCCACTGAACTTGAGTTTCCCAGGTTATTAAAAGCCGCAACCCCGAGAAGCACTCCGTTAAGGTTGGTCACCGCAATACAATCTATGTCATGTTCTGACATGATTTCCACCGCTTGGGACTTTGGTGCATTTCCCTTTATGGTTATAAAAGGCCCCATATACTCCCGGATCGAAGTACCCGATAAATCCTGTGATTTGTAATTCTCTAATAATAGATTCGCAGATACAATGCCAATCATATTTCCATCCTGTTGAACAAAAGCATGATCGCAATTATTAATGATGAGATATTCAATCGTGTCAAAAATAGAGGTACTTGAATCCAAAGTGGGTGTAGGGGAAACAAACTTTTCAATTGCCGTCATAATTTGACCTCATAAAAGTTTGGAAATTCTTAAGAATTTTTTTAAGACCGCAGTATTTTATAAGTCACCCTCATAAAATATGGGCTCTGGTAGTTTTTTGCAATCCCACAAATGAGGTAAGTCAAAGCACTTCAAACCTGTTGAAAATCCGCAATTACGGGTGCAAATCACCCCAATTTTAACTTTTCGCTTCCGTCACGGTTTTGTGACAAAATAATGAAAATCATATAATGGCTTGCATTTAAATAATTTAGCAGATAGATTAACATTAACACCATTAAAAATTATTACAGATGGTTTTAGTGATATGGATCTTTCTAAAGATTTAGAAGCCCTGAAACAAACCGCCTTCTCCAGTTTATTTGGGGATATGGAATTGGAGCAGGTTTTTGAAGCCGGAAAACAAATTTTTCTGAAAAAAGGCCAGGTTCTATTTTCTGAAGGCGCTTTTCAGGAAACCATGTACATCATTCTTTCCGGAAAAATGGAGGTTTATAAAAGGCATAAACAAATCGCGGTTCGTGGAACCGGGGATTTTGTAGGTGAAATGGCGTTGGTGGAATCCAAACCCCGGGCAGCCAGTGTCCGAGCCCTTGCCAATTCTGAAGTGCTGGAAATAGAAAAAGATACTTTCTTTAAGTATTTTGCTTCCAACCCCAAGGTGGTATGGGAAATTTTAAAAACTGTCTCAGCCAGAAACCGGAGTGATCTCGAAATCATTGAGGACGGTTA
>Ga0233439_10004376_pt1 | contig 13708 bp, 15 predicted proteins | sample SI_123_September_6_FD_182713 | JGI IMG/M metagenome (GOLD analysis project Ga0233439, IMG submission 182713) | Seawater microbial communities from Saanich Inlet, British Columbia, Canada - SI_123_September2016_100_MG | ecosystem: Environmental > Aquatic > Marine > Inlet | place: Canada: British... | reverse complement strand
ATGACGAATTGTTCCCGGCGGACTATGATTACAAGAATTCAGCACATCACCAGTTTATGGCGGATTTGAGCGTGGACCAGGTAGAACAGGAAGTCGTGTCATTGTTGGGTGAGACCAGATCATGAGCGAGATCAAACTCAGCGCCCTTGTGGTTGCCCACAATGAGGAAGACCGCATTGCGGCCTGTCTCGACCGCCTTAAGTTCGCCGATGAGATCGTGGTGGTGCTGGATAAATGCACCGATGGCACCAAGACCATTGTGGCTAACTACACCGACCGCGTGTTGGAAGGGTCGTGGGACATCGAAGGTGACCGCCGTAACGAAGGTCTCAAGTTCTGTCAGGGTGAATGGATACTTGAAATTGATAGTGACGAATGGGTCACAGAACAGCTCGCCACCAATGTGCGACAGGCCGTGAACGAGTCCACCTATGGCTGGCACGAAATTTCCGTCGATAACTATATTGGTGACCGGCTTGTGCGCTATGGCTGGGGCGGATCGTTTGGCACGTCCGCCGTGCCGCGTCTGTCACGCCGGGGTGTAAAAGAGTGGGGGCCACAGAGCGTGCACCCCAGCCTCACATGGCATGGCACCAAGGGATACCGGTTGAACGGCTATCTGATCCATCATGTGGACCGCAATATATCGGACGTTATCCGGCGACTGGATAGCTACACCACCGCCAAGGCCCGGGACATGCGGGCCCGTGGCGAGATCGGTTCCACCGCCAACAATGTGCGTCGCCTGTTTACCCGGTTTTTCAAATGCTACGTCTCGCGTAAGGGGTACCGCGAAGGCGGCTATGGATTGCTGATCGCGCTGTGTGCCGGATTGTATCCGTTGCTGTCCCACCTGAAAGCCAAGTTGGAGGACGAGTAAATGCGTCTTCTGCAAGCCATGGCGGGTGCGCAGCACGGTGGTGCCGAGGCTTTTTTCGAGCGCCTGGTGGGTGCACTTCACAATACCGATATCGATCAGAAAATCGTAATCCGCAAAGGCCCGGAACGTGAGGCCCGGCTGGCATCTTACGGGGTGACGGCAAAGACGTTGCCCTTCGGCGGCATGCTGGATATGTACACGCCGCTCGCTCTGCGGTGCATGGCGAAGCACTTCAAACCCGATGTGGTGATGACGTGGATGAACCGGGCGACGGCGAAGATGCCACGCGGAGATTATCTTCACGTGGCGCGTCTGGGCGGGTTTTATGACCTTAAATATTATAAGCACTGCGATCATCTGGTCGGGAACACTCGCGGTATTGTGGATTACCTGATCGAGCAGGGATGGCCCGCAGACCGCGCTCACTACCTGCCGAATTTTGTTACTGTTGATGCGGCACCCCCAATTTCCCGCGCAGAGTTCGATACACCCGAGGATGCACCGCTCCTGCTGAGCATGGGTCGCCTGCACACCAACAAGGCGTTTGATACCCTGCTCGACGCGATGATCAGTGTGGAGGGGGCTTACCTGTGGATCGCCGGTGAGGGGCCTGAACGACTGGCGTTGGAAACACAGGCCTACAACCGGGGCGTGGATCAACGCGTTCGGTTCCTGGGCTGGCGGCAGGATATCGCGGCACTACTGGCCACCTGTGACATATACGTGTGTCCGTCGCGGCACGAGCCGTTGGGCAATGTGGTTATCGAAGGATGGGCCGCGGGAAAGCCTGTGGTGGCTGCGGCATCCCGGGGGCCTTCGGAACTGATCACCCATGATGACAGTGGTTTTCTGTCACCTATTGATGATGCAGCGGCCATGGCGGCAAACCTGAACCGGGTTATGGGCGATGCTGATCTGGGCGCTCAATTGGTTGCAGGCGGCACGCGCGCCTATGAGGCGGCGTTTACACAAGACGTGGTGGTACAGAAATATATGGAATTCTTCGATCATATCCGGGGCGTGCGCTGATGTGTGGCATTGCGGGCATGACCATGATGGGCGAAAAGCTCGTTGATCCCGGCGTGATCGACAAGCTGGCTTCGGCCATGCTGCACCGGGGACCGGATGGTGAAGGCAGGCATGAGCGCAGCGGTACAACCATGGTGCAGGTCCGGTTGGCGATCATCGATCTGGATGGTGGTGATCAGCCCTTCTACGAGGGTGATCTGGCCCTGATCGCCAACGGTGAGATTTATAATTACTGCGAGCTACGCAACACTATGACCGATGTGGAATTTTCTACGGCATCTGATTGCGAGCCGCCGCTGCACCTTTATGCAAGCCACGGGCTTGAGTTCGTGAAGCACCTGCGCGGCATGTACACCATTGCCATCGACGACAAGGCGGGTGATCAGTTGGTACTGGCGCGCGATCCATTCGGTATCAAGCCGCTTTATTATGCCGAGACTGAAGATGGATTTATTTTCGCCTCGGAAGCCCAGGCCATCATCGCCACCGGATTGGTTGAGGCGGAACTGGTTGCGGATAAGCAGGACGAGTTGCTGCAACTTCAATTCACCACAGGCCGTCAGACGATCTTTGCCGGTATCCACCGGGTCATGCCCGGTGAGGTGCTGGTGATCCGTGATGGCAGAATCGCCGAACGTCACAACCACGCGGCCTTGCCTGATGGCGGCACACGCGGACTATCGGAAGACGAAGCCCTGCGCTTGCTGGATGAGTATCTGGAAGAAAGCGTGAATTTGCATCAACGCGCCGATGTGGATTACGGCATGTTCCTGTCAGGCGGAATCGATTCATCGGCCATCCTGGCCATGATGGCGCGATTGAACGTGCGGCCGGTTCAAGCCTTTACCATCGGCTTTGATGGCACCGACGTCCATGACGAGCGGGCTCTGGCCCAGCGTGCTGCGGCCAGTGTGGGCGCTGAGCATGAAGAGATATCATTTACCGAAGACGATTTCTGGACGCTTTTACCGCGGGTGGCGGCGGCCATGGATGATCCGGCCGCCGACTATGCGGTGCTACCCACCTACAAGTTGGCGCAAACAGCGCACGAGGCTGGCCTCAAAGTTATATTATCGGGTGAAGGCGGTGACGAGTTGTTCGGCGGCTACGGCCGTTATCGCCGGGCCGCGCGGTGGAAGATATTCGGCGGACGCCCCATGCGGCAATCTGGCACTTTCGATGGCTTAGGCGTGTTACGCCGCGAACCAACGGGATGGCGGGAGGGTATTGCCGCGTCTGAGGCCACCGAAAGTCATTCAGGCCGAACCCGATTGCAAGCCGTGCAAGCCACCGACATTGCCGACTGGTTGCCCAATGATCTGTTGGGCAAACTGGATCGGTGTCTCATGGCTCATGGTATCGAGGGCCGTGTTCCGTTTATCGATCCGGTGCTGGCGGACTTTGCTTTCCGGCTGCCTGATCGCCTGAAAACCAGCGGACGTCTGGGCAAGGTGATCTTGCGCAAATGGCTGGCACAGGCCTTGCCAGTGTCTGAGCCATTCAAGCCGAAAATGGGGTTTACTGTGCCAGTGGGCCAGTGGATCGGTACCAAGGGTGATCAACTGGGCCCGCTGGTGGCGAGGCAACCCGGTATTGAGGCCCTATGCCAGCCGGGTACGGTTGAAAGCCTGTTCAGTGCGGCTGCGGGTAGCGGTGCAAAGCGTGAAAAACAGGCCGCCTGGACGCTATTGTTCTACGCGCTGTGGCATCGCCAGCATATAGGCGGCATGACGCCCGATGGTGATATATTCCATTGTCTGGAAAACGCGTAGGCCTGAGGCTAGACGAGTACGACTAGTACGCGGTATTGGATGGTATGGGCTGGGGGATATTGCCGCGCCACATTTCACCACTGGCGACCAGACACGCCTTGCCCGACGGCAGCGTCTCAATCATGGTCCAGTTCCCGTCCGGGGCGGCCAGAATTTCCAGCACGGTGCCCTGTTCGGTAAAGCCCATGGAAACAGGCGCTTCCGAATACTCACTGGCCAGACCGGCGACAATATCACTGCGCTGTTTGCAAATAATTTCGTCAAACGCTTCGGCTCGCGCCTCAAATGACGCGCCAAAAGACAAGACTGCACAGCCCATCAGGGCCAGAATTGTGAATGCCGAGAACCGAAACATGGCTCAATTTTCCCAGGGTTTGAGGCTTGCTGGCCTATATTGGTCCGCTTAGCCCCGTTTCTTAATGTATAACACTAACAAATCTTTCTATCTGTGTCACTTTATTTGCTGTTACTGAGTTCCACACGTGTGGTTTGACACATAAAGTGAGAACGGGGACTCATAAAATGGGAAACCGGTGTCACAAATGCGAATGTCTGATTTTACCGCCAAAACTGCCATATTCGAAAGACGTTAAGAACTTCCGAGAATAGCCATGTGTGGACGGCCCCCTGTTGGCAAGGATTTATTTGACTTAAATGCAGTGCTGGTTGGTGCTGCCATGTGTTCGGCCTGTTTGTGCGGCACTGTTACATGGCCGCTGGCCCCTCTCGGACCACATAGTGGTCCTGCCGGGTAGCACATAATGCTCTCCGCAGATCAGGTTCCGGTCATAAGCACGCAGTCTACTTTGCTGTACTGGCTAAAATGGAGTGTCCTGATCTTTGGATCAACCGGCTGGGTGCATTATTCGTCTGTCATCCTTTCCAACTTCGTGTGCACGAGCGATGCCCGTGCGTGTTCTAAGCTGCCTGTGATACAGGCTCGTGATAAAACGTTCCATGTGCCATCATCGCCCAGGCGGTACGGGCAATCTTGTTCGCAAGAGCGATGGCAGCGATCTTCGTTGATCGGCGTTCCAGTAGCTTGGTCAGCCACGGTCTGCGGGTATAGCCCACTTGCTTGGCCCGCCGGATCACAGACATCGCTCCGACCACGAGCAGCATTCGTAAGTAACGATTGCCAGCCTTGGATATATGCCCGAGACGCTCCTTGCCGCCGGTAGAGTTCTGCCTGGGCACCAACCCGATCCACGCTGCCATATCACGGCCTGACTTAAAGATGTGGGGATCGGGTACAGAAGCAACCAGTGTGCTGGCGATCAGTGGCCTCACGCCGGGTATATCATCAAGGCGTAAACTGACCTCACTGGCGCGGTGCCAGGCAAGAATGCTGCGATCCGCATCCAATATCTGATGCTTCACCATCTCAAGCTGGTTACGCAGGGCCAGCAGACAGTCACGTGCACCTGTTGGCACACGATCATCCTCACCACTCTCTATGAGTTCCAGCAACTTCTCCAAGCCATTGCGGCCAACACCTGCAACAATACCAAACTCAGCCAGATGGGCACGCAGGGCATTGATCAGCGTGGTGCGCTGACGGACAAACAACTGGCGGGTCCGGTGTAACATCAGAACTGATTGCTGTTCCGGTGTCTTGATCTCCACAAAACGTATAGTCGGACGGGTTACGGCTTCACAGATCGCTTCGGCATCCGCCATATCGTTCTTGTTACGCTTCACATAAGGCTTCACGTATTTGGGCGGCATCAACTTGACCTCATGGCCAAGCTCGACCAACTGCCGTGCCCAGTGATGCGACGTGGCACATGCTTCCATACCAACCAGACATGACGGTTGTTTCTTGAAGAAAGGCAGCATCTGAGCACGCCTTAACTGACGACGGAAAATCACACCACCCTCCGCGTCAATGCCGTGGACCTGAAAAACATTCTTCGCAAGATCGACACCTATTGTGATAACTTCGTTCATGATGGCTCCTATTTCCCTGTGGTTCTATGAACCACCATTTTGGCACACTTGATGCCTTCGGGTGGGAGCCGTCCACGGCATCAGAAGCGGACATCGGCCGCGTATGGTGTTAATCTTTATTCTGCATCGATGGAGATGCCTAACCGGGTGAGATAAAACATAAGATGATAAAAGGAAAAATAATGGATCGGAAACTAGCTGAACTCATAACCCAGGCTGAGTTCGATGCTACTATGAAACCAATTGAAACCGCTTTGACGCCGCCAGCCCAGGCGTACAACATCCAAGGTTGGTTTGATCTTGAGGTGGAACGCATCTTCAAGCCACGCTGGATGGCGGTGATGTTTGATAGCGAGATCACGAATCCTGGCGATGTTAATCTGTAGTAATTCAGACCCGACCTGACAGTTGCCGGATTTGACGTGGCGTCTGTCAGGTTAAGTTTGGTCTACAAACTTTTCCATCCAGATACGTTTGCCGTCCTCCAGAGTTTGTATGGGCGTGGTGTTTGTGAACTTAGGCGGCAATGCCGAAGACATCGACAAATGGCTTTCTCCGTGGAAGACAACCGTTTCGAAACATTTCGCAATCGATAAACTCCTGCCTGCCCGAAATGAAAGTGACAAACCACTCATCGAGAAGCGGACCGTCGCCGCGAATTGGAAGACTTATCAGGAAAATGCGTCGATCAATACGTTGCACGAAGCCTTCACCCACGAAACCTATCGAAAGTCGCCAGAGGTGCCGCGTGTTGATAGAGACGGCAACCGAATGTTTAAAGAGTATATGGACGGTTGTTTGGTAGCATTCAGTCACAAGCGCGAGGAGACGGACGACACCTACGATCCAATCCTGTTGCCATCGGCTGGACACGACCCGTCCAAGCAGCCCGAAGTGGGGTACTTCTCGACTATCTATCCTAACCTGAATGTGCCCCTGCTTGATTCTATGATTAAGATAAATATCGTAATTCCCGTGTCCGCCACTGAGACAAGGTTGATGCATTTGCGTTTCTATAGACCGGAAGCGTTGGCATGCGATAATTTTCAGGAGGAAGAGCTTGCCGTGCATAAAGCCTTCCACACATTTCATATGGAAGACAAAGTTGCCATTGAAGCCGTTCAGCAAGCCCGTCGATCGCCGGTGTGGCGACAGCATTACTACGCGCCATTCTGGGACTCTTTGCACCATTACTTCAACCAACTAGTGATGCAAGACATGGCGGCGGAACCTGACGACTGTTCGGTTTAATCTCAGGGGTAAGGAGAAATCTGGCGATGTCTGCTTCGGGTCATAAGCAGAAGTGTTAGTGGGTGCCATTTCACATCTGCTCTATCCCGCAAAGCGGGCTTCGTCGACTCATTTAACACGGGTCATGCGTATACCGTTCACGGGGTATGAGGGGCCACCTACCAATTGAATTTCATAAGGCAAAAGGCCCCCCTGAGAATTCGCAGCGGAGTATGTGGGTATGCGCAAACGTTTTGAATTTCAATGGCTCGGCTTGGCACTAGCCTTCATTCCCAACAATGCTTGAAGCATCTGGTCACGGCGCTCAGAGATATCGGCAACGCTATCGCCATGGGTCGCGGCCTTGACTTCACTAATGATCTGTTCGACGAAATCGTCGGTCATCTCTGGCGTACCGTGGTCGGCCCAACGTTTCACCTGAGAGGGGCCGAGGTGTTTCATATAGTGATCTATGCCACCTTCACCGCCGCCCAAATGATAGCTCATGAAAGGTCCCATGAGCGCCCACCGCAGTCCTGGCCCTTCAGAAATACAGGCGTCAATATCCTCGGCGCTGGCGACACCTTGCTCGAGCATATATAGAGCCTCACGAAATAATGCCGAGGTCAATCGGTTCGCAATATGCCCGATCAATTCTTTCTTCAAAATCACGGGTCGCTTGCCGCAAGATTGGAACAAGGTTGACGCGCGGGCAACAATGTCAGGCGCTGTTCCAAATAATTCAACCAATGGCAAAAGGTGTGGCGGGTTGAAGGGATGCGCAATGATCACACGTTCTTTGTTATCGCAGTCGCTGGCAATGCGGCTCAGTAGCAGCGACGATGTGGATGAGGCAATGATGGTATCGGTCGAACAGAGATCATCCAGTTCAGCAAGTAGGCCAATCTTCACATCCTCGCGTTCTGGTGCGTTCTCCATGATCAGGTCGCAGCCGGCAACCATCTCAGTCATTCTTTGATGAAATGACACTGTGCCATGCTGGTCAATTGGCAATGCCCCAGGGACGGTATCCATGGAGTGGGAAAGAAACTTGTACAATCGCTCTTCTGCGTCGTCTGCAGGGTCCCAGGCCCTAACGGAGAAACCGTGGGCAGCAAAACACGCGGCCCAACTCGCCCCAATTAACCCAGCACCGACTATGCCTATAACGGGGCTTTCGTCAGGGGTAGTGGTTGTCATTGTACACGCTCCAGTTTGAAAGATGATCACGGTAGATCAGGGTGCTCACTAAGATAATCATCCGTCTAGCTGGCGTAAAACCTATCAACTGTTTTGAAAGCGCTCAGCCAGAAGTGATTTCAGGCTCGCCGGCACGCACCATCATCAATTGAACTCAGATCTCATGAAGAATGCCCATGCTAACCACGGGCGCTCCGTGACACTTCTATCCTCCCATCTCTGTTTTGACACAACGCTGGGCGGTGGTTATGACTTTGGGTGAGACAAAACAGGATAGTTACCATGGACGACGAACAGGAACCCAAACTTATTGATCTTGACGAGTTCAACTCTGGTTACCCGCTGCCAGAGGTGCCGCCAGAGGAGATTCATCATCTCTTGCCAGTGTACCCTTTGCTCCAATACGAGGTGGCTGTGGCGTGTGTAAAAATGCGGAGCGTCGGGCAACCGCCAGAAGATGCGACAGAGTTCTATAAGACTGCCTATCAAGATGGCTTAGAACTTCTGTCTTTCATCGACCTCTATTGCCCCGGCATTAGTGCTGAGTTAGAGGCGTTTCTAGACGATGGACTTAGATGATCTCTGACATCGACATCTACCGGACAGCAAACGAGTACATCAAACAGTACGGCGAGAATACGCCTATTCATGCAGCGATAAAGGCCGGTTCTGTTGGATGAGTGAAATAAACGGAGATGAAATAGCATGAAACGGGTACTCGTAACTGGCGGCAGTGGCCTGCTTGGGAAATATGTTGTTGAGGCGCTCAAAGACACCTTCCACGTAACGGTATTTGACAAGGCTAAGCCTGCCTATGAGTGCGCATTTGTTGAGGGTGATATTCTTGGTCGGACGAGCATCGACAAGGCTCTGGTCGATCAGGACTGCATCGTTCACCTTGCCGCGCTGGACGCGGCTATCAAAGCCAGCGACGACGATTTTATCCGCGTCAACGTGGAAGGAACCTGGAATCTGTTCAGTTGCGCGCGAAACGCTGGCATCAAGAGAGTTGTTCAGTGCTCCAGCGTGTCCGCTGTTAACATCAGCCCCGAAAACCCGCCGCAATACCTGCCCGTCGATTTAGACCACCATGCCGACCCGCAAACCGCCTACGGTCTCAGCAAGCTCATGGGGGAGAAAATCGCCCGGCGGTTCTTCACGTTGGGCGGCATGGATGTTATCTGTCTGCGCCCGTCGCTGATCATGGCACCGGAATACGTCTACGACGTGGCCCTGACCTCATCCGAGGCAGACGGAACCACTCTCCCGCCGCCCGCATCCCACGATACGTGGAAGTCCTGGGGAAGAACCATTCCAGGTGCCCGGGATTATGTGGATTCCAGAGATGCCGGGGCAGCGTTCCTCGCTGCGCTCAACGCAGACCATATTCCCTGGGGCATCTTCTACGTGACCAGCGCCGATTCCTATAGCGCCCTGCCCACGACTGACGTGGTGCAGCGGGAATATAGTGTATCACCAGAAATTAGAGATCCGGACCTGTATGCCGGTGATTCCCGGGCCTCAATCTATGACATATCAACAACAACCGAGGAACTGGGCTGGACCCCTGCCCACGGCTGGCCAGAAATTTTGCAGGACCTCCTATCCTCAGTCCAAATAGCAGATTGATCTGTTCGTAACCGATGAGCGTTAATCACTTCTGCTAATAGCCATGTGTGGGCAAGTGGACCGCATAACAAACTTACTGCAATTTGAGACCAATCTGTAATATTCTCTTGGCTATAACAGGGAAACGGAGATCAATTATGAGTGCCTACATGATAGCCCAGATCGAAATCAGTGATATCGAGGAGTACCAACTTTACCTCGCTGGTTTTATGCCAATATTCCAGCGGCACGGTGGCGAATTGTTAGTGACGACAAAGAGTGAAACGATAGTCGTGGAAGGTGAGTGGGCCTATCCACGTACGGTGATAATGAAATTTCCCAGCGTTGAGAAGGCACAGGCATGGCTTCATGATCCTGACTTCATCAAGCTCGCCGAGCACCGTCATCGGTCAGCGAAAACCAACCTTGTTCTAGTTGAAGGTATGGAATGAATATATCTGCAATGGGTCATAAGCAGGCCTTTTCCAAATTGACATTTCACGCCCGCTCTATCCCGTAAAACAACATTCTCATTTTTTGAATCAAACTATCCTATATTATGCATCAAAACGTTGCATAATATCATAGATACGATGACTTCTAATTTTCACGTTATGTGTCAAAGCACAACACGCAGAATGGGCGTTCGTGGTAACGAACGCCTGATTTCCTCAAGAAACGTTTAGTGGTCTAGCGAGACTGTTTATCAACTGGCAAGGCCGGCAAGTTCGGGGGCTTTTGATTCCCAGTTATCGCCCACTGCCATCATGCAGCTCAGGCCATCCGGTTTCGTGAACAGGATGGTCCAGGTTCCATTGGGGGAGGTGAAAACTTCGAACACACCACCATTTTTGGACAGACCGATCCCGGTCGGGGTCTCCTGGTATGTCCGTTCCAGTTTGCTGGCTATGTCCTGCCTTAGGCCGCAGTTGCTTTGTGCTTCAGCCGGCTTTACGAGGGCGCCCACCAAGATCATGAGAGCGCCTACTATGATAACAACGATACGTTTCATAATACGCTCCTTATCCTCGTCAAACCATCCACGCCCTTGGGCGGTTTTGTGGCTTTCGGGTCGGAGCCGGAAAGGTTAGGGCGGTCCGGGAATTCCAACCCGTTCTGATTATGATTGTAACCTGAAACTCATTAAGGAATTATAAACCACGTTCACAATCCAGTATGTTGTTGATAAACAATAGAGAATCGTTCGCTCCCTGTTACGTGCTATGATGTTGCCTTGACAATGGAGCTGTATACCGGCATCCCGTGAACTCAGGAGAATTTGATGACACCACCTGCTTTCACCCAAGTAACAATCCCGCGCCCTGATGACTGGCATGTTCATTTTCGTGACGGTGCCATGCTGGAAGCCGTGGTGCCTTTCACCGCTCGCCAGTTCGGCCGGGCCATCGTCATGCCCAACCTGACGCCGCCCATCACCACGGTGGAAGAAGCCCTTTCGTACAAGGCCCGAATTCAAGCGGCTGTGCCGGATGGTGTTTCGTTCGATCCGCTGATGACCTGTTATCTGACAGATACGGCGAACGCGGATGAGATTTCGACTGGATTCAAAGACGGCGTCTTTACCGCCGCCAAAATGTATCCGGCCAATGCCACGACCAATTCAGCCGCTGGTGTGACAGATATCGCCAACGTGCATGGCGTATTTGAGCGTATGCAGCGCGATGGCATGCCCCTGTTGATCCACGGCGAGTCCACAGATCAGGCCGTGGACGTATTTGATCGTGAAGCCGTCTTTATTGATCAGGTTCTGAGCAATCTGGTGCAGGATTTTCCCGATCTTAAAATCGTATTTGAGCATGTGACCACACAGGAAGCGGTTCAGTTTGTGCGTGACCGTCACGCCGTAAGACCCGGCTTTATCGCCGCCACCATCACCGTGCATCATTTGATGATCAACCGTAGCGATTTGTTCCGGGGCGGTATGCGTCCGCATCTGTACTGTCTGCCCATCGCCAAGCGTGAGAAACATCGCCTTGCCCTGTGCGAAGCCGCTATTTCAGGGCCGGGACCATTCTTTCTGGGTACCGATACGGCACCGCACGCTCGACCGGCCAAGGAATCAGCCTGTGGCTGCGCCGGTGTGTTCAGCGCACCGGTGGCTATGGAAGCCTATACCCAGGTGTTTGATGAAGAAGGCGCGCTTGATCAGCTGGCCGCATTCGCATCGGAAAACGGCCCTGCGTTCTATGACATGGACGTGAATGCAGAGACGCTCACACTGGAAAAGACAGCTGTTTCAACTGTCCCTTCTGTGACCAGTTCGGAAGGCGATGAAGTACAGCCATTCCTTGCCGATGAAGGCACCTCCTGGCGCTGCGTCTGATCCCCTGTTAGCCCTTGCGATTGGGTAGGAAATAGTCATTACTTACAGCAATGAAAACAGGCACCGCCATTGAAGCGGTGCAACAGGGGAAAGTATGTCCAGTTCTGTACCGGCTCTTGTCGTTGAAGACCTGCACAAAAGCTTTGGCAGTGTAGAGGTCCTGAAGGGCGTATCCATGATTGCCCAGAAAGGCGACGTTATCTCTATGCTGGGATCATCCGGGTCCGGCAAAAGCACCTTCTTACGCTGCATCAATCTGCTGGAAATCCCGAATGCTGGTGCCGTGAAGGTCCATGGTGAACTCATTCGCATGACAACGAACAAACACGGCGAAACCGTACCTGCCGACATGAAACAGGTGGCCCAAATCCGGTCCAGATTAGGCATGGTGTTTCAGGGTTTTAACCTGTGGTCCCATATGACGGTCATGGAGAACGTGGTCGAAGCCCCCATCCATGTGCTGAAACAACCAAAAGCCGAAGCCTATGAGAAGGCCGAAGCAATTCTCCACAAGGTCGGCATGCACGACCGACGGGACTATTATCCGGCTCATATTTCAGGCGGCCAGCAACAGCGCGCCGCCATCGCCCGCGCGCTGGCTATGGAGCCCGAGGTCATGCTGTTTGATGAGCCTACATCGGCGCTGGATCCTGAATTGGTGGGCGAGGTTTTGAAGGTTATGCGCGATCTGGCCGATGAAGGCCGGACCATGATTGTGGTGACACATGAAATGGGATTCGCAAGAGACGTATCAAATGATGTAATATTCTTACATGCTGGACGTATCGAAGAACAAGGTGCGCCCCAGGACATGTTTGGCAACCCGAAGTCTGAGCGATTTAAGCAATTTTTGTCTAATTCGCTGGGATAACGAGAAGCCCAATCCGTTGCGCTCGTATTGTTACGGCGTGATAACTTAAACGACCAGGGAGATTAAAATGAACTTCAAGAAAATTATATTCGCGGCATTTGCCGTTATGCTGGCTATTGGTGTTGGTAGCGCCAATGCCGGTGAAAAACTGCGCATCGGTGTTGAAGGTGCTTACCCTCCATTCTCATGGAAAGAGCCCGATGGATCCCTCAAGGGATTTGATATCGATATCGCCATGATGCTGTGCGCCAAAATGGACGCAGAGTGTGAATTGGTTGAACAGGACTGGGACGGTATTATTCCAGCCCTTCTGGCCAAAAAATATGATGCGATCATCGCATCCATGTCGATCACGGAAGAACGCAAAAAGCGCGTCGATTTCACCAACAGATACTATGACACACCGGCCATGTTTATTGCCAAGGATGGCTCCGGTATTGAAATCAGCGCCTCTGGCCTGTCTGGAAAACGCGTTGGTGTACAGCGCGGCACGATCCATCAGTGCTGGGTAGAAAAAGCATTCCCGGACGCTGAACTGGTGCTCTATGGCACGCAGGAAGATGTGTTTGCCGATCTGGCTGCTGGTCGTATCGACGCACAGCTTTCCGATTCCGTTCAGGGCCTTGAAGGCTTCCTGAATGTGGATGCAGGCAAAGGCTATGGTTTTGTTGGCGGCGCACAGATTGATGTTCCCTGCTTTGGCGAGGGCGCTGGTATTGCCGTTCGCAAAGGCAATGCAGATCTGGTTCAGTCCTTCAACAATGCCATTCAGGCCATTCGTGTTGACGGCTCCTACGAAGCGCTCAGCATGAAGTACTTCGGTA
>Ga0233439_10004369_pt1 | contig 13730 bp, 8 predicted proteins | sample SI_123_September_6_FD_182713 | JGI IMG/M metagenome (GOLD analysis project Ga0233439, IMG submission 182713) | Seawater microbial communities from Saanich Inlet, British Columbia, Canada - SI_123_September2016_100_MG | ecosystem: Environmental > Aquatic > Marine > Inlet | place: Canada: British... | reverse complement strand
ATTGATAAAAATAATTTTATAAAACAATTATCTAAAATAGAAATTAGGAATTCTCTTTTTGACTCATATTTTAATATAACTAAAATAGAAACAATCTCGAAAACTAATTGGATAGAAAAAATAATATATAATAATCAAAATTATAACATTCAAATATTTGTAGTAGATGATGCTTCTATATTATGTTATTCGAATTTTGAACTAGATGATAATACAATTCAATATTCATGGATTAATAATCCTTTTACAAAAATACAAATTGATGAAGAAGATAATTTGATATTAGAAATTGCATTTGAAATATCAAACCAATATCAAAATGAGATTATTAGAAAATTTTTACAATGTTTGGATAAATTAGAATTAGCTTTGATTGTAGATTAAATTATTAAGAATGTGTTCTGACATATATCAAATGTGATAGGTGTAATTGTTCCAAATGTAAATTATACTGTATTTATTTCACGAAGTGAAAAGTTCGTTTTTTTATTTTGCTATATAAAAATTGATTAACGTATTATTACAAACAGTATATTAATTAATAAAATGGGAGTACCAGGATTCTTTCTATGGTTATGGAAAAAATATAAAAAAGACAATTTTGTCTTTAGTAAAAATAGTATCAACGATAAGCCAGATATAAATAAAGTTCTGATAGAAAAAATTAATTCTATTGATTATTTATTAATTGATGCAAACTGCTTAATTCATCCAATGTGTTTTAAAATATTAGCAGAAAATCCGGATTTTACAAATCAAAATTCATTGGAAAATAAGATGATCGAACGAGTATTAGAATATATCGATACATTAATTAATTACGTTGATCCAAAAAAAGGGATCTATTTAGCAATAGATGGTGTTGCACCAGTTGCTAAAATCAAACAACAGAGATATAGACGTTTCAAATCAGTACATGATAAAGTATTATTTGATAGAATAAAAGAAAAACATAATAAACCAATTTCAAAGTTTTGGAATAATTCAGCAATTACACCAGGAACAGACTTTATGGAAAGATTACATAATAGAATTTTGATTTGGGTAAAAACTAAAAAGCTTGAAGTTCATTATTCTTCATGCAAGACACCTGCAGAAGGTGAGCATAAATTATTACAATTTATAAGAGATAATTTGTCAAATAGTAAAGAGTTCAGTTATACAATGTATGGATTAGATGCGGATTTAATATTTTTATGTCTATCAACGAATTCACCAAATATGTATTTATTAAGAGAAGCAAATCAATTAGATAATAAGAATAAAACAGATGAATTAAACTTTGTTTCGATAGATATAATGAAAGATTTGATCATGCATACAATGGAGGATATTGCAGGTAGTTGCAATGATCAACTAAAACCAATCGATAATAAAAACCTAGATGAATTACATAGGTTAATTGATGTAAAATACACAAATAATGTAATTAATGATTTCATTTTTATTTGTTATCTATTAGGTAATGATTTTCTACCACATTTACCAGCATTAAATATTTATACAAATGGGTTAGATGTATTATTAGAAAAGTATGTTGAAATATTAAGTGAATATAATTTTGAAAAATTTATTATTGAACGGAATAAACCAAATGTAACAATTAATAACGCATTATTTTTTAAACTTATATCATATTTAGCTTCAGAAGAAAGTGAAACATTAAAAAATGAACATGTTACAAAAAGAAAATATAATAAATCTAGGTCAACTGACCCATATGATGTTGAAATGCATAGAATTGACAATGTATATTTTAAAGTAAGTGATCCAATTAAATTAGGTTCAGATGAATCTGAATTATGGAAGAAAAGATATTATGAATATCATTTTAATATTAATAACGAAGAGAATGAAACATATGTTGATAAATTAGTAGAAGAATATTTGAGAGGAATAATGTGGGTTACACATTATTATTTTGATAAATGTATATCTTGGAAATGGTATTTTCCTTATGATTATCCACCTTTCTTAGAAGATATCAATAATTATTTGGAAAAATCAAGCAAGTCCGACAACCCGTTTAATATGAATGATTTCAAATATGAATATGGTAGTCCACTAAAACCATTCAACCAATTACTATTAGTTTTACCACCTCAATCATCATATTTAATTCCAAAAGATTTAAGAAAAATAGTACATAATTCAAAATCAACACTTGCATTTATGTATCCACTACAAATAAAACAAGATTTTATAGGAAAACGTAAATATTGGATGGCACAGCCATTATTACCTTCTTTAGATATAGAATTAGTTAAATACGTATATCATAAATATGAGAAAAAATTATCAACAGATGAAAAGAATAGAAATAAGTTATTAGATGTATTTGTATTCAACAATTAATTTGATATATTTACTTTAAACGCAAAATAGTTCTATATTTTAATTTATATTAAACGAATTCTTTTAAACTTGATGATTTTTGTAATATGTATTTAAGAATTGATTTTAATGTAAATTAAAATATAGAATAAAGTAATTATGGATTCGAAATTTAATGAAAAAAAGTATAATAAGATCGCATTTAGAATAGAAACTATTCAAGATCTAGTAAAAGACAAAGATGTAGAATCAATTGTTGACTACAATATTAATAGTGAAGAACCTGACAGTGCTTCAGATGATATACGCCATTTATTACCTAAAAAATATTTAGATTTTAATACAACAATAAAACAATTAGGTGGCAAACTATTATATATTAAAAGTGGATCAACCGGACATACATTTAAAGGTGTGCATCCAATTGAAGATGTAGATAAACCAAATTATGCAGTGAAGGTAGTCGCTTATCCAAAAAAAGAAAATTATGGTGATTTATTTAATGTAAAGAGACCTGAGAATGCAGAATTATTAATGATAAAGTTATTATCATATTTTGTAAGAAACAATCAAACACCACATATTGTTTTACCAATGACAACATTTAATACAAGTATCAAACCATTTTTAAGTTTACCAAAAAATAATATTGTAAATAATAAAAAGTTTGATCAATTTATCAAACGTTATAAGAAAGGGGAGTACTATGAAAACGTGTCTGTATTAATATCAGAATGGGCAAATTCGGGTGATTTACTAGATTATATCCGTGCAAATTACAAAAAGTTTAAACTAAATCATTGGCGAACTTTATTTTTTCAGTTCTTATCTGTAATGTCTATAATTCAAGCAAAGTATCCAGGTTTTCGCCACAATGATTTGAAAGCAAATAATTTATTAGTAAATGAAATAGGAACAACTCATAATAATTCCAAATTTCAATATAAGATAAATGGACAATCATATGTTGTACCAAATATAGGGTTTCAAGTTAAATTATGGGATTATGACTTTGCATGTATACCTGGGTTAATTGAGAATAGTAAGGTAGATGCTGAATGGACTTCAAAAATAAATATTAATGCAGTAAAGAACCGATATTATGATATTCATTATTTTTTCAATACATTAACAAAGAAAGGATTCTTTCCCCAATTTTGGACTGAACCCGAGATTCCAAGTAAAATAAAAGAGTTTGTAAAAAGGATTGTACCTGAAAAATATCAGAAAGGTGAGTTTGTAAGTGAAAGGGGAAGAATATTAGTAAATGATGAATACTTAACACCAGATGAAATATTAAAAACAGACAAATTATTTAAAATAATGCGTGTAGAATAATAATCGGTCAATACATAACCGCATCTTAAAAACTGAAAAATTAATATAACAAAATCTTGAATTGGTTTTGTTATAATAAATATTTTAATTAAGAGTTCTTATAATTTAATTTTTTGACTAGTAACATTATCAGATGTTTTTTCATAGTCAGTTATAATATCATCAGGTATGAGAGAATTAACTGTATCTAATCCAAAATTCTCAATATTGTCTTCATAGTTGAAATTATACTTTGAGTAAGTTAATGGTTTTTCCAGAGTGATAGGTAATATTTTTTTACCCACTTCTTTAGTATTTTTAGTATTTTTAGTATCTTTAGTTGTATGATTAATAAGTATTGCCCTATTAATCTTAAAGACACCTGAATAGTTATTAAAGATTGTTTGGCTCATAAAAACATCATTCGGTTGGTCAAATCTAAATGTTAATTCTAATTGTATTTTAACTTTTCCAGCATTTTTATTATCAATTATATAGTCACCCGATACTTGGAATGGTTGTATTTCTAAGCAAATTTGATTTTTAAAATAATAAATATTATTTTCTAATTTAATATTTTTAATCTTTTTATCTAATTTATTATTTAAGAAAGTTAATAATAGTTTATTGTCTACCTCCCCAGATTTATATTTTTTTGTTGATGATGATGTAAGGTCATACATATTATGATTCGGTGTAATTAATGATTGTAAATATATATATAATGATTCTGCTTCACTTGTTCTTAAATTTTCAGAGTGATAACTAAAATCTTTTTGCGAGTCATATAGAAACGTAGGTGTATTAGATTTACCAGGATTAATATCTATTAGTCCATTTGATTTCCCGTCCGTACATTCGAATGGTTCAAAACATTCAAATATTTTTTCTTTAAGATTTTTAAATAAAGTTTTGATTGGTTCTAGAAATGAGTTCTTTGAAATTAAAAAAGCGATTCCTATTATTAAAATTATTAAAACAATTTTTTTATATTTTTTACTAATAATATTCATATTAATTTTTATTAGAAAAAAAGTTTTGATATTAACCGAGATTAATTATTCTATCTCCCCAATATAATTAGAACCATCTTCTTCATCCTCTTCTGTATTATCGTCTAAATCTAATGCATCATTTTCTTCTTGCATGTCGTATACCATATCATCATATTCTTCAGTTGTCATATTAGTTGGTATATCATCTATTTCTTGTGAATTTAATAGTTCTTCGTATGATCCAACAATTCTTAACGAGTCGTCCATATTAGGAGCATCAACAGATAAAAGTTCTTGAAATCTTCTAACCTTAACATTATCGACAGGTATGTAATATTGATCGAAATTATATTCAATTAGTCTAACAACAAGTAATGCAAGTGTAGATTTATTAACTTGTTGTTCATTATATTCTAAGAGTCTATTTAGATTATATATAAAGAAGAATAATAGTTTAGAGTCTAAATTATTAAGAGATTCAATAAATGTAGTATTTATATAATTGTTATTTGTATCGATTTTTAAAGTTTCAGGTAGTTCTTCTACATTAGTTTTATTTGATATATATTTCCAATGTTTGAATATAGATTTGCTTTTATCTTTATTTTTGACATTAAATTTTTTAATACTTTTAATAAATGTATTAATAATATCTTTCTCTTTTATACTATACATCGACTCTTCTTTTTTATTATTTTTTACTCTATAAATAATACTGATAGTTCTGTTGATTATTTGTTTTAAATTAATTACTCTCTTTCGAATTATCATGTCGACCAATACTGTATCATCTAGTTTTTTATACCTACTTTCAAAATCATCTTTATTTGTATAAGAACTAGATAATCCTAATAATAAAATTTTATCTCTAATAGACAATATGACTTTTAAGTATGAAGCACTTTTCTGTACAAATAATTTATTATTTTCCAAGTACCCTAAATATTGTTTAGAAATAGCATCATAATAAACAGTAACATTCTTTATTCTATCTTTATAGTAAAACACATCTTTATTGAATTGTTTATTATTCTTTTCAAAAACTATTTTATTTTCAGATTCAAATATTTTAAATCCTGATTTTGTATTTATACCTAAGTAGTCATGGTCTACAAAATAGTATGTATCTTTCAAATATATATCTACGTCATCTATTTTTATTTTTTTAGTTAATATTTTAATAATACTATCAATAAAATCATCTATATAATTAACTAATTTATTCTTAGTGTATGTATTGTATCTTTTTAAGAATTTTGTTATTATTTTCTTTGATTTACTACTATCTTTTTGTTGTTGACTAACATATTCTTGTGTATTTTTAATATTAATTAATTGTTTTTTATTATTTATATCACTCATATTTTTTTCAAATTTGTCTAAATCTTTTTGAGTATATGTGTACGTATCTGGGTTTATCTTACACTTTGAACATACATTGTCACTATCAAAATCATGTAACTCACCTGTTGTACAGTATTCATTTAATAACTTTCTATATTGTTCAAATTTTAACTGATTAATTACTGACTGATAATTATCCTCGGTCGAAAGCAACTTTTCCTTTTGTATTTTTTCATATTTTTGATTACATAAACTACAAATTAATTCATTATCCTTTACTGACCACTTGTGGAATTTACCATCAGGACAATTTGTTGTTACACTTAATTCATTATTAGGTAGTTTATTAGGATATCTACTAATTCTTTTTGTTTTGGTATCACAATATGATGGATTTAGATATAATGTAGTATCACTATCTTTCGACGAAATATCTTGATTGTTTTCTAAACTAATAAACTTAATTTTTTTGGTGACAAATGATACCTTCTGTGTAGTTTCATCTGTTTTAATATTTAAATTACTAGATTCTTCTAATGTATGTAAAATATCTTTATCATCAAATATGTGTTCAAGTTTAACACGTAGTCTAGTAGCAATAATTCCATATAAATAATTTTTTTCTTCTAAATAAATATCAGCTTCAAGTACACTATTAATTAAATCAAACATCGTATGAATTATAGTACTTTGAATTATAGTATTAAATTTTTCTTTTTCTTTAATATTCCATAGCCATACAAAATTACTGACCATAACGCATGAAAAGTAATAAATAACATAACAAAATAAAGGTAAATTAAGTGCTCTTATTTTTTCTTTTTGATTAATTCTAATATATAATTTACCAAATATTGATTCTTTTAACTTGCTAAATAAATAAAAATTACATCGTTTATCATCTTTTAAACTTAATATTTGACCGGCATTTAAATCTGTTATTATAATAAATAAAATATACGATAAAACATTATTATATTTAATAAGTTTATAGTAATCGGTATCTTCCGAACTAGTTAAAAAGATATCATCTGTAAGCTCAAAGAAGAAGAGATTACTTAATTCCGGAATAATACCGTATTTATTTAGGTATGTAGCTGCTCTATCCTTTGGTTGATTTCTTAAATAATCAGTATGAATTAACAGTAAATCAATTGCATCTTTTACAACCATTTTTCTTCTTAATTTAATAACAGGAACATTACCTATTAGATTATTTAAATTAACCATAAATGCTATTTTCTCAATATTTTTTTCTATATTACTAATAGTTCTTGTATATTTAGCATATTTAGGAATCTTCTTTAGTTCTTGTCCAACTGCTAAACTTGTTGTCATAAATGTATCTAATTCAGCAATATATGTACCCTCAAATACATATTTTTTTAAATCTAAGACTTCAGAACAACTCTTGCAAATAAATTCACTATTATCATTTTCTCTAACATATTGTTTAACAAAGTCAAATACAGTTTGACTAAATTCATCATTTTTTAACTTTGCTAATTTATTAATTTCCTTCCACTTTACGTAATGGAGACATATTGGCTCTATGCCTATATCGATAATTGTCTCTTCAGACATATCTTTAGATGAAACAATTATTATATTTTCATTTAGTTTAGGTATCTTGATTGATGGTAACTTTATAATATTACCAGATTTACCTGGTATAATATTATCTATTTCATCGTCAATTATTTCTTTTTCAATTAACTTGTTCATCAATGAATAATTTAATCCTCTATTTCTAATTTGTTTATCAAACTTAAAATCAATATATTTATTATTATATTTTTTCAAAATATTTTCGATATCGTAGTTACCAAGTTCTTTAAAACTGTCAATATATTTTATTAATTTATTTTCAACAGAGTTCGTATATGTTTTATATACTTCAATAATTAAATTAAATATACTAGAACTCATATTTAAATTCGATAAGTTTACATAATTATCTAATGAGGGTTTATCTTTTGATATATCAAATAACCAATAAAATAATACTCTCTTTTTCTTACTAAATGTATCTTTCATTATTTTTTGAAACCCTAAAAATCCATTATCAGTTTTTAATAATTTGGTTACATCTACTAAATTACTCTTGTTAAAACAATCTAATGATATTTTAGATGGATTCCATACAAATCCAACAATATTAATATCTAAATTGTCATTACCAACCCTAAATTCTATTTTATTATTCTTAGAATTTTTATGTGTTATATTTGTATATCTAATACATTTAGTTGGTTTTTCTGGTCTAAATTTAAATCCATCTTTGCTAAAATCTTTATAATTAACATATGCATATCTTCTAATATTTTCCAAGTCACCTAACAGGTCTAAATCTGATGTTTTTTCTGATTCTTCTAATTTTTGAATAATTTTGATTTCTTCAGTGTCATTATATAAAATTGCTTCTTTGTAATCTAGTGGTTTATAATATAGATTCTGTGCATCTAATTTTAATTTTGGATTCTTATCATATATACTCGAATGCATATTCTTAACTTTATTCATTTTATTAATAATATATTTTATTTTAGTAGCATCTCTTTCTTTAATATCATTATCTGCAACCAATGTATCAGAATCATATTTTTCGGAATCTTTATGGTATCTCAAAAAATCTTCAGTTATAGGAACCAATATACCATTTGAAATCAAATATTGGACATAATCCTTTGGTTCTTTAATATTTAATTCTTTTTCTATTTTATTTTCTTCAAGGTATTCATAAATCTCTTCAGCTAATCCACTTCTAATTTGTTGAAGACTTAAAAATTTCTGAATCAAAGTAAAATCAACTAATTTTGATTCTTTTGAATAGACAACCTCAATATACTTGTAATCACCTTCTAACTCTTCTTCTTGTTTTAAAATTCTAATAATATCCTCTTTTTCTTCTGATAAATATATAAATCTAAAAATAATAGTTTTTATTATATTATGCATATTTTCATTAATAAGAATGTATTCAATTATATAGTCTTCCCCTAAATTATTAACTATTTTAATAGTTGATTCAAACTTGACTGGATTATTTCCAAGAATAATTTTAATTTGCTCCATTGTTTTCCCAATTTTAATTACTGTTATCAGATTTTTTATGTCATTAAAAAATGAAACTAATTTTGCATTATTTTCACTATTAAAAAAGTTTTCAATATGATATGTATTGTATTTTTGATTCTTACTTGTTTCAATAATATTTGTTGTATAAAGATCACGCCCCTCTGTATACATATATGCAATTGATAGGTAAATATAAAATGCAATATATCTTTTGATAATATCAATAACAGTATTAAGATTATTTTTATTTGTTATAATTTCTAATATTGATTTTTCTATTACCCGTGTTTCCATAAATTCTTTGATTAAACTAATGATATAGTTTTGAATTGTTATAAAATTAATATCTTTCTTAAATTCTATAAAAGCTTTCTTTTCATTTAAAAAATTATAAAAATTATTTATTGTATTGTCAAATAGATCATCTAGCTTGTTAATATACATATATTATAATAGATGTGATAATTTAAATATAAAAACTTAAAACTTAAAATTTAAAATAAAACTTTAAAATAAAATTAAATTAACTTTAAATTTTTAGTTTAGCAATTCATATTTAAATTTTTTCTATTATTATTATATATAGAATATGTCCGATATTTTTATTAAAAGTGATATCAATGATTTGTTTAATACAATGACAAGTGAAAATATAGCATTACCACAATGGTTAAATATTGTAGATATAAGTAGTAACCCATCTGTTATGAGAAACATTGATACAGAAACATCTATTAATAGTTTTAGTTATAATAAACCATTATCTGCTACATCAATTAACAGCATGACATCTGAATTTAATCATGAACAACTTGGTGGAGATGGTGATTATACTGCTACATCTGAAAATTTTAATTTATTTAATACTGCAGCAAATGATAATGAAGATATTTTTATTAGCCAACTTGCAAATATAAATATAAATAACAATGCAACAACTAGCCCAGATGATATTAATAATCTTATTAATATGTTAACAACTGAAAAGAAAAACAATGATTTTGATACTGTTACTACAATTACTAATACTACTGTCTTAGAAAATCAATTAAGAAGTCTATTAGAACAAGCAGGTGGTGGAAAGAAATCTCAAGTTGGTGGCGCTAAGAAATCATCTAAGAAATCATCTAAGAAATCATCTAAGAAATCATCTAAGAAATCTGTTAAGAAAGCATCTAAGAAAGCTTCCAAGAAAGCATCTAAGAAATCATCTAAAGCTCAAGTTGGTGGTGCTAAAAAGGCTTCCAAGAAATCTTCCAAGAAAGCTGCCAAGAAATCTTCCAAGAAAGCTTCCAAGAAATCTTCCAAGAAGGCTTCTAAGAAATCTTCCAAGAAAGCTTCCAAGAAATCTTCCAAGAAAGCTTCCAAGAAATCTTCCAAGAAATCTTCCAAGAAAGCTGCCAAGAAATCTTCTAAGAAAGCATCCAAGAAAGTTGTTAAGAAAGCATCTAAGAAAGCATCTAAGAAAGCATCTAAGAAAGCATCTAAGAAATCATCCAAGAAATCATCCAAGAAATCATCTAAGAAATATACCAATGTAGATAACGAACCTTCTGTAGAAAAAAAGAAAAGAGCTGCTCCAGCTCATGCTGCATTACAAACAGAAATTATAAAAATGATAGTTGCTAAAGATGGAATTAATTATCCTTCAGCTATGGGAAAATTAAAAGAGTATGTTTCTAAAGCTTTAGGTAAACCATATGAAAAAGGTGGTGATATTACATATATTGATGCATTAAAGAAGACTAAAGCATATTTAAATAAATAAATAATTTAATATTTTATTTATCAAAACTTGTTTACACAAAGTAAATAATATTATAGTTTTGATAATTAAAACTCGATAAATCACGTAGATTTGCAAAGCAACATTATTTTATTCGTAGAAATTACGTAGTTAAATGATACTATATTATGTTATCTATTTTAAAATAGTCGGTTCGCCATCTCTTAATATCTCTAAAACTTGAGCTTCGCGTACTTCTGATCTTGTGCCAGTTGAACTATGTTTATAATCTGCAATATCAAAAGCTTTAGATACTCCAACATCAGTATACCATAAATCGCCTTGGCAAATAGAATTTATTCCTTTATTCATCTGTGGTGTATGTCCCACGAACATTTTTTTTACTTTATATATATCTTGAACAGGTGAAAGTAACTTTTGACAAGTTTTTTCAGAATCTTTTAAATTACCATATTGTCTATTCCATAATGGTGATATTTTAAAGAAATTTTTATTTATATCACCTTGATTTAGAATAGTTTTACCTTTAATTACGTCAGACCCAAATATATCTTGATAAAGTTCTGGATTTTCTAATTTATCCCAAAGATACAATGATAGTAATTTATTTAAATCTCCAATGTCTGAATATTTTTTAGCAATATCTTCAACGATTCCTGCATGTACAAATAAATGATCGCCGATAATTAATGCTAGTTTTCTTGTACATGCTAAAAATTCTGCCATTGGATTTCCAGGTTTGAATGCCCATTTTCTTGCATCCATTCCTTTTAAGTTTGATGGCATATTAGCTAACATTTTTTTATTTGCATCTCTATTTTCGAAATCTATAAAATTTTGATACGATACATATTCCATTCGACCAGTTGCATTCATTAATTCATGATTTCCTATTATACTATAAATTGCACCTCCTGCTTTAAGAGCCTGTGTGTGTAATTTTGTAAAAAATCGTAGAATTTTAATATCTGAATCTTCGTCATCGTTAATTGGTCTGTTACATGGTAATTCGCGACATCGATCAATTTGATCACCTATTTGAACAACTACAGTTTTTCCACCAATCCAATTTAACTCTATATCGATAACTTTAGCAATTTTAAGTGATTTAATTGTTTCTTTCCAATCACCGTGCAAATCACCTATTACAATAATTCTTTCAACAGCAGGTAATACATCTTTAGTGGATATATCCGAATATTTTGAACATTTTTCTTGGTATTGAAGTTTATAAATTTTTCTCAAGTCTTCCATTATTATTAAATATATTTTAAAATTTATACAATGTAAAAATTTTAAAATAGAAATGAATGTATTACAATAACTTAAGTTTATATTTTCTAATTAAATGATTTTCAAAAGTTCTTAATATATTTAATATAATAAAACTTATAACTACTAATATTAATATAGTAAAAAAAAATAGATCTGATTTATTATCCATTATTTATAACTGATAAAAAATTATTTTAATATGATGCAAATTCGTTTCCAGTATATCCCATTACAGAAGAGTCTACTTTAACTGCCTTTTCGGTTTCTTCAGGATTCATTTCCATCTCAGGGTTCATTTCCATCTCATGGTTCATTTCCATCTCATGGTTCATTTCCATCTCAGGGTTCATTTCCATCTCATGGTTCATTTCCATCTCAGGGTTCATTTCCATCTCATGGTTCATTTCCATCTCATGGTTCATTTCCATCTCATGGTTCATTTCCATCTCAGGGTTCATTTCCATCTCAGGGTTCATTTCCTCTTCTTCGCTTCTATATTCAGCATATTCATGATTATCATGTGTAGATTCTACTTCAGAAAATTCAACTTCTTCGTCATTTTCTTCGTCATTTTCTTCTTCATTATATTCTTCTTCATTATATTCTTCTTCATTATATTCTTCTTCACCCAAGTTATATTCTTCTTCACTCAAGTTATTTTCTTCTTCGCCCAAGTTATATTCTTCTTCACTGTTTTCTTCCTCGCTATATTCCATTTCGTGTCTAACATTTGATTCTTCTTGGGCAACTTTTTGGATTTTTCTTGTAGTTTCGTGGTATGATAGAGTTTGCATAGAGATGGCAATAGCAACTGCAGCAATAATAGCAACAGAAGTATTTCTAGAAGACATATATGCAACTAAAAATAAGATTACTAACTTAAAGATTTTATTACCAAATAATTTTGCAACTGATCTGGGAAGTTTTGGTGCTGCTAAACCAGCATATAATACTAAAAATAGACCAATGAGTGCATTGGCAATTTTGTTACTATATACGGTTTCTAATACACCACTGACGTTACGACTAATTTCATCAACTGTATTCATGAATATATAATAAATGATATTTTATATATTCTTAATATTTTAATTTGTTATATATTTTTAAAAGTTTAATTATACTATTATTTCTAAATATTTTTATATAAAATTGAATTATAGAGTTATTATATATATATATTAATTATAAAATGCAATCAAAAAAACATAAAACAATTTTAACGAAAGATGGTTACTTACTAGATAAAACTCAATTTACCAAAAAAGAATTAGATGATGTTAGAAAAGAGTTGACTGTTCAACCAAAAAATTCTTTTTCACCCGGTGTTAAAACTATTATTGAATCATTTGAAGTTTTTAAAGAAACAGACGAATATATATCTATTCCAAAATATTATGGAATAAAAAAATTTGGAAAAGCTAAATTTAATGACGAAATTATTGGTGAAAAAGCATCTTTTAAGTTTAAAGGAGATTTGAGACCTGTTCAAAAAGATGTAGTTACCAAAGTTCTTGCCCATATGAAAGTATATGATGGTGGTGGAATTTGTGTTGGTTGTGGTGGTGGTAAAACTGTAATGGGTATGAATATTGCTCACAAGTTGAAGGTAAAAACGTTAGTAATTGTTCATAAAACAT
>Ga0233439_10004365_pt1 | contig 13743 bp, 29 predicted proteins | sample SI_123_September_6_FD_182713 | JGI IMG/M metagenome (GOLD analysis project Ga0233439, IMG submission 182713) | Seawater microbial communities from Saanich Inlet, British Columbia, Canada - SI_123_September2016_100_MG | ecosystem: Environmental > Aquatic > Marine > Inlet | place: Canada: British... | reverse complement strand
AATTCTGCTGAACCTGATGTTAAATCAAAATCACATGAACTTCTCATTGCTGATGTTTGTGAATCTATTGGTACATAATTTTTATGGTTTACTGTATTTGGATCATCTTGTTGTTCACAATCATTTGAGAAATTTATTGCATTGAAAACTTCTAACTTTGGTAAACTTAACACATTACCATCAACACCCTTACAATCACCTATACAACCTGTATCTCTAACTGCACTTTGTTTTATTCCGTTAATTATAGGTTCAAAGATATGTGCATAGCCGATTGCAGTTTGTGTTTTGAAAACATTTGCAGATTGTGGGTTTGATATTGGATCATCATCTACAACACTATTTACAACTTCAAAAGTTCTTGCACTTGTTTGTCTTTGGTCATGTATCATACTAACTGTCCAAACACCATTACCTGAATCTTCTGGTAAGAAAACTAATGCCTTGAACAATCCATCATCACCTGAAACTCTATCAAGAATCATTGTGATTGTTGTTTGATATTGAATATTGTTTAATGGTTGGAATATTTTTATTTGTGGTCTTGATTCTCTAGTATCATAATCTTGTAATGTGCCTTTAATCTGTAATTGTTTGAACCCATTTGATGTATCAAGTGTAGCACCATTAATTAATTCTGTACCTGAACAGGTTTGAGTTACTTGACATGATTGTACACTTTGGATTGATGTAATTACCATTGGTAAATGACCTGTTGCAACAGGTGGTGTGGTTGGTGGTGTTATCACTTCTGATTGTTTATGGAAATTACCTGCTACTAATGTTAGAAAACTTTGTGTTCCATCTGCTACAATATTAAAATCAGAACCAAACTTTGACTTTAATATGAAATCAAAATCATGTTCCATAATAGATATGATTTCAACAGTTTTACCATTAGCACTAAATGGTAAACTTGATTCTATACTATCAGCACTAAATTGAAAAACTGATGTTGTTATTTTTTGATTTGGTAATATTGTTTGTGTATTAACATTAAGTGTCTTTGATAAAATAATTGCATCAACTGCGATTCCTGATTCTATTTCATATTTTTCTGTACCTGAAACTTGAATACTATCAACACCTGATGAAGTATTCCAATTACATGATAGTTGATTTTGAACTTGGAAATCAGTTACCTTGTCACCATTAGCACCTCTTGTTAATTCATTTGATATTGGATTAAAAATACCTGAAACAACATTGGCTTCACCTGCATTAATCCAAACACCATTTGCTTTATAGTGTAAACTACTTGTTGTTCTACAATCAGTAGCAATATGAGTAAATGATAATGGTTGTGTGTCACCTATTGACCAATAATCTTGATTAGCAACATCATGTAAACTTCCTTGTAATGAGAATCCTGATTGAGATTCATTATATAGAAATAATCCTACTACAACAACAATACCCAAAAGAAACACCATCTTGATATTTCGCTGTTTACTATGTTTCAACCTGTACCTGTTAGATTAGGTAAGGTAAATAAAGATTATTTTATGTTATGATTCACATCTCATAATATTTGAATTGGTATAATCAATACAGTTGCCAAACTCAACGGTACTTAGTATTGTTTGACCAGAACCATCAAATGAATCACCATGAACTAACGGTATTGCATCATTAGGTAATTCAGAATCATTACGTTCAACAGGATATTTGATATAATCTGGTATGATAACTAAATCATTCCCAATATAATTACAATCACCGTTTGAACCAATTATAGGTGAACGCCCATCAGGACATAAAACACCATTACTGCCAATCATACCTACTAAAATTATAACTACACTTAGTACACCTACAATCATAACTGATAATAGTAATTTTGATTGATGTTTATTCTTCATTATACTCTGTTTCCAAACTGATCAAACATTGGTTTATTTCTAGTAGTTACTGCACCTAGTAAGAACAATACACCAAATGAACCTGCGTATAATGGAATGAATTTCTGTTGTAATAGACAGTTAATATCCATTGTTTGTAAACAAAGTGTTAATTCTTCATAAAAGTTCATTACATTTACTTCTTGTTCATCATCATCATCTTTGTCTTTACATACATTATTTGATAGGAATTGATCATCATTACATTCAGGAATTATGACACATTTATTATCAATTAATCGTTCATTTGGTTCACAATCAGGTACAGGTTCAGGCGTATGTGTTTGTGGTTCATCTTTACTCACATCTAATGTTACAAATGTTTGGATTGATTCTTGTGGTACATCAAGATTAAATGATAGTGTTGAAAAATTAGGATAACCAATATCAATACTACCTGATGCTTGGAATTTCAATAATGATTCATATTCACCTGCATCTAAGAATTTCAATAGATCATCTGTTTTTACAGCAAATGAATCTAATTCGATTTCAGTATTATGCTTTAATTCAACATCTCTAGTTACTTTTGGATTGATGTTATTCCATACTTCACCGATTACTTGTTCTTTATCTTGTGCTAATACGAATACTTCCATTGATGCTTTTTGTAATTCCATTTCATTGTATTCAGGGAAAAGAATATTGCCTTTATTCTCATATAGACATTTTAGTTTTGGTGTAACTTTAAACTCACTTACTATTAGTTCAGTATTTGCAATAGTCAAATCTAATGTTGTTGATGGGTGTTTTTCAAATGGTGTTGATTGATGCCTAAGTAATAATTTTCCATCTTTATCATATCCCTCATTAGTTGTTTTTACAATACAAGATACTTCTTCAAACTCAATATTTCCACAAAACTTGTCAGTTTCATCACCACCTGATGTTACACCACAATTTTCACCTGCAATAGTTAATGGTGTAAGTTGGAATACTAGAATATCATTTGTACCTGAACTAGCATACAATAATCCTATAATACCTACTAATGCTAAACCCCATATCAAATAATTTGATTTATGAGATTTTGCCAATGACTAATTGATTACTGAATAGTAAATAAAGATTGTTTTATACAGCAATTATCAAATGGTATGCTGTCCATATAGCAATACTGAATCCACCTGCAATATACACCCATGCACCTTTAGTATCAAATTTAGACTTTGTAATTGCCAATACAAATGCTATAACTAACATCTTGAACATTTCTTCTGATGGTGCGACTAAGAACGCCTGAAAAATCATCTCTGATGCAAGTGTTGATAGTGAACCTAATTGTACTGCAACTTCTGGGATTGGAATAGGTGACAAGGCTACTGAAAAATCTACAATGTTTGATGATAGTAAAATTACTGTGCTGTTGAATAATGCGTGTATTGCTATTGGAATTAAAATTGCACCTGTCCTAAAAAAGATAAACATCATAATTGTACCTGAACCTGCGATTGATACTATTGCACCTGTTTTATCATCTAATCCAATATTAGATACAAGTAATGAGAAACCAAATGCCATTACAAAACCTAATGGAATCCATAATAGGTGTCCTTTAGTTATATCATGTTGGAAAAATAGAGTTGCGTTCTTGCCTTGAAAATATGGTTTAATCGCAGGGTTTACCGATAATCCAAGTAACATTAGATATGATGCCAAGAACACTACCATGAATATCATGGTTGAACGAAATTCAGTAGTTTCATCTGATGAACCAAGTGCGAAAAACAAAACTATGATTACTGATAACATAAAGTAAACTGCTGTTTGTACACCACCTGATAATACTACTGATTGGTTCTGAAAGTGACGTATCACGAATTTGTGTAGAAAGTTGTAGTTTATTAATATTTAAAAAAAGAAAAAGGTTGGGTGACTAATATTCAATCAATTAAATTGAACATTCATCAGTATTGGTTGCACCCTCTGCGATTTCAGCATCAGCACTTGTTGCTGTACCAAATGCACCTTGAGCATCAACCATTCTCAATTCTAACTCAACGCATATTGCTTCGTCAGTAGCATCTAAGTTACTTTCGATTGTAACGTGAGCATCAATTTCTGTGTCACCATTTTTATCGACAAACATCATGTTTGCACCATCAACTGTATTGGCTAAACTGTACTTGTAAATACAGTTAGTAGTACATGATTCTGAAAATTCAGAAAGCATGATTTTACCAACACCTGCAATTTCGACAAAGGATTGGTTAAGTTTCCATCTATCATCTTCTGTACCGTTTAAGGTAATTTGGATTCTTGATAGTGCTTCACCATCACCTGCGTTGTCCATATCTGCTTTGAACTTCAACACGTTAGTTGCTGAACCTGTACCTGCACTCAATTTAGATGTTGGATCACTTACTGTGATTGAACCCTCATCAATGAGTTTGTAGAATACAGTTTCAGTAGGTAATTGATTTGGATTTGCGACAGATACATCAATTAGGTTGTAATTGTAAATCCAACCATCAACGTTATCACCGTTTGGATCATCAAATATTACAGATGAAATTCGGGAATTGTCTTTGATTAAATCGTCTTTTACAACGTAATAATCTTGTGCAGAATCTACATCAATATCACACCACATTTCTGTTAATCCACCACTTGCTTTAGTACCTGCTTGAACAGGAATACTAATGACTTCGGGGTTAGCAGTTGTACCTGTTCCTAACGGTGTCCAATCATCAACATTAGATGAACCATTATCCTTGTAACAGATTGTAGTGAACTCGGTATCACCACCGTAAGATACGGCAGGATCACTTGTGTCAGTTGCTACTGTTGTTAGTGTTAATGTTTTGCCAAAAACTTGCGTATCTTCATTGCTTGTTGAAGAACTAAATGTATCACCTGTTATGACACCAGAACTTCCACTTTGACTAAGTAGATTTGTTCCGATACCCTCACCTGATAGCATCAAGTAACCCCCCCCAAGAATTGCAACAGCAATTATGACTTTCATTAAGGTTTTCATGTTATTGATAATTTTCAAATAATGTTGTATTTAAGATGTGTATGGAAATTGTAAGATGATATTACAAAAAAAAGAAAAATAGGGTTTGAGTTAGTATTTCTTTAGTGCATCAGGTGCAATGTTCTCTACTGCTTGGAATTTAGAACCTAAGAATAGGACTATGAATCCCAATACAGCGTAGGCAAGTAATTGTGATACTATACCTATGATGTTAAATGAAGTCAAAGAACCAATAAAGTTCTCTACGTTTGTATCTGTACCTGCACCTGCTAATAGTTCATCTACTAATCCAAACACACCAACAGCGATTACACCCATCAATAGAAATCCTATGATGTGTGGTCGTTTTTGTAGTTTGAGATTTGAACCACCTGTCACTTTTTGCTTTAGCATTGCACCTATGAATCCGAAAATCCATACGAACACACCAAAGATTATTGTAGTTGCGATAATCAATAATGTTGCCATTATGTCACCACTAAACATTGCAGATACAATACCTTGCACACTACTACCAAACTCTAAACCAACTGAACTTGAAAGTACATTAATTGATAGTGTGGTTAGTAAACTAAACACAATACCTGCTAATGCAAATCCCAAAATCAATTTGCCTTTGTCAGTTATGTTGGCGTTCAACTTGATTTCCTCAAAAACAAACTATTAGATAAACTTGTACTATTAGGCGTGAGTATCTCTCGACCTGATAGTGTCTATTCCTAATGCCATTAATATAAAAATTATAATCCATGATGCAAATGCCCAAAATACAGTTCCGATTGAATATAAAATACCGTATTGTGAAATCTTATCATTCCAAATTGTTTCATTATTTGCTTCATTCATTGTAAAAAAAGATGGGAAAATTAACACTACTGCTACTGTAACCATTAACCACCCTACCCATTCAGGTAATCCATGTTTGCTTTTTTGTTTCATTTTACTTTCTTGAGGATTTTATTTAGATTATACATATCAAGATATTCATTTCCGTTTTGTGTAAAATTATGTTTTAATTCCTTAATCTCATCTATTACTGCTTTGAGGTTTTTGTTTTCTTTATCTATTCTGATTGATTCTTTATACTGTAATTGATATTCATTGTTAATCAATCCTTTATTTTCCTCTTGTAACTCTTTGATTTGTTTCTGTTTAGATATTATATCCTCATTCTTCATTCTAAGCATATTATCATATTTGGCTTGTAACTCTTTGATTTGTTGTTCTAGGTCTTTATTCATAGTCCTCTTAATTCCCAATTATAGATTATTCTTTCAATCAACCCTGCATTTTTTATGTAGTAACAATCATCATACAGGTGCTTTCCATCTTCATCTCTGATTATATCATATCCTTTTGTTATTACATTATCTGGGATTTCATATAATGGTGATTTGATCAATTCGCATGGTGCTGATGCTTTTGCTTCATCTATTGTTGCGATATTGATTACTGCTAATCCTACTAGAGTTATTGTTACTGCTAGAATTACATATCTATATTCTAATATTTTTTGTAATCCTGTTTGTTTTTCTTCACTCATTATGTTCACCTTTTGTACAATCTGCACAAATCTCATAAGCAGTTATTGCCTTACACCCACACTTGCAGGTGCATTGTAAATTACCACTCATCATAATTGTGTACCTCTATTGCATACGTTACAAACAGTTCTAATCTTATTTCCCTGATGAATTTTTACAAATCCATTAGTACAATCTTCATTACAATAATAACATCTTTCTTTTCTTTTGATTGGTGTACCTGTTTCATGGATATTGTTAGGTACTCTAGGTTCTCTAATTGCTCTACTAGGTTTGTTTTGTGTCATATTATTATGGTTGTTGATTTTTATCATCAGCATATCCTATCATTACTGAATAAATTATTTGTTCTGCTTCACCATGATAGACTACTGCAAATTGTATATCATAAATTCGATAATTGGGATTTGTTTTTTCAAATTCATTTATTCTGCCTTGTAAATCTGCTGAATCAGTATCTTTAATTATTTTTATTGTCATACTGATAAAAACTACTTTTAGTATTAAAGAATTGGTTTACTGTAATGGGATTTTGATTTGATAGAATTATCTTCCTCTTAATCTACCATCAGGAATTGTATTTCTATCAGGTATTGCATAATATTTTGAATCTTTATGTTGCTTAATATCATGTCTTAATCTATTATTGATTGGGTGTACATCATATTTTACACCTGTTTTTGTTGTACCAACTAATTTTGTTTTCTCAATTTTATTGACAGTATTTGGTGCATATTTATTTAATTCATTCCATGACATATCCATAAAAAACACAGGTTTTGATTTATCCCATGAACCAACGTGATCAGATACTAATGAACCACCATCAACACCTGATGCTGATAAAATAAAATGTTTGCCTGTTTGGTCAGATTTATCCCATCTCTTTGCCCAATATGCTTTTAATGATTTAGGATTCAATCTAACTAATTCAATAATATGATATTAAATAAAGATATTGATATTAGAATTTCTTGACCTGTTTACGAGGTACAACTCGTTTACCAATATTATCATCATGTGATAACTCAATCTCTCTAAATCCACTAGCAGATTTCTTATCACGAATTACACCTAATGGTTCTTCAAAAGTTCCTTTTTTACTTTTATCTTTGATTATTTTATTAATACCATTCAATGATTTTGATGTGTAAACAAATGAATCACCATACTTTGCAGTTGGTGGTGGTTTTACCCATACTCTATATTGAATTATATCTTTTGATAAACTAGGTCTATTCCCACCTATTGCCATCATTAAGGGGATTGTACCATCTTTTTGATATTTCTTTTCTGCTTGTTCGTATATTTGTTTTTCAAGTTGTTTAAGATTTATTTTTTTCTGATTCTCATCATTTCTTCTTGCCCACATTGCTTTAATTCGTTTATGCAACAATGATTTTTGATAATTACAATACTAGATAAAGATAGTGAAAATTGCAGGGATTGATGATATGCCTAATGCTGATAGTATTATGTATAGACAGGTTTTATCAAAATTAGTATTGGAATTTGGTTGATGTTTGATTTCGTAGGATTTCAATTTCTATTTGATTGAACTCTTTTATGAAGTTCAACGTCAGATAACCGTTCTCTGCTATCAGGTATTCCTTGATAATGATATGGTTTTTTTGGATACACTAATGATTCTTTCATGTGTTTTGGTAATGTACCACCATTATGTTTCTTGACTAATCCAATCCATTCATCATGCTCTGCTTTATCATTGAATGTTATTCCTGTTGTACTAGGTGTTAATCTATTATTCTGTCTTGATGAATACTCAATGTGAATTTTTGCGTTTTGTTTAGTTGAACGTTTCAATCTAACACCCCTACCAAATAGAACTAGATAAGGTTATTGATTTCGTAGGATTTCAATTTTCACTATTAAATTTATGACGTTGAAAATTCACATATCCTGAAATATTTGATGCACCTGAATTTGCATCAGAATTAGACAATGATTTCCATTGTCTTTTTGCTAACATATCAATATCATTCTTTGACACATGGGTTCTACCTAACAATCTCTTTCTTTCATCTAATGGTAAGTCTTTCCAAAATTGATTATTGTTATCAGGGTATCTGTTTCTATCAACATGAATCTTCCTACCATCTGACAAAGTTATAAATCCCATCTTACACCCCTACCAAATAGAACTAGATAAGCATTATGATATGGGTGATCATGTTTCCTAGTCATAAGAAATCGTAGGTTTTTGTTTCAGCATCAGTAATCAAAATTTAGTTATGCCTACAAACCTGTTAATTGTTAATCAAACTAACAGTTAATCCAATTAACAGTTAACAATTAGGAATGAAAAAAATGATCACTTGATAGTTGGGTACTATTTTGTTGTGTAAGGGGGGTGAATCTATGTAAAAGATTTTTGATTATGACTAGAATTGACTATACCGACAGAATTAGGTTTGTGGTAATTTTTCATGGAACAAATAATTTCTAACTGATTGTACCTTATCCTTAACTATGAAATGTTCTTCTACTAGGATATAATCACACTTGACACACCAAAATGCTTTCTTTTGTGTCTTTGATTTCTTTTTAGATAGTAATGGATCATAAGTCATTTTACCATTACAGTTCTGACAATATTTTTTTGGTACGGTCATTGTTTTGTAATCCTTAATACATAATCAATTTGTTTGATTGCTTTATTGATACATTGTAACTTTTGTTCATAATCTGAATACCATTCTGATATTGTCAGAAATAATCTTGCCTTTATTATTAATGGACTAATATCAGTTTTTTGAATATGTTGCTCTAGACACCTTTTACAAACCTGCACCCCATACTGTCTATCACAAAAAAAACATCTAGTTACAGGCATTAGTTATACCATGTTTTACAATCAGGACATTGACCATTTGTTTTTCTTAATTGATTACCAAACGGTACATCAGGTCGGCATTTATTACATCTAATCATTTATCTAATTCCTCTATTTTTTTTAATCCATTTAATTCACAAACCTCACTATGTTGTTCAAAATCCAATTTATCAAAACAATCTTCATTACACTTTTTACATCTAGTCATTATTCTAAATAAAATAAAAAATAGTATTAAAGAATTAGTTTACTCTTTAATGTACAAGTAGATTCACGCAGTTTGAGTTTAGAATTTTACAATGTTCTTCTAATCTTATCCTGTATTCCCTTGCAACTCTGCGTATAGTTGGTCGTGGAAAATTTGTTTGTTCTTCAATCATATCATAGATTTTTGACAAATCAGTTATTCCACTATTCAAATAATCTTCCAAAAATTTCTCGATTTCATTGGCTTTTGTTATCATTGATATAATGGATCAAGTAATTGTATAAAAGAATTAGTTTAGATTATTGTTACTCTTATCTCGTAACAAAACATTACAAATCTTACAAGTTACTGATGAATCAGGATTGCATTTAGGTTCGTGATCATGTGTCATTGTAATGAATCACCTAACTCTAACTCGGCTACTGTTGGTATGATCCAACGTGCTGTACTTGCCAAATCTGCAATGAATAAGAATGGTATTATTTTCAATGGTGAAATACGTTGGTGTCCTGAATATAACATTGCACCGTCACCTAAAATTCCTACAAATGGAATCATAAAGTAAATCAAAAAGTGATATTTATGCAAGAAATGATGATGCCCTGCAATATCACCAAATGAACCTTTATGGATTTTTCTTACAAACATACCTACAACATATAATATCATTTGACCTGTTAGTAATCCTACTGCTGAAATTATTGCAAGTAATAATGGTGAAAATCCTGTAAGTAGTAATTGTACTGTAACTGCTGAAATTGAGAATTGCTGTGCTACTGTTGGAAGCATATCATAAGCGAATGTAACTGCTAGTGCAAATTTAGTAAAATCATTGTCAGGGATTTCTAAATTTATGTCAGGTGGCATTTCAAATTGGAATAAGAACGGTTCATATCCTACTGAAAAGTTTAGAAATAAGATTGCACCAAGTAATACTGCTAGTCCAATTACGATTTCATCTTTTCGTTTAGTGTTCATTTTTGATTACCATACAAATTTAACAATCTTAGTTTATCATTGTCAGAATAATTCTGAATACTAGGATAAAGATTTTGGTCTTGATGGAATAATGGATCATCTGACATTGGATTAATATCAATATCATGTATGTCAGGTTCGGTGAAATCATATTGATCATTATTATCAGTTACATTATACGGTATATGGGAATTGTATCGTTTTGCCTTTATTGCTTTGATTTGTTTTCTTGATTTCATTATACCTTACCTGTAACTGCTAGTTGTAAATTCTTTTGAGTAAAATTATTCAAGTCAGGGCATGAATCTTTTAGTTTGTCAAATGATTCAATGGTGTATCTATAATTTTCAATATCAAAAGTTCCTGAACACTTGTTTTTCCATGAATCAAGTGAATTTACCTTATCATTGAAATCTTGCTTTTGTGAATCAGTACAATTTTCAATACAATCTGGGAATTGAGAGTATAGTATCATAATTTGGTTATATTCAGCAACTTTGTTTAATTCATCTTTGATTGATTTGAATGGTGATGTATTATCATCAACTGTATCTGCTTTTGTGATTAATTCGGTTCTACGTTCTTCTAATTCTAGTGATACTTGTTCACCTCGTTCTAATGCAGTATCTATTCTTGTTTGTTTATCTAGTGCAAATTCTTTGATTAGTTCTACCTTTTCTTTGGTATCTGCAATTTGTATTCTTATATCTTCAACGAAATTTGTAATTTTGAATAAGAAATCTGGTTTTACAAAAGAAAATCCTTGTTCAGCATAAGCGAATTGTGAACCAACGCTGACTATCAACAATGTCATTACTAGCATTACGCTAAGTTGGGCAATTCGCATTGATTAAAATAAAAAAGGAATAGTATTAAAGAATTTACATTGATGGTATTGTAGGCATCAGTTGTTCGGGTGCTGTAATCTTTAATTCTGTTTGTAAATCGCCTAGTCGTTTGAGTTTTTCAACTACTATGTGTTTTACGTTTGTGATTGATTGTTCTGGTGTTTGATCAAGTACGGTTAATTCATCTTGAATCAATGATAGTGTAATCATTTCACGTTTTCTTGCAATGATTAATTCATTCAATGTAATGGTTTGAAACTAACGGTATAAAAGTTTTAGATTATTTTCTATGAGAATATTTACCAATACAGTTAGGACACAAACCTTTTTTATTTTTGATATGTGATTTACCACACATAATACATTCTGGTTTTTTATAATAATGTCCTAATGGTAATGTTTGACCTTGTGATTCATTGTTTTTTTCATCATGGTGATACTGCATATACTGTATCATCTTTTTTTGAAACCAATCAGGTAATTGATTGAAACTTTTACTAACTAATTTTCTACTTTGTAAATCCATTGATGTGTCAATACCACCGTCAATTAATCTATCTGCATACCATACCCTGTCACTTCTTGCACCACTATTCCATTCATGTACTGCATCTTCTTTTGTGTTTTTAACAGGTTGCCCAGAACCCCAACCATCATTACGGTTTACTTGCCATTGTGGGATATGTGAATTATGATGATCAATAGGTACAAAACTTGCATGATTTAATTTATTATCACTTCTTGCTTTAGCGTGAATTGCTCTTAGTTGTTCCTTACTAATTCGCATAATATCTCTAAAAACTACTACTATATAAAAATAAAAAATAACACCTAAACACTTGGTTCAGGTGGGGATTGGTTGCTCGTCTTTTTATCAGGAACATCTAACGCACTAAGATACAATCCAACAGTTTCGTACAAACCTTTTACCTTGATGTAATTCTCTCTATCATCATCAACAGCATTATACTTTGTTTTGATTTGTTTGAATGTCGCAGATTTGCCCTTTTCTTTTCTAACTGCAATGGTGTTTAGCATTACAGATAGTCGTTTTCTTAAAGGATCACGTTGTTCTGATTTTCCCTCTGATTTACCAACTGCCTTGCCTGAATTAAATATCTTCAAGGCATTAGCAATGGCTAATTCTTCGGGTGTCTTTTTTACAGTAGGTGGTTTGACCTCTGTTGAACTTTGTTCTGACATTAATGACTACTTATACTATTAACATATAAGAATTGGTTTACGTTAATTGTTTAATAATCCTGACTTTGATGATTACTCATGGTATGCAAGGGTAAATGTGAGGATTATAAATTTCATAGACAATATAGTGCTGTTGTATATGCTGATGGTGGTAAAAGATGTACGTCATGTACGATTTTTATTGATTGGGCAGGTTTGTTCTGTCCTTGTTGTGGACATAAATTAAGATTAAGTTCTAGAAATAAACATAAGACTAGAATTAACGTTGCATGAACCATTCATAGATAGTAATGTCAGGTGTCAAACAAGGTGCTGATACACATTGTATAGTTACGTCAGGTTGAACTAGAGGTATTGTAAAAATAACTAAGGCTATGGTTAATTTGATTATAATTAGAATTACTAATAATCTTACAAATGTATTGGTTTGATTTTTTTTCTTCATTTCTTTTTTCTTTGATTTTTCCTTATTAAACTAATCTCATTTTTTGTAAGTAATTGTGGGTACTTTATTTTATACCTAAATGACGGTAAAATATATGGTTCAATTAATTTCATAAAGGTTGTTTTTTTCTATGTTCTATTTTTGTTATCACATCTAACCCAATATCTAAAAACTCTTTTTGATTCACTTTGATCAAATCTTCATGATCAATAAGTTGTTGTAATACATAATACTGATTCTTATTTTTTATATATCCTGTAATATGAGCATCAGATAACATCATTCCAATTAAGATTTCATTATTTTTATTTTTCTCATAAATTAATGAAGTCATTATAATCAATAATTAATTATAATATTTGAATATTACTTTCGCTTGACAATATTAGAATTATAGGTAATGCTATAACAACACTTGCTACACCTCTATGATGTAATTTATTTTCATTAAACACAAATGCTGTTAGAAATACCAACGATATTAAAATTCCTATACCTACTAGATTTGTTGCGATTAAATCTGCAATATCAACGTGATTTGGATCACCAAACCATGCTTTTGTTTCTGTAAATACACCTGCACCGTCTAACCATGCCAGTTGATCAGGTATTGGTTCATCTTGGAATACATAATAAAGTGTGTCAAGAACACCAAACAAAAATAACGTAGATGCTGATGCACCCCAAATTATTGCAATTAGTATTGATGTAATTCTAATTCTTTTTCTTGCACCTATCTGTAACATATATGCAAAAATCATTCGTGCCAAAAACATTATGAT
>Ga0233439_10004349_pt1 | contig 13773 bp, 12 predicted proteins | sample SI_123_September_6_FD_182713 | JGI IMG/M metagenome (GOLD analysis project Ga0233439, IMG submission 182713) | Seawater microbial communities from Saanich Inlet, British Columbia, Canada - SI_123_September2016_100_MG | ecosystem: Environmental > Aquatic > Marine > Inlet | place: Canada: British... | reverse complement strand
ATATAGGTAAAAGTAAATTTACTTCAGATGATCTACTGCCACAAAAAAGAGAAATTATCTTTTTATTATTTGATATTATACTAGATAGATCTATTTTGTTTTTTGTTTCTTGCTCTAATAAAGGATGGCCAACAAAAGTGTTTGGAATATTTTCTTTATCAAAATATTTTTTTTCAAAATCAAATAGTAATAAAATATGATCTAAAAACTTTTTAAACTTTTTTACTCTACCCTCTCTCCAAACCCATACCTGTGGAGCCACATAATGAATAGTCTTAATTTTATTGTTTAATTTTTTGACTTTTTCAGCAACTCTTAAGGTAAAATCAGGACTATCTACGGTAAACAAAATATCTGGATTAAATTTTATTATCTCTTCAACAGTATTGTTTATTTTTTTTTTTATTTTAAAAATATTTAACAAAACACTTGTGAAGCCAATATAAGTAATTTCTTTAAGATCAAAAATAGATTTTATTCCTAGTGAGTTTAAATGCGTTCCACCAACACATGAATATTGAATATTATTATCTTTTTTTTGAAGTTTAGATATAACTTTAGAGGCAAGTCTATCTCCAGAAGGTTCACCAGTTAATATAAATATTTTTTTCATTTTACTGAGATAAACATTTTATTTTTGTTTGCAAATTTAATGCATTTAATTTTATCTAAAAAAACATGTTGTTTATTTTTAACCACAATACCTTTTAATCCAGCAGTTTTACTTTGTTTTAAAGTTTTTAACCCAATCGTTGGAAGATCTACCCTCAGGTCTTGTTTCTTTTTTGGAAATTTAACTAAAACACCGTGATTTCTAAATTTTTTGCTTCTACTTTTTTCAAGCATTTTTTTAGTTCCACCTTTTCCTTCTATGGAAACTACTTTTTGGTTTCTGACCACAACTCCTTGGCTAAAATTATATTCTCTTAAACTATTTAATGTTTTAATTGCTTTTGTAATATCTAATTGATCTTGTTTGTTTGGTTTAATCTTTGAAAAATTTCCCTTTTTTAAATATAACTCAGGATTAAATATTAGTGAATTTTCAGTTTTAATCTTGTTTTGAGCTAAAATTTTAATAATTTCTTTGAGTATAGCTGCATCTCCAAGCTTAGATGCTTTAATTATTCTTGGTATATAGTAAATACCTTTAATATCTAATTTTATTTTAGATAAGTTTGGTTTATTTACCTTTCCAGCAAATAAGACCTTTTTACAATTACTTTTCTTAAGAACATTAATAATTTTACCAAATTGACCTATAGAAACTGAATAAGATTTTTTATCTTTTTTAAATTTCTTAGATTTTGATAAATCAATTATCAAATAATTAATTTTCTTTTTTTTGATAGTTTTTAGAATTTCCATTGGAAAATCAGTATCACCAAATATTAAACCAATCATATTAAGAAAATGGAGTACAAATAGATCTTTTTTTATCTTTTGTTATAAAATCAATTACATTTTTAACTAATGAATTTTCTTGAAAAGAGCTATTCAATTTACTTATATTTTCATTAATATTTTTGGTAGCAAAAATTTTCTTATACGCGTCACTTAGTTCTAAGATATCCTTATTTTCAAACTTGGCTCTTCTTAACCCTATTAAGTTCAATCCTTGAAGTGAATTTCTATTTCCAGTTGATAAACCATAAGGTATTACATCGTGCAAAACTCCAGTCATTCCACCAATCATAGCCATCTTGCCAATTCTTGTAAATTGCTGAACGGCAGAATTTCCACCTATAACAACATTATCTTCTATTATTACATGTCCTCCTAAAGGAACATTATTTGCTATAATAACGTTATCACCAACTATACAATCATGAGCAACATGAGAAGAAATCATAAATAGGCAGTTGTTACCTACTTTTGTTTCACCCCCACCTCCGATTGTACCTGGGTTTATTGTTACATATTCTCTTATTGTATTGTTATCACCAATTGTCAATTTTGTTTTTTCACCATTATATTTTAAGTCTTGTGGATCATTGCCAATTGACACAAAAGGATAAATATTATTTTCTTTACCAATTATAGTTTGTCCTAAAATACTCACATGTGAATGAATTATTGAGTTTTCATTAACTTCAACATCTGGTCCTATAACAGAATACGCACCAATTTTTACATTTGACGCAATTTTGGCTTTAGGGTCAATTATAGCTGTTTTATGGATCACTTATTGTCCTTAATAAATTTTTTTAAATCTTTAGCAGGATAACCCATTACTTTAGTGTCATTTGGAATATTCTTAATCACACCAGAACCACCACCTATTTGAACATTGTTGCCAACTTTCAAATGACCAGATATTCCAGCTTGTCCACCAATCATAACATTACTTCCAATAGTAGAACTACCAGCAAAACCAACCTGACCTGCGATTATACAATTTTCACCAATCTTATTATTGTGAGCGACATGAACTTGATTATCTAAGTAAGTATTCTTTCCAATAATTGTATTAGATAAAGAGCCTCTATCAATTGTTGACCCACATCCAATTTCACAATTATCTTCAATTATAACAATACCAATGTGAGGGTATCTAATATTTTCATTTTGATTTGGAAAAAATCCAAATCCTTTTTTTCCAATAACACATCCGTCTAAAATAGAAACATTGTTTCTAATTAATGAATTTCTAATAATAACATTAGACCCAATAGAACAATCATTGCCTACAACAACATTGCTTTCAATTATTGTATTATGCCCAATTAAACAGTTTGAGCCAATTTTTACATCTTTTCCTATTAATACATTTTGTCCATATTTTGTATTCTTGTGAAAAGAGGTGCTTTCAATAGCAGTTACATTAGAATCAAAATCATCAGTAATAGCATTTTGATAAAAAATTTTAGTAATTTTGGCTGTTGAAATGAGAACATTTTCTACTTCAATAGGTTGGCAATTATTAGGTAATATGTGAGATAATTTTTTTGTTGTTATACAATAAGCTGCTTTAGTATTAAGAGCAGCAATTTCATATTTTTTTGAATGGAAAAAAGTAATATCTTTACTTGAGGCTGTAACAAGGTCTTTTATATCAGAAATGTTTTTGTCTTTATAATTGAAGATATTTTCAATATTACTTAATTTTAAAATATTATCAATTTTGAATGGACCTGAATTTTCAAAAAAAGGATTAATCATTAAATATTATTTATCAAAACAAAGATTAATTGCTTATCAATAAATATTACTAATTATTTTCTATCGACAATTGTAGCTGACCACTGAGCATCAGCCATTTTCTTTTCACCAACAAAGGCTTCACCTTTATATTTCCAAACACGGCCATGTGATCTTATAGACTCAATTCTTAATTCAAGTTTACAATCAGGTATTACAGGGCTTCTAAAACGAGCTTTTTCAACACTCATTAAAAAAACAAGCTTATTATCATAAGTTTCTTTATCAATACCATGAGCAGTTAATGCAGCGGCTGTTTGTCCAAAAGCTTCTACAATTAAAACACCAGGCATAACTGGTTGTCCAGGAAAGTGTCCTTGAACAAATGGACTATCTTTCTTTAAGTATAAAATTCCTGTAGCTGATGAAAGTTTTTTAATCTCTGTTAACTCATCAATTAACAACATAGGTTCTCTATGAGGTAGAAGGTTTTTTATTTGATCTTTATTTATCGATTCCATTATTTCAATCTTTCATTTATTAAGTTAATAATTTCAGCTGTAATATTAATATCTGATTTAGCTATAAAAATATTTTTTTTGTCAAAGATAATGCTTAAATTATTCTTTTCCATATATTCATTAATTATAGGTGTGACTTGATTAAAAAAATCATTTATTTGTTTTTGTTTTTGTTTATTAAAATTTTCAATAAGTTGTTTTTTTTCTTTTTGAAATATTAAAACTTTTTTTTGATATTCATCAATTTTTATTTTTAATTCATCACTTGAAATAATGCTTTTTTGATTATTTATCTCATCTTGACTTTTTTTAATTTCATTCTCTTTTGGTTTTAATAATTTCAAATTGTTATTATTTGTATCATTTAAATCAGTAATAATTTTTTTCCCAATATTACTTTTTTCTAGCAAACTATCTAAGTCAATATATTTTACACTATCATTACTATATGAATTTAATGATGTAAAAAATACTAAAACAAGAATATAAAATAAATTTTTAAAAATTTTCATTAAAATGTTGTTCCTAAATTAAATCTAAATGTTTCTGTTACATCAGTACTGGCTTTAGTTATTGGTTGTGATAGTGAAAAACTTAATGGGCCAACTACTGTAGTCCAATTAAGACCAACACCTATAGAAGATCTAATTTTACTATTTTCTGCAATTGATTTATCATAATCAACACCCCATACGTTCGCTGCATCAAAAAATAATGATAAATCAAGATTTTGAGCATTTTCAAAAACTTTTGGTATTGATGATGACATATTGATAGCTGACATATAATTACCACCGATAAAATCATCTCCATCCTTAGGACCAACTCTACCTCTCTCAAAACCTCTTAGTCTAGACCCTGGAATAAATAATCTTTCAGATAATTTAATATCTTTATCAGTGACAGAAAATGAAGATCCTAATAATAAAGAAAATGTTGAAATATTATTATCAAATAATTCTGTAAAATATTTGTATTTGTAATTATTATTTAAAGTTCCCGTATCACTTAAAATAGGCAAATCTATATTATAAAAACTGTAGTAACCTCTTGATGTAGCAAATTTTTGATCTCTTTTATCATAATTTAAGTCTAAACTCAGAAAACTATCTAAATAATTTCCTGCCATTTTTTTTTGCTTAGATGATGCTTTGCTGGTAACAACAATATCTTCAACAAAATTTTCTGTCGATAGTCCTAAGAATAAATCATCAAAATATTCAAAACGAGTTCCAAAAGAAAATCCTGTTCTATTAGATTTATACCCATATGTACCTAACTTATCACTTTCAGATGCTTGAATACTAAAATTTACACTTTTATCAGAATTTTTATAATTCGGATTTTCGATAACCAGCTGTCCTCTAATCGTATCTGCAGAAATATTTGCTCTTGAATCAACAGAAACACCTTTACCTAAATAATTGTTTTCTTTTATACCAAATGAAACTGTTGCTCCATTAGTACCAGTACCTGCCCCAGCAAAAATTTCTCCTGTGGGTTTTTCTTCAATTGATATGTTTATTATTTTTGAATTATCTTCATCATTTACAATTATATCAGATGTAACATCTCTAAAAAAATTTAATCCTTTAATGTTATTAATAGATTTAGAAAAAAGAATTGCATTAAAAGGATCACCTTCATCTATTTCGATTTGATTTCTTATAACAGATTCTTGTGTAACATTGTTACCAAATATATTTATTTTCTTGATATAAGATTTTTCAGTTTCAATAATATTGAAAGATATGTTGATTTTATTGCCAAAAATATTTTCTTTAATTGTTGCGTTTACTGATTCAAATTGTTTATCAGTTGTAATTATTTGTATTTCATTAATAATCTTTTCAACTGCATTTAATGAATATGGTTGCAGATGTAAATCTTCAAAATATTTATTTAATTTACTATAGTTTGAAACATCAAAATCTTGAGGAAAATTTAATTTGAATTCATTAAACAAAATTTTCTCACCAGGGTCAATATTGTAAATTAACTCAAATTCATTTTGGTCGACAAGTTTAGCAAAAGACGAATTTATATTAACATTATAAAAACCTTTATTTAAATAAAAATTCTTTAATAAATTGATGTCATAAGAAATTATCGACTCATTTAGAAATTTTTTTCCTGAAATAAATTTCCAAAATTTATATTCCTCACTAACAATTATACTTTTTAATTTTTTATCTTTATAAATTTTATCACCTAAAAATGTTATTTTTTTAATTTTAGATTTTTCTCCTGTTTCTATTTGATAAACTAAGTCAATTTTGTTACCATCAAGTTCTTTAATCAATATTTGTATTTTTGAAAAATAAAATCCAAATTTTTTAAGAATATCAGTGATGTCATTTTTATCATTTTCTAAAAAAATTTTATTAAATGATGTTCTTGGTTTAAAGCTAATATTTTCAAGTAACTCATCTTTAATTTTTTGTTTGTCGATGCCTTCAATTGAAACATTTTGAATAATCGGAAATTCTTCAACATTAATTTTTAGAATGTTTGCCTCAATTTTCAATTCAATCAAATTAAAAAAATTAGTATCATAAAGTTTTTTAAGAGTTGAATTAAAATCGTTACTATCAAAATCATCGCCCACAGAAATATTCGAAAACATTTTTATTGTTTCGATAGAAACTCTTTGGTTACCATTGATTTCTATCTTATTTATAATTTCAGCAGGCAAACTGGTGAAAATAAAAAAGATCAGCAATGTGTAAATTTTTAACATTACTATTTATATATTAGTTTTGTGATTTTTGTATGCAGATAATTGTCCAAATTGATTATTTCATTGACAGTTTTGGGTTGAATTTTCTTTAATTTTTTAAATTTTTTATCATTTAAAATTCTAAATAAATATTTTTGAATATCTAAAAAACTAATTTGATTATTTAAAAAAAGATTTACTAATTTATCATTAGCAGACACTATTAAAGTTTCATAAAGAGATGAATTATCAGGTAGGTTATCTAAAATTTTAACTAGCGGAAACTTTTTAAAGTTTATTTTTTGTAAATTTAAATGATTTAATCTATTTATATCAAGTTTACCTGTAATATAAGTACTTTTAAAATCGTCTAACAATGTATTTTGTATTGGTACTAACATATTGGTGTCATGAATTATTAATTTAGTCATACCATTTGTGAAATTAATAATTGAATGCACATATGAATTTGGGTGAACAAGAATAGACAATTTTTTATATGAAATATCAAAAATATTTCTAGCCTCAATTATTTCAAAAACTTTATTCATCATTGTTGCTGAGTCTATAGATATTTTTTCACCCATTTTCCAATTGGGGTGCTTTAGAGCCATTTTTTTATTAATATCTTTAAATTTATTTATAGGATAGTTTAAAAAAGGACCACCTGATGCAGTTAAAATTATTCTATCTATTTCTTTATTTGAAAAACCTTTTACACCAAACCAAGCGGAAAAATGCTCTGAGTCAACTGGAATAAATTTAGTTTTATATTTTTTTAAATCTTTCTCTATAATATTCCATCCACATACTATTGCTTCTTTATTTGCTATAACAATTTTCTTTGTATGTTTAATAATTTTACAAGTTGGTTCTAATCCTGCAATACCAGTGATTGAGCACATAGCGTAGTCAATTTTTTTAACCAATATTTTATTTAAATCATCAAAATTGTTGTAAATATTTATCTTCTTTTTTAATTTTTTGGATTTTACAATATTAAAACTATTTCGATTTGTTATAATTAAATTCTTTACATTAAAAAAATATGCTTGTTTTAACAAATCTTTATGATTTTTATTTGAACTTAAAAGAACAATTTTAAAGTTTTTTTTATTTTTTTTGATTATAGTGATTAGTGTTTTTCCTATTGATCCAGTAGAACCTAAAATTGCAATATTTTTTTTCATATAAGAAAATTCAAAGACAAAATTATATAAGAAAATGGAAAAGCAAAAATCATGCCGTCTATTCTATCCAATAATCCACCGTGTCCAGGAATAATTTTTCCTGTATTTTTAATTTTTGATAATCTTTTAAAATATGAAATTACTATATCCCCTATTTGACTTACAGCCGAAACTAAAAGAACAATAAAAAAAATTTCCATAGTAAATTCAATTTTTTTTTGAATTAGATCGAAATAATTAATGAATATACTAGTCAATATTATTGATAAAAAAAAACCTCCCATCATTCCAGAGTAAGTTTTATTGGGACTAATTTTTGTTAATTTAGGGCCTTTAAAAGTTTTACCAAATATATATCCACCCACATCTGTAGCTATACATATAGTCGTAATCAACAATAAATAAAAATAATCACCTGGAAAATTATTTCTTAATTCAAACACTGAATAGAATGAAAAAAATAAAAAAATATAACCAATCAAGGAATATTTTATCTTTTTACTCATCATATACCACTCATATGAAGTTATTAAAAAACAAATTAGTAGAAAGAAAATAAAAAAAAACGAACCTTTAATTATAAAAAAAACAGAAAAGGGAATTAATAAAATGGAGCTAAATATTCTTTTATAGATTTCATTATTCATTAAATTGATCCAAAGTTTCTTTTTAAATTTTTGTATTGTCTTATGATTTTATTAAAGTCTTTTGTAGTGAAATCTGGCCATAATTTTTTTTCAAAAAAAATTTCAGAATAGGATAATTGCCATAATAAAAAGTTGCTTAATCTTTTTGTGTTACCTGTCCTAATTAACAATTCTGGATCAGGTATATTTCTTGTATATAGGTGTGATGATATATTTTTTTCTGTAATCTTTAAAGTTTGTTTGTTTAATTTATTCACTGCATTTATAATTTCAGATTTTGCACCATAATTTAAAGCTAAATTAACTTGAATTTTTGTATTATTTTTAGTTTTTAACTCTGTTTTTTTTAATAAATCATTTAATCTTTTTGAAAATTTTTTTTTTCCAATGATCTTGAGTTTAACATTGTATTTATCAAAATTGATTAATTTATTTTTTAAAAAATTTTCTAATAAACTAAAAAGATAATTTATTTCTTTTTTAGGTCTTTTCCAATTTTCAGTAGAAAAAGCATAGAGCGTAAGAAATTTTATCTTATTTTCTATTGAATTTTTTATTATAAGTTCAACTGTTTTTAATCCTGCTTTGTGACCAGCATTTCTTGAATTTTTTTTTTTTATACCCCATCTACCATTACCATCCATGATAATGGCTACATGATTTAATGGGTTCATATAGTCATTATTTCTTTTTCTTTTAAAGAAACTTTTTCCTCTACAGTTTTAATATGATCATCTGTAATTGTTTGAACATTTTTTTCAGATGATTTTTCTTCATCTTCACCTATTTCTTTTTCTTTAAGAAGTTTTTTTAACTCTTCATTAGCTTCTCTTCTAATATTTCTTATTGAAACTTTACATTTTTCACCAATTGATTTTATCAATTTTTTTAATTCTGAACGTCTTTCCTCATTTAGTTCAGGGATAGGTAGTCTAATTAATTGTCCGTCTATTTGAGGATTTAATCCTAGATCAGATTTTTTAATTGCTGCATCGACAAGAGCAACATTTCCAGCATCCCAAACCTGTATACTTATCATTCTTGGTTCAGGTGTTGTAATACTTCCTACTTGATTTATTGGCATTTGTTGACCGTAAACATCAACTTTTACTAAATCTAGCATAGCTGCATTCGCTCTACCAGTACGTAATGATGTCAACTCTCTAGAAAATACCTCAATGGCTTTATCCATTTTAGTGCTGTATGATTTTTCATCAAACATTTATTCTCCAATTTTAATTCTATAAAACTCTTTTATTTTTAAATCCGAAATTGATAGCTCTTTCAAAATATCTTGAACTTTTTTCTTAGGCTCTATAACCCATGCCTGTGATAAAAGCGCATTTTCTTCTTTAAACTTATTCATTTTACCAAGACTAATTTTTTTTGCAATTTCTTCGGGTTTTCCAGAGTTTTTAAGTTCTTCTGTGACAAGTTCTTGTTCTTTATCAACAACTGCTTGATCTATTGAACTTGATTCTAAAGCTATTGGATTTGAAGCTGCTATATGCATTGATAATTGTTTTCCGAAAGTTTTAACTGCATCAGAATTATCTTTTGTTTCAAGGGACACAACAACAGCAAGTTTTGCAATATTGTCTTTTACAACTGTATGAAGATAATGATTATTTAATGTTCCTTCATTTTCTATTGTTTTTGTTTTGCCGATTGTGATTTTTTCACCAATTTTTGCAACTAATGAGACTAAATTATCTTCTACAGATTGACCATTTTTCATTTTAGAACTTTTTAATTCATCAACATTTGAATTTTTTTCATTATTCAATTCACTTAATTCTTTAACAAAATTAGTAAAATCTTCATTCTTGGCAACAAAGTCCGTTTCGCAATTAACCTCTATAACTGAAGTTTTATTTTCATTACCACTAACAGCAATCACACCCTCTTTTGCATCTCTTGACATTTTTTTTGATGCTTTTGAAATACCTTTAACCCTTAATATTTCAATAGCTTTATCAATATCACCTTTAGATTCTTTGATAGCTAAATTGCAATCTTTAAAACCAGCTCCAGTAACTTCTCTTAATTTTTTTACATTTTCAATATCACTCATACTAATTTAATATTTCCTTTTTTTTTGTAGATAATTTTTGATCTAACTTTTCTCTATCCAATTCTTGAGCTGTTTTACCTGAGCTCTTTTCTTTATTTGCATTTAAAGATTTTTTTTTCGGTTCTAGTGCAGGTATAGAACTTTTAGCATTATTGATTGTTTCTTTAATTAAGCTACAATAAAGGTCTATTGATCTTCTTGCGTCGTCATTACCTGGGATAGGATAATCTATGTTGTCAGGATTTGAGTTGGTATCTAAGATTGCTATAATAGGAATTCCTAACTTAACAGATTCAGCTATAGCTAAAGACTCATAATTTGTATCAATAATAAAAACTAAATCAGGAGTTTTTTTCATTTCAGCTATACCCCCTAAAGATCTTTCAAGTTTATCTTTTTTAACACTCATTTTTAAAAGTTCTTTTTTAGTAAAACCTCTATTTTCAGCTACAAGATCAGATTCATATTTTTTCATTTTCTTGATTGAACCAGAGATTGTTCCCCAGTTTGTGAGCATTCCACCAAGCCATCTATAATTTACAAAATATTGATCCGTTTCTTTGGCAACCTCAGCGACTGCTTCTGATGCCTGTTTCTTTGTTGATACAAATAAAATTTTGCCATTATTAACTATGGTATTATATACTTGTTCTAGAGCAATTTTTGTTAACTCCAAGGTTTGAGTAAGATCAATAATGTGAATAGAGTCTCTTTTGCCAAAAATGTATTTTCTCATTTTTGGATTCCATCTTAAAGTTTTATGTCCAAGATGAACGCCTGCTTCTAATAATTGTTGTATTGTAACGTTAGGTATTTTCATATTTATTCCCGGTTAAGCCACCACAGTAATTTCCAATTAAGGACCGGAGGTATAAAACCAACAACTGTGTGCGTGTTAATTTAATTACTCGTTTATTTACTAGATTTTATCAATATAACAAGGGTTTATTTAACTTATAGTGCTTGAAATCTCTCTTTTTCTTAAAAGATTAAGTGATTTTCGATCTAAATCTCTTAAATTTTTTAATTTAAATTTAAGAATTTTGTCTTCAGCAGTTAAATTGATATTGACTGTAGTTTTACCATCCTCATTTAACATTTTTGAGATTTCATTAATATCTTTTTCAGTTTTAACGTTAAAAGATACTTCATTAATTGGGCTATTAAATAAAGCTTTTAAAGATCCAATCTTTTGCACATTGACTCTTTTAAATCTATTCTCATCGTTAGAAATACTTTTGGCAAGTGTTAAAATCAGCGAATTACCTTCTTTTAAAATTTCTCGATTTAATTCCAAAATATCAGAAAATATAAAAAGTTCAAAAACACTAGTCAGATCAGTTAATTTTAAAACTGCATAAGAATTACCTTTTGCAGTTTTTCTTTCTTGCACTTTCAAAAGTGATGCAGCAATGTTTGTATCCTTGATTTCATCATTGGTATTAAAATTTGAGTAATCTAAAATTTTATAATCATCAAAAATAGATGTAAATTGGTTTAAAGGATGATCTGAAATAAAAAAACCAACTGCTTCAAATTCTTTAGATAAACGTTCTTCAAATTTCCAATCCTCAATATCATTTATAATGTTATTTTGTGCTATTTCATCTTCAGAAAATAAATCAATTTGATTTGCATTTTTATTGTCAAAAATACTTTTAGTTTTCAAAATAAAATTTGGAATTGAGTTAAAAAGTGAATGTCTATTTTTAATTATTTTATCAAATGCACCTGATTTAACTAGACCTTCTAGTTGTAATTTATTCATATCTTTTGGATTTACTCTTTTTAAAAAATCATTTATTGATTGAAAGTTACCATTTTTAGTTCTCTCTTCTACAACATTAGAAATTGCCTCAAAGCCAACTGCTTTAATACCTCCTAAAGCATAATAAAACTTATCATCAATTGTTCTGAAATCAGCAAAACATTCGTTAATATCAGGCCTAATGACTTCAACATTTAATCTTTTTAACTCTTCATAGAATTCACTTAATTTATTTTGATTTGAAATATCCATCGTCATAGAAGCAGCTATAAATTCTTTTGGATAATAAGTTTTTAAAAATGCAGTTTGATAAGAAATAATTGCATAAGCTGCAGCATGGCTTTTATTAAAACCATATTCAGCAAAAGGCTCAATCTTTAAAAAAATTCCTGCTGCAACATCTTTAGCAATTCCATTTTTTAAAGCACCAGCTATAAAAACTTGTTTTTGTTTTTCTAATTCAGTTCTTTTCTTTTTACCCATGGCTCTTCTTAAAAGATCTGCTTGACCAGCAGTAAAACCAGATAATTTTTGTGCTATTTGCATAACCTGTTCTTGATAAATGATAACTCCATATGTTGGTTTTAATATATCTTCTAATAGTGGATGAAGATAATCTGGTTTTTGTCTACCATGTTTACAATCATTGTAGGTTGGAATGTTGCTCATAGGACCAGGTCTATAAAGAGCAACTAGAGCAATAATATCCTCAATATGATTTGGCTTCATTTGAACTAAAGCCTCTCTCATTCCCGCACTCTCTACCTGAAATAATCCAACTGTATTACCACTTGATAATAATTCAAAAACTTTTTGGTCCTCGTAACTAATATTTTCTATATTAAAATCTTTATGAATTTTTTTAACTAATTTTTGTGTGTTGTTGATTACTGTAAGTGTTTTTAATCCTAAAAAGTCAAATTTGACCAAACCAGCATTTTCTGCAGAATACATATCAAATTGTGTGGAAGGTAATAATAAGTCTGCTGAAACATCTTTATAAAGAGGAACAATCTCAGTAAGTTTTTTATCTGCTATAACCACTCCTGCTGCATGTGTTGCAACATTACGATTTAAACCCTCAAGTTTTAAAGATAGATCTGTTAATTTTTTAACTCTAGAGTCTTCATTTATAAGTTTTTGTAACCTTGGTTCGCCAGCAATGCATTGTGATAAACTTTGTGGTCTAGAAGGATCAAAAGGTATCATTTTTGAAATGCTATCAACAAAACCATAAGGTAAACCTAAAACTCTACCAACATCTCTGATAACCATTCTTGCTTTTAATTTACCAAAAGTAATTATGTGAGCGACACTACCTTTATATTTTTTAGTTAAGTATTCAAAAACTAGATCTCTTTTTTCCTCACAAAAATCTATATCAAAGTCTGGCATAGAAATACGATCTGGGTTTAAAAATCTCTCAAAAATCAAATTAAACTTAATTGGATCAACATCGGTAATAGAGAGACACCACGCAACTAAAGATCCAGCACCAGATCCCCTACCAGGACCAACTGGGATATCATTATTTTTAGCCCATTTAATATAATCAGAAACTATAAGAAAGTAACTGGCATATTTCATTTCAATAATAATAAAAAGCTCATGATCTAACCTATCTTTATATTCTAAAAAAATATTGTTATTTTCTACTTCATTATTTTTTATTCCAAAAACTTTATGAAATTTATCTTTTAAGCCATGTAATGA
>Ga0233439_10004348_pt1 | contig 13776 bp, 13 predicted proteins | sample SI_123_September_6_FD_182713 | JGI IMG/M metagenome (GOLD analysis project Ga0233439, IMG submission 182713) | Seawater microbial communities from Saanich Inlet, British Columbia, Canada - SI_123_September2016_100_MG | ecosystem: Environmental > Aquatic > Marine > Inlet | place: Canada: British... | reverse complement strand
ACACATCGGCATGTTGGCGTATCATTCGATGATGCCGCTCAAGCACGACATGATCGGCATAACTACGTCGGCGGGAAATCCGCTTTCGATGGTTCCGACTCACGCCAGTGAAAAGATGTTCGCGACCAACCCGTGGGCGTGGGCGGCTCCGGCTCGCAACGAAGCTCCATTTGTATTTGACGTGGCGACTACCCAAGTGGCGGGCAACAAGCTGCGACTTGCTTCACGTATCGGCGCACCTATGGACCCGGCATGGATTAGCGACACCGATGGAACGCCGATCATGGAAGAAGGCCCACTTCCAGACGATTACCACATCCTTCCATTCGGAGGAACTCGCGAACAGGGTTCGCACAAGGGCTACGGATTTGCTGCGATGGCTGAAATCATGGCTCCGATTCTTTCGGGAATGGGACCTGGATTCCTGATGCCTACGTCACCTCGAACGATCATGGGCCACTACGTTCAGGCGATAAAGATCGACGGATTTATCGATCCAGACCAGTTCAAGGACGACATGGACAAGTTCCTTGGTGGTCTTCGCAATGCCAAGCCAGCGCCTGATCAGGAACGCGTTGTTTACGCAGGTTTGCCTGAGGCTGAAGAGGTCGAAATTCGCAAGCTAGACGGAATTCCGTACCACCGAGAAGTGGTCGAGTGGTTCGAGTCGATCAAAGCAGAACTCGACCTCGGTTTCGATCTGGTTTAGCTTCGTTCTTGCGTTTCCTCCCTCCCTCTAAGGGAGGGAGTTAGAGGGTGGGTTCAGTCGACCCAAACGATAGCGATTCGTTCTGCCGACGAATGCAACCCACATCCGAACCCTCTCCCTCCTAGAGAGAGGGGGTATCGTAAGCCTAAGACACCGAAATAATCACGACTGCAGCTACTACCATGCTGGCTGATACGAGCTTCAGGATCAGGTCGCCGCGTGTGAACTTTTCGAAGATTAACTTAGGTGCAAACTTCGCTCCGAGCGCACTCATGCTGAATACGAAAATCGGCCTCGCTCCGCCAAGTGATGACACCAGAGCGATAGGCCCTTTACCGATTGCATAGGTGATCAACAGATGGCCGTTGAACGGCATTACACCCTCGGCAATAATCAGCCAGGGAGCCTGTTTTGGCTTCTTTAAGAAGCTACCAAGTCCACGTAAGGCTTTGGGTCGGGCGAATACTGCCCACATTATCGTGAACAACCCGAGTCCTCTAAACGAAACAATATGCAGCGTCGATAGATCGTCGATGATGGATTTTGTGATTAGCTGAGAGCTTGCCATCAAAAGCGCACCCACTGCCAGCAGCAAAAAGAGCGGCTGGAAGATGATGTTGCCTTTACCGCTCGACGTTCCGATCTTGACGGATGCCATCACGCTTCCACCGACGGCAAGTAGGACGGCAGTCCATTGCAGCACGTTGAGCGATTCGCCAAAGATTATCCATGCCAGTACAGCGACGTAGATCGGCGAGGTTTGCATCGCCGGAATAACTCTTGAAGGATCTTCTCGCTTCAACATCCAGAACATGAAGATCAATGTGAATGCTTGTAGCACTCCGATCGACCACGCTTTGGCGATGATTTCGAATTCGACACCAGCAGGGAAGTTGAACAGCAGAACCGTTGCGCCGAATAACCCTTGGCTACCACCTACGAACAGGTTGAAGCTGGGGAGTCCAAGTCCGAACCCTGACAGCACTCGCTTATCGATGAGGGTGACGATTGAGAAAATAAGCGGATTAGCGAGAGCCGCGAGAATCCAGAGTTCCGTGACGGGCTACTTTCGTAGTGGGTGTGTTTTCGTTGAGCCGGGGCGATTGTACGCCCGTGGATCACGTAATATGCCGAAAGCTGCTCACAGTATTAGCGACTGTTCTAGGAGTTCTCAGATGGCTGATGATCGACCCGATCACAAAGGAATGTTTGGTGGTGGCGATGGTTCTACCAAAATCGAGAAGGGGGAATCGAATCAGGGGCCTAGCTGGCTATCGGAAAATACAGGCAAGTTAGTTTTGCTGGCGGCAGTGTTTATTATCGTGATGTTCGTGTTCACTGCGATTCAAGATGGCAACCGCTAAAGAAATAACAAACCGCTAGATCTGCTGCTTATTCGCCATTCCACGTTTCGGTTCGCTGGAATCCGCGAAGTGTTTCCAGATATTTCTCTTGAGATAACCGAGCATCAAAGTTGGCGATAATGTCTTTCGCACTCGTTCCGTCATTTGCCAGCAAATCAATCACGGTCGATACCATGGCTTTGCCCGCGTCGATTACGTCTAGCTGCCAATCGGTTATCTCGAATTCATCGCTGTGAGTCCGACCGCTTGCTCCACTTGCGTATGCATGGAGTGTCGGCATCATCATCGAGATATCGCCCATGTCAGTTGACGACGTTCTGTGAGGCACTCTCCCGGTCGCTGATTCTCCAAGTAATTCGACAACCGATTTTTCATATAGATCACCCAGTGCTGGATCGAAGAGAGATGGCATGTATCCGGGTGATGTGCTGATTTCGACCGTTGCGCCAATGGTCATCGCTGCCCCTTTGAGTGCCCGATCGACTTTCACTTCAGCATCCTGCATCGCTTCAACATTTGCCGCTCTTATGAACATTTCCATCGTTACGTTCGCCGGCACCGATGAAACGGCAGCTCCACCTCGGGTGATTATTGGGTGGATACGAATATGATCTTCGTCTCTGAAGGTTTCTCGTAGTAGTGCAATTCCTTGCATAGCAAGATTGGCGGCATTGAGGGCGTTGATTCCTAGATGTGGGGCGCCTCCAGCGTGCGCTGAACGACCTATAAATCGCACTGTTTTCGCAATCATGCCGTTGTGACTCACGCCCGGTTGCAATGTTCGGGATTCAGTGGGGCTAGCGTGGGTAAGCATTGAAATATCGACATCGTCCAATTCGCCGAGTCGAATGAATTCCTGTTTGCCAGCGAGAAATTCGAGTTCACCGGATTCTCGTAGCTGTTCACGGTATTCGATTTCGATGTATTCCTCGGCAGGAACAGCCATGAACGAAATTGATCCACTGAGCGCTGAAAGCACGTCGGGCTGCGAAAGTCCTACTGCTGCCGCGAGCATGTTGCCGATTTGGATATTGTGTCCGCAAACGTGTGCCGCCCCGGTATCTGGATCGGCATTCCGGTGCTCTGGGACTATCAACGAATCGAGTTCGCCCATCACGGCGATGTGTGGTCCGGGGCGACCAGTGTCCAGTTTCGCTACAACCCCGGTGATTGCGATGTTTTCTCGCGGTGCCAATTCGATAGATCGCATGAACTCACTGGTCAACTTGGCAGTTCTGTGTTCTCGGAATCCAGATTCAGGATGATCCCAAACATCTTTGGAAAGACCGATTAGAGCGTTGGCTTGCTCGTCGATTGCTGTGAACGCTATCGATTTAGTGGGCGAGTTGTTTTGCATGTCGAGATTCTAGACGCGAAGTTAATCGAGCGGGCTATATGCAAGAACGATTCGCCACCGAATCGGACCGGGCAGTAATTGAGGCTGAAAACCACAGATGGCTAGGCTGGTTTTGTTGCCTTGAAAGTTATGCCTTGAGTTCCGTAGGCGATAGCGCTAGATTCTTGCTCGGCCCCGGTGTAGATGTCTTGTTTCCAGACAATTTCGAAGTCTGTGAATCCGGTTTCTGTGATGATCTGTTCGAGCTCTGCTTCCAGCAGGGCACCGGCAATTCAGCCAGTCCACAAATCGATATCGTCTTTCGCTGCGAATGGCACTGCTTTCGTAACAGCGATGTCGGCTATCTGGAGACGTCCACCCGGTTTAAGTACTCGGAACCACTCTCGTGCCGCTGTCGCTTTTCCGGGTATGAGATTGAAAACACCGTTTGAAATTATGACATCGATTGAATTGTCGGCAGATGGGAGGTGTTCAGCATCCCCTGTAGATAAATCAAGATTGTCGGCTCCGGCTGCTACCGCCGATAATTTTGCCTTGGCAACCATTTCTGTGGTCATGTCGATTCCCATGACATGACCTTTGGAACCAACCATATGACTGGCGATGAGCGAGTCGAATCCTGCTCCACAACCGACATCGAGAACGTGCTCGCCTGAGTTGAGGCGGCCCATTGCGAACGGATTGCCTGTGCCAGCGAATGATTCGACCGACGTTTCAGGGACGAATTCAATCCACTCTTCCTGATACTTCAAGAGGCGAGCAAGTTTTCGCCCCGTGTGAAAGTGGAAGCCCTTCTCTGGGCTAGTCGCGACCTGAGCGTATTCTTCTGAGATTGCTTCTCGAAGCTCATCGCGATCAAGCGTCTCTGGTAAATCAGTACTTCGCAAAATAGTTGTCTCCATCAGCCCTTTATCGAGGGCAGTTTAGCTGATGCCTGGATGTTATTGGGCATTCGTGAGGTTCCATCTTTCGAGCGAGTAGACCTGTTCGAATCCTATCGATTTGTAGATTGGTTGAGTTGAGCCTACAAACGAAATCTGGGCGCCGAGTAATTTGGCTCGACGAATGGATTCTGTGACAGCAGCTTTTCCTAGACCCATTAATCTGTAATCAGGATCGGTCGCAACCGGCTCGACGTAGCAGTATCGATTCGTAGGTTCGTGCCACATGCCTGAATATGACACCCAGTCGCCGTTGGGTGCTACTGCAACTATGTTGAGATCGGAGTTGAAGTTCGGAGCCGACTGCATGAACTTGCGTTCGACTACGCCATCACTAGGTGGCTCACCATCGTGATTGAACCCTCTGTGCAGCACTCGATTGACCATACTGGGATCGCTGTCATCGGCAAGACTTTGTAATTTGAATCCTTCGGGGATTGGATACGAGTCCGGTACTGAATCAAGTTGTACAGCCGACATCGGTTCTGTGTCGTCTGATTTGGAGTAGCCAGCGTCTGTAGCAATCTGAGCAAACTCGTTGTCACCACTCATCAAGAAGATACCTTCGTGATTTTCAGTGCCTTCAGGCGTGACCCTAATTTGTTCTTCGTAGTAGTTGAGCATCTCGGCTTTTAGCGATTCGTAACCAGGTCGTACCTCGAAATACGCAGGGCTTCCCGGGTGTTCAGGGTGCACAACACCGGCAATCTCGTCACCGTCTTCCCAAACCCCAATCTTGCTGCGATCCACACCTGTGATCAGAGGGTGGAAATGCATGTACTCCCAGCGACTTGGTAGCCAGTTGATATGGCCGGATTGGAGAGTGAAAGGGGCGTAATAGGTCTCGATCAAAAATCGGCTGACTTTGTCGATATCTGTTGGAATGTCGAACGAACGAAATTTAATTGTCATCGAATTAATCTACTAACAGATACTGAAATTCGCTATGAATTCTCGATCACTAATTTTCGCGCCATTCCTACGTACGCTGATCGCCGATCGCCTGCCGATCACACCTTTCGCACACCGTACCAAATCTTGACGAACTCGTTCCATAAATAACGTTGTTGCAGTTATTGAGGAGACAGCGCGTTAGAAGGAAAGATTCAGGCGATGACAAAGATAATTTCAGTACTAATGATTTTGGCTCTCGTGAGCATCATCACGGTAATTGGCACAGATACTGCTTCTGCCAAAGCCAAAGACAAGCAAGCTATCGATCTGGCAGCGACGTTGTTCGTAACCGGACTAACCCCACCTGAAACGAATTTACACTCAGGTTGGTCGACTATTGAGACCGAGACGCTTCAGGGTAACGCGTTGATTACGGTAAATGCTGGTCCAGCAATTTTGGGCAGTACGGTTATCAGCGCTGAGCAGAGCTCGCATGAGCAGTTCACGTCGTTCAATCTCTCAACGGCAAATGTCATCAAGGGCAAGTCGAAAGGTACTTTCTACCTGACGAGCGCTTTCACTGGCGACATTCTTGTTGTTGGAAAATACGACCTGAAGGTTTCAAGTTCTGACGGATGCCAGATTTCCGGTGAGGGTAAGTGGAAGTCCAAGGCAAAGAACAGCATCATCGCTGGGCACGGCAAGATATCTGTTTGCACGAACTGGGTTGTATTCGGTCCCGGACCAAACGACGCCACGTTCGTAACCAACGTTTCGGTTACTGGCGCTGCTGCGCTGGTTGACTAAATAACCTTAGTCTCCTCAGGAAACTCCCTACCCGATGTATTCACTGGGTAGGGAGTTTTTTGTTTAACCCCGAACCTCTTGCCATGGCTTGGACATGATCTTCTCGAAGCCTTCCGGATCGAGTTCTATTCCGAGTCCAAGTCCTTCCGGCGTTGCAACGTAGTCCTCTGAATCGAGCACGTAAGGATCTTTGAAGAAGCCGCTACCGATCACTGTCTTGCCAGCGTACCGACCCTCGGTTGGACGTGAATCATTCACTTCGTTGTGCTCTTGAACTAAGAAGTTCGGCGTGCAGGCATCGACCTGAATTGATGCCGCCAATGCCAACGGACTCAATGGGCAGTGGATCGCAAGCTTCGCGTACGCAGCTTCTGCCATGATCGCTATCTTCTTGGTCTCAGTAATGCCGCCTGCATGAGCGATGTCGGGCTGAACGACAGACAACAACCCACGACTAAGTGCGTCAAAGAACACATGCTTGCCCATCCAGCGTTCTCCGGCGGCAATGGTCGCGTTCGTGCCAGCAATCGTTTGGGCAAGAGTGTCAACTCGTTCTACAGGCATTGGCTCTTCGATGAAAAGAGGGCGATGTGGCGCGATTGCTTCGATTAGCTGTCGACCTATCGCCGGGTTCGGATTGTGAATATCGACTGCGATATCGATATTGCCGACCCCAACGTTTCGACCACCTTCCAATGCACCTTCTTTTCCTGCTGCAAAATTTTCTGCGAGACGGTCCACTTCGGAAGTGGCTTCGAGTCCGTCGCCAGGCGACAAGTGCATCTTCAACGCTCGGTAGCCCCACTCTTCGACGAGAATACGAGCTGCCTCTTTGTACGTTTCAGGCTCGTTGTTTTTTAGATTGGTCGTAGGAGGATTCCCGGGGTGGTACGGATCGCCCGGCTCGATGGTCCACGGCAGTTGACCCGCAGTCGCTCGATACATTTTTATTCGATCGTGAACTTTGCCGCCGAGCATCTGGTGAATCGGAACTCCTGCCGCTTTTCCTGCCAAATCCCAAAGCGCCATATCAATACCAGAAATTGCCGATAGCTTGATCGGCCCACCGAAGTATCCGGTTCCCGATTCGTACATCACGTTCCATAGTTTCTCGACTTGGGTAGGGTCTTTGCCAACTAAGAACGGCTCGATTCGTTTTACTTCGGCTATGACAGTTTCGGGGTGGTTTTCGAGATACGGCTCGCCGAGTCCGACGTGTTCAGTGTCGGTGTGAATCCGTAGCCAAACCCAGCTTGGTGGAACTTTGATGATTTCAAACGATGTAATTTTCAAAAGGCGAGCCTTGTTTTCTGAGAGATTGGTTTTTGTCGGCTGAATCGAGAGGATATCGCTTCAGGCGAATGTGAGGGCGTCGTTTTGGTTATTGGAGGGCATGGAAATAGCGTTCCTCGATCTGCGATCTACCCTCGCAACGTCGTATGCTGCTCGCCATTGCTGGAGTGATGTAGCGCAGTAACGATCGATAACGGAGATTCGTGAACATGAGTGAACGCAGACCGAGGCTTGAAGGAAAAGTGGCGATAGTCACCGGAGCTGGGACTCGCGGCGACGGAGTTGGCAACGGCAAGGCAGCGGCGATGTTGTTCGCCCGAGAAGGCGCCAAGATTGTCTTGGTCGATGTCGAGCTAGCGAGGGCGGAAGAGACACTAGCCGCTATCGAATCGGAGAGCGGGATCGCATCGGCGTTTCAGGCCGACGTTACCAGCGACGAGCAGTGCAAGGCGCTGGCAGAGTTCGCAATGACTCACTACGGTCGACTGGATATTTTAGATAACAATGTCGGCAACAGCCATCGGGCCACGGTCACCGAGATCGACCCGGCCGACTGGGATTCGATCATGGAACTAAACGTGAAAAGCATGATGCTTACATCCCGTCACGCCATTCCTCTTATGAAGAAAACCGGTGGTGGATCGATTATAAATATCGCCTCGATCGCTGGATTGCGTGCATCTAAATCGACCGTCTACACCACATCTAAGGCCGCCGTTATTGGTCTTACGAAATCGATGGCTGGCGACCACGGAAGAGAGGGTATTCGAATCAACGCAATCTCACCCGGGCCAGTCCACACTCCGATGGTTGCATGGCGGTTGTCCGACGAAATGCGAGCGCATCGTAAGAACACAACGGCGCTTGGCACCGAGGGGACGCCATGGGACGTTGGCTGGGCGGCTGTTTATTTGGCGAGTGACGAATCACGCTGGGTTACCGGATCGGTGCTGACAGTCGACGGGGGATCGTCGATATTGTCGAGGCACGCGTATACAGATGCCGAAATGAACGAATAGATCAGGAGCTAGATTTGAGTCGGATGACGTTTGGTGAAGTTGCTGGGGTTTCGAAACCGGTATCGCAGATAGTGATGGGAACACTGTTTGCGAAAGACGTTGAACTGGCTGCGCCGGTGTTTGATGAGTTCGTTTCGCAGGGTGGCAACTGCTTTGACACGGCAAGGCACTACGGTGATGCCGAGTTGGTCTTTGGCGAGTGGATGAAGGATAGAGGCGTTCGTGACGACTTGGTCGTTATCACCAAGGGTGCTCACACGCCGAACTGCAATCCTGAGGCGGTGACCTCGCAGTTGTTCGAAAGTTTGGAGCGGTTGCAGACCGACTTCATCGACATTTATTTTTTGCACAGGGACAATCTCGACATTCCTGTTGGTGAGTTCGTTGACGTTTTGAATGAGCATCGTGAAGCGGGTCGGATAGGCGTGTTTGGTGGATCGAACTGGTCGCTGGAACGAACGGACGAAGCAAACGAGTATGCCGCTCGCAATGGGGTTGCTGGATTTACTGTGCTGAGCAATCACTCGAGTTTGGCACGGATGGTCGAAGCTCCTTGGGATGGGTGCTTGGCGGCGTCGGATTCTGCTTCGAGGCAATGGCTTGCAGAACGACAGATGCCGCTATTCCCGTGGTCGGCTCAGGCTCGTGGATTCTTCGTGGATGGCAGGGCAGCGGTGGATAATTTGGACGATCCGGAGTTGGTTCGATGCTGGTACAGCGACGATAATTTTGAGCGGTTGGTGCGGGTTCGTGAGATGGCTGATCGTCAGGGTGTCGAGAAGATTAGTGTTGCGCTGGCATACCTGCTAAATCAGCCGAGTCCGGTGTTTCCGCTCATAGGCCCGGTGTCCGTCGCTGAGGTTCGAAGTTCGTTGGCTGCTCTTGATGTTGAGCTTTCGACGGACGATGTGAAGTGGTTGAATATGGAGGGGTAGCGGTCTGGGGACTACCACCCACCGCTATCCAAGACCCGCCCGGCGACTACGCCTAGCTTCGCGACTAGCTCTGGGTCACGATGTTCGGGCGACGTTGCTATTGCGTGTTCCAAACTGGTGTGGGTGCCGGAGGGGAAGGGGGCTTGGAGGGCGGCTAGTTTGGGGACTAGGGTTTTGATTAGTTGTTTGGCGTGGATGGTGTTGGTTTTTAGGACTTCGAGGATGGAAGCGGTTGAGACGTCGTCGTGTCCGTTGTGCCAGCAGTCGTAGTCGGTGACCATTGCGACGGTTGCGTAGGCGAGTTCGGCTTCCCTGGCGAGTTTGGCTTCGGGCATGTTGGTCATGCCGATTACGTCGCAGCCCCAGCTTCGGTAGAGCTCGGATTCGGCTCGGCTGGAGAATTGCGGGCCTTCCATCGTGAGGTAAGTACCTCCGACAGCGTGGTCGAGACCCAGCTCACTGGCCGCTTCGGCAATAACTGCTTGGGTTGTGGAGCAGATAGGGTCTGCCATGCTGACGTGCGCGACAAACCCGGTACTGAAGAACGATTTTTCGCGTGCGAATGTGCGGTCGACGAATTGGTCGACGAGCACGAAGTCGCCGGGTTTGTGTTCTTCCTTTAGAGATCCGACGGCTGAAAACGAGACGATACGATCGACGCCTGCTTTTTTGAGGATTTCGATGTTGGCTCGGTAGTTAATTTCGGTGGGTGGGATGCGGTGGCCGCGTCCGTGTCGGGGGAGAAAGACGAGTCGGTGTCCTTCGAAGTCGCCGATGAGTAGTTCGTCGGAGGGTTCGCCGAAGTTGGATTCGATTCTGACCCACTGGGCGTTTTCAAAGCCGTCGATTTCGTAGAGGCCGGTGCCGCCGATAATTCCGATGGATGTCTTGGGCATGTTTTCTCCGGCATGTTGATTGGTGGGCTGACTCGCGTGGTTCGAGCCGGGGATTAGTTTACGCGCCAGAGGTTGACTGTTGCTGGGAAGTTGGCGCCGCTGTCGTCTAAGTTCTCGTTAGTCGCGCTCGTCGTAGGACGACTCGGCTTTGCGTCGCAATTGCGTTATCGCTCCGGGCGTCGTCGGACGACTTGGTCGCAGCGGCAATCTACCCTCCCTCTAGCTCCCTCCCGAAGGAGGGAGGACCGGATGTTAGTCGCGATCGTCATCGAATGACTCGGCTCCGCGTCGCAGTTCTCCCCCTCTAGCTCCCCCGGTCCGGGGGAGGCCCGTAAGCTCAGGCGACTTGGAGCTTGCTGAGATATTTTGGTACCGAGGGTGGGACTCGAACCCACACGTCTGTTAAGACAGAGGATTTTAAATCCGCCGTGTCTACCATTCCACCACCCCGGCCCAAAATGTGTTGACCCTTGCGGGTCGGAGTCTATTGTCGCGAACTGTGGGCGGAATGCTAGAGGGTTTTGAGAAATTCGACGAGTTCGAGAATCTGTTCGTCGTTGAAGGACGAGAATCTGGGCATTATCGGTGAGAATCCGGGGATCACGAAAGCGGTCAAATCGGTGATCGATTGGTTGACCGATGGTTACAAGCCCAGAAGTGATCGTAAATCTGCCAGCACGGCTTCCAATGTTGGCTCATCAGGGGTTTCGGCATAGATTCGCACGAGGGGCTCTGTTCCGGACATTCGGACCACTGCCCACGAACCTCCGACGAGGTTAAATCGCACGCCATCACGTCGGTCGTCTGACTCGAGAGCCAAGCCGCCGAGTTTTTTTGGCGATGCCGTGGCAACCTTATTTGCTAGTTTGGCGCGGTCGGGTTCGTCGTAAGAAAAATCGTCACGACGGAAGGTGTGAGGTCCAACGAGCGTGTGTAGATCGGCTAAAAGTTCAGACGGTTTCTTGCCGCTCATGACCATTGCTTCAAGGAAAAGCAGGCCTGATAGCGAGCCGTCGCGCTCGGGAACGTGTCCTTTGAATGCGTATCCGCCGCTTTCTTCGCCGCCCATTGAGCAGCCGTTGTCGATCATTGTTGGCCCGACGAACTTGAAGCCGACGGGTGTTCGGTAGATCGGGGCACCGTAGTGCGCGGATAACTTATCGACCATGGACGACATGGTGATCGTGCAGGCGACTCCGCCTCTTTCGTTTCGTCGACCCATGAAGTGGTCAGTGAGCAGCGAGAATACTTCGAGGGTTGTGAGGTATCGGCCGTTTTCGTCGACTATTCCTACTCGATCGGCGTCACCGTCGAGTGCAATGCCTATGTCGGCGTTCATTTCACGTACCGCTGCTGACAGCGGTTTTAAGTTGTGTTCGATCGGTTCTGGTTGATCCATTCCAGGGAAGTTTGGGTTTTGATCGGATCGAATCTCGGTGACTTCAATCGCGCCCCCCGCGAGCATCAGAGGAATAACTCCGGCTCCTGATCCGTGCATTGCGTCGACTATCACCTTTAAGGGCTTTGCCTTGATCGGTGCGACATCGATTACTCGGTGGAGTTGCTCGATATAAGGGGTGATGACATCGAAGACGGTGTTACTGCCTGGTTCGCCTGTTGCACCGGGGTCTTTGCCATCGAGAACGTCGGCGAGGTGCTCTTCGATCTTGGCTACTTCGGTAGGGGTTGCTGATCCACCGGCAGATGATTTCACTTTGAACCCATTCCACTCTGGTGGATTATGGCTGGCGGTAATCATCACGCCGTTGGCTGCCGAGTGGTCGACTACTGCGAAGCTACACGCCGGGGTCGGGGCGGCAACATCGAACATGTGGGTGTCGATGCCGTAGCTGTTAACTACTTCGGCTACTGCTTGGGCGAATCTTGGTGAACCGTATCGAGTGTCGAATCCGACTACTAACCCTTGGTCAGCTCTGCCGGTCGCTACTAGGTTCCTTGCAACTGCTTCGCCACATGCCCGCACATTGGAAAAGGTGAACTCTTGGGCGATGATCGCTCTCCAGCCATCGGTTCCAAATTTTATTTGGGGGCGTTCAGTCATGCTGGAGTTGCCTTATCTCGTTAAATAGTTCGGGGCAGTCTGCATCATTACAGACTGCCCCGAGTTTATTCGAGCTAACGAACGGGTACTAGGCTTTTAGAGCCTCGACTCGATCGAGTTTCTCCCAAGGGAGATCCAGATCATCTCGTCCGAAGTGACCGTAAGCAGCTGTCTGCTGGTAGATCGGACGTCGTAGATCGAAGTGATCGATGATCGCCTGAGGTCGAAGGTCGAAGTTGGCTTTCACCAGTTCAACGAGCTCGCTCTCGGGTTTGTTGCCAGTTCCCTTAGTGTCGACCTGAATCGAAATCGGAGTTGAAACGCCAATGGCGTATGACAACTGAACTTCGGCTCGTTCGGCAAGACCAGCGGCTACTAGGTTTTTTGCGACCCAGCGAGCTGCGTATGCTGCTGAACGGTCGACCTTCGTTGGGTCCTTACCAGAGAAAGCGCCTCCGCCGTGGCGAGCGCTTCCACCGTAGGTATCTACGATGATCTTTCGTCCAGTTAGCCCTGCATCACCAACCGGACCACCAATTACGAATCGACCCGATGGGTTGATGTAGTACTTGGTGTCGGCGTCGAGCAGGTCGGCTGGAACAACTTCCCGAATGACGTGTTGCTGAATATCGGCTGCGATCTGTTCGTTGGTTGCGTCGGGATCGTGCTGTGCCGAGATGACGATGGTGTCGACTCGAACTGGCTTGTGATCTTCGGTGTATTCGACTGTTACCTGACTCTTAGTGTCGGGTCGGAGGTAAGAAATCGTGTTGTTGCGTCGAACATCCGACAATCGTTTTGTTAGTCGGTGTGCGAGATCGATCGGAAGCGGCATGAACGAAGGAGTTTCATTGGCAGCGTAGCCAATCATCATTCCTTGGTCACCGGCTCCGACTTCATCGGCAGCGTCTTCGCCTCGAACTTCGAGTGCTTCGGTTACGCCGGCTGAAATATCGACCGACTGTTCGTCGAGTGCGATAAGAATGGCACATGCGTCGCAATCGAATCCGTAGGAAGGATCGTCGTAGCCAATCTTTCGAATGGTGTCTCTAACGATTCCGCGGATATCGACATCTGCGTTTGTCGTGATTTCTCCGAATACCAGTACGAGACCGGTAGTAACGGAAGTTTCACATGCGACTCGGCTCATAGGATCTTGAGCGAGGAGTGCATCCAGAACACCGTCGGAAATCTGGTCGGCCATCTTATCGGGATGACCTTCGGATACAGATTCCGAGGTTAGTAAGTAGTTTGTATTGACCATATTTAACTTTGAATAGTCTGTGTCGTAGATATGCCCCGGCAACTCCTTTACGGAATTGCCGGGGTCATTTTAGCCAGTTATCTAGCCAGGGGGAGGTTAAGTTCCGACTTCCCAGCTGTTTAGGTAAACGTCTTGCTCTTTAGTAAGCGTGTCGTAAGACATGCCCATTGCGCCGAGCTTGAGGCTTGCGATGTCGGTATCGACTTCGGCAGGCAACGTGTACACACCGGGGTCG
>Ga0233439_10004346_pt1 | contig 13779 bp, 11 predicted proteins | sample SI_123_September_6_FD_182713 | JGI IMG/M metagenome (GOLD analysis project Ga0233439, IMG submission 182713) | Seawater microbial communities from Saanich Inlet, British Columbia, Canada - SI_123_September2016_100_MG | ecosystem: Environmental > Aquatic > Marine > Inlet | place: Canada: British... | reverse complement strand
GGTTTTTCCGCCGCTAACCGCTAGGTTCATCATCGAACGGCAAGGAACGGACATCACGAACGGGCATCACAAACGGAAAAGTGTGCTGTCGTGACGGGACGGGCGGTTCCCAATAGACATACCCACATTGCTGACCGGAAATCTGAGGCTCAATTATTCGGGCCAAAAAACACTGACAACCGCAACGCAAATGGCATGTCTTGGTTCAATTGAAGGCATCGGTGAATAACTCAGCCCCTGGCAATCCAGTGGTTGGCTTTAAACAAGTGATGCCGGTTTGTTGAATTGAACCCGGGAACCCTGAATTGGCGTTCATTTGTAGACACAACTCAAGACGGTACTATGAGACAGAACGGACCTCAAAGAAGGGGACGTGGCCGTCCCAGCGGTCGCAGGGGATTTAACAACTCTCCAAACAGAAGCTATGACAGCACCGGTCCGGATGTAAAAATCCGAGGCACAGCGTCCACGGTATTTGAAAAATACCAGACGCTGGGGCGCGATGCGATGTTGTCCGGTGACCGTGTTGCAGCGGAAAATTTCTTGCAACACGCGGAACATTATTATCGCGTGATGCAAGCTGCCAAACAGCAACAGCAGCAGGCCGCAGAAGGCGAGCAACGCGATAATCGAGACGGCCGCGACAACCGGGATGGCCGTGGTCGGGGTCAGCAAAATCGCGGCGGACGCGGCAACGAGGACGGCGCGAACGCTAATGTCGAAAACGGTGCCGATAACGGTGAAGAACAAATTTCCGGTCAAGTTGAGGAGGCCATCGTTACCGGCCCCGACGGCAACAGGATCGAGTCTACCGTAGAAATTCTGGAACCTGTCGAGCCATCGGCTTCAAGTAATGACCATATTTCCGACGCGGCGGCTGATACGGTTGATGACGCGGATATCGATACGGCAAGTGATGGTCCGCGACCGGCACCTATGAGCCCGGCGGAACTGGCGGCTATGTCGGAAAGCGGTCGCAAGACGCGTGGTGGGCGAAGCCGTAGCAAAAATAACGATGAGGCAGCGGTTGCGGAAGCCGCCCCACGGCGGCAACCCAGACGCAGGCGTCGCCCGGCAGCCCCGGTTGAGGCTGGCGAGACGCCCACAGAAGCACCTGGGGAAACATCTGTAGAGGCAGCAGTGGAAGCGCCAGTTGAAGCCATTGTTGAAACTGGTGTCGAAGCTGTCATCGAAACGGTTGATGCTGCACCGGTTGTTGTCGAGGACATGGAATAAAGCAGCCCTGTCGATTTCCACCGTTTTTTTTCAAAGGCTTTAAGTTGGCCGGGCTTTAAGTTGGCCGGGCTTTAAGTTGGTGCGGCTTTAAGTTGATGGCGGGGTGATCGTATCGCCTTGGTTGATCGTACCGCCCTGGATCACTTCCACATAAATGCCCATGTCGGCATGGCCAAAGGCCTGTTGCAACTGCAAAGGGATGTTGAGGTCCCGGTTTGCGGTCTCCAGGTTGACGTTGGTCGCGGCACAGCGCTGAATTCTGGATGTGGCACGCACGACGACCCCGTTGCCGATTTCAAATTCTGAACCGCACCAATCAAATTCCTGCCATGGCAGGCCGGTGTCAAAATAGACATTGGCGCGAAATCGCATAGGATCGATGGGGGTTTTCATCACCCGCTCCAACTCCCGCAACGAAGAAATATTGATCAACGACAGACAATGTTGCGGCACATCGGAGAATGTGTGCGCGGGATTTCCGGCAATCTGACCACGCACTAATTTCGGGCTGCCACGAACCTCTGATGATAGGTATGCGGCAAAAAATTGTTCAATCATTTGCCGGCCAACGGGCTGGTCCAGACGACCACGGGCCACTTGTTTACCATCCCGCTCAATTACCAGTTCTTGGCTCTCCTCCAAATACCGACTGCGCAAAGCGGCCAGGCGTTCATTCCGGGCCAGCATCAAAAATTTGCTTTTTGGCAGAAATTTAGGCTTCGCAGCATCGAATTCGGTGGAGCCATGGGCTACGGCGAAGGCACGGTCGAGGGGAATGGTACGGCCGGGCGACAATTCAACCTTCGACAATGGCTCGGGACTGAGGCCTTTTATGGGATAACGGAAAATTTGGGCAATGCGGCTCATAATATTCTCAAATAAAACTGCTGTTTTCCACGTGATGGAACCTTGTGTTGCGCTTCGGCAACACCATATTTATAAAATGTTATGAGCTGCCATGGTTGCTTCATAGAAGGACCGGGCATTGACTGCAAGGCGTTGGTGGCTGACTTGCGTATTCTGATTGCGGAGTGGCCCAAAAGCGCGCTTTAAGGAGCCTAAAATGGATTTCGAAAAATACACCGAACGTAGTCGTGGTTTCGTCCAGGCAGCGCAAACCCTGGCGCAACGGGCGGGCCATCAACAATTCACCCCGCAACATCTGCTGAAAGTCCTGCTGGATGACGAGGAAGGCATGGCCACCTCGCTTATCACGGCTTCGGGGGGTGATGCTGCCGCTGCACGGGTTGCCAATGAGGCGGCTTTGGACAAATTACCCAAAGTAGAGGGCGGCGGCGCGGGCCAGCTATATATGGCACCAGAAACAGCACGGCTGTTTGAAGCCGCAGAACAGATCGCCGAGAAAGCCGGCGACAGCTTTGTAACGGCGGAACGTTTGTTGCTCGCCTTGGCGCTGGCAACATCCACGCCCGCCGCCGCGACCTTGGAAAAGGCCGGTGTCACGCCGCAAAACCTGAACAGTGCCATCAATGATCTGCGCAAGGGCCGCACAGCCGACAGCGCCACAGCCGAGAATGCATACGACGCCTTGAAAAAATATGCCCGCGATCTGACCGAGGCGGCCCGTGAGGGCAAGCTTGATCCGGTCATTGGCCGGGATGAGGAAATTCGCCGTACAGTGCAAGTGCTATCCCGGCGGACCAAGAATAACCCGGTCTTGATTGGCGAACCCGGCGTTGGCAAAACAGCCATCGTCGAAGGGCTGGCCATTCGCATCATGAATGGCGATGTGCCCGAAAGCCTGCAAAACAAAAGCCTGATGGTGCTGGATCTAGGTTCTTTGATCGCCGGGGCAAAATTCCGTGGCGAATTTGAAGAACGCCTGAAAGCCGTTTTATCCGAGGTTCAGGCCGCAGAGGGTGAAATCGTCCTGTTTATCGATGAACTGCACACCCTGGTCGGTGCCGGTGCGGCGGAAGGTTCCATGGATGCATCGAACCTGTTGAAGCCGGCCCTGGCGCGGGGTGAGCTTCATTGCGTTGGCGCGACCACGCTGGATGAGTATCGCAAACATATTGAAAAAGATGCCGCGCTGGCCCGGCGGTTCCAACCGGTCATGGTGTTGGAACCGACGGTGGAAGACACCATCTCTATCCTGCGCGGCCTGAATGAAAAGTATGAACTGCACCATGGGGTGCGCATCTCTGACGGTGCCTTGGTGGCGGCGGCAACGTTGTCGAACCGCTATATCACGGACCGGTTTTTGCCCGATAAAGCCATCGACCTCATGGATGAAGCGGCCAGCCGTATTCGCATGGAAATGGACTCCAAACCGGAGGAAATTGACGAGTTGGACCGCCGCATTATCCAATTGAAGATCGAGCGGGAGGCCTTGAAGAAAGAGGACGATGAGGCATCCCGTGATCGCTTGCAAAAGCTGGAAAGCGAGTTGGAGGAGTTGGAACTCCGTTCCGCCCAACTGACCGCCGCCTGGCAGGGCGAAAAGGAACGTCTTGGTGAGGCACAAGAACTGAAAGAACAGTTGGACCATGCCCGCCTGGAGGCCGATACGGCCCAACGCCAAGGTGACCTGGGCAAGGCGTCGGAGCTGACCTACGGTGTCATCCCTGATCTGGTCAAACGCATAGAGGATGCGGAGACACTTGGTGTCAACGGCAACAGCGCCATGTTGCGGGAAGCCGTGGGGGAAGAGGATATCGCCGCCGTGGTCGCACGCTGGACGGGAATTCCGGTGGAGAAGATGCTGGCGGGTGAGCGGGATAAACTGCTGGCGATGGAGAACCGCCTCGGCGATCGGGTTATTGGCCAGGATGAAGCGCTGTCCGCCGTGTCCAACGCGGTGCGTCGGGCCCGTGCCGGTCTGCAGGATCCTTCCCGGCCAATCGGGTCTTTCCTGTTCCTTGGTCCCACGGGTGTGGGTAAGACTGAACTGTGTAAGGCTTTGGCGGAATTCCTCTTCGATGATGAGGCCGCAATTACCCGCATCGATATGTCGGAATATATGGAGAAACATGCGGTCTCCCGTCTGATCGGTGCGCCGCCAGGCTATGTGGGCTATGACGAAGGCGGCACTTTGACCGAGGCTGTGCGCCGCCGTCCTTATCAGGTCGTCCTGTTTGACGAGGTGGAAAAGGCCCACCCGGACGTCTTCAACGTATTGTTGCAAGTGCTTGATGATGGCCGCATGACCGATGGTCAGGGCCGGACGGTGGACTTTACCAATTCGATCATCGTCTTAACTTCAAATCTGGGTGCTGAACATCTTGCAGCCTTGGCGGATGGTGAGGATTCAGATGCCGCACGCGGCGATGTCATGGCCATGGTGCAGTCTCACTTCCGCCCGGAATTCCTGAACCGGTTGGACGAGATCATCCTGTTCCATCGTTTGGCCCGTGAACATATGGGCGGTATCGTGGATATCCAACTGCGTCATCTGACCAAACTGTTGGCGGACCGGCAACTGGGGCTGTCTCTGGATGCGACGGCGCGGGATTGGTTGGCCAAGGCGGGTTATGATCCGGTTTATGGTGCCAGGCCGTTGAAGCGGGTGATCCAACGGCAGTTGCAAAACCCCCTGGCGGGCTTGATCCTGGAAGGCGCGATTGCTGACAACGAGACCGTCAATGTCTCGGCCACCGAAGGTGGACTGACAATCAATGATCGTTTGATTGAGGCTGCCTAGAGCATTTCCGACTAGGAAATGCCCAGACGCTTGAGACTCTTAAAAATCGAGCAATTTTTCCAGTCACTTAGAATCGCCCCAGTGCTTAGGGCGATTCTCTTTTGATCGGAATTGCTCTAGTTTCCGCTTTTGCTTCGGTCCAATCGCCTGAGCTGGATGGCCAACAACGCGGCTTCAACTGCGTAACCGGCCATCCAGCCGGCCAGCCCGATGATCACCGCATTGGCGGAAACGAATATCAATGTTGTAGACGCGATGATGGCGGCCACGGCAATCCTGGTGATGCCGCTGACCGCCAGCATGGTGGTGTTACGGGCCCCTGCCAGCAGACCGCGAAACAGTGCCGAATAGGCCCAGGCAGCGGACATCAAAAAGGCCAGTTTCAAGGCGGGCAGGCAATAGAACCGCAATTCCGGTTTCAGGCCCATGGCATCGACCAGGACATATTTTTCCAACGATGTGTGAAACAGGATAAAGCCCAACAGGCCGAAAAACCCGATCAGATGCAGGGTGAAGATAAATATCGGCCGCCGGTCCGAGATCGCTTTTACCAGGGTTTGTGCGGTCTGGACCAGATTACGCATGGGGCTCATTAACAGGCTGACCAGGCCATAGATGATGGAATAGGCGGCCAGAGCCAGATCCGGGTTTGCCGTTAGGCCAAGGAAGACGCTGATGGTCATCATCACGCCCATCTCGGCTGAGACGTTCAGCATCAAAGGCCAGGAGAACCGCCATTGCTCTCCTATACGGGGTGGCGTCTCCGCGCCTGCTTCCGTTCCCTCGGGCATACGGCGATACAGGCCCCGGGCAAAGACAATGGCGACAATGGTTTCGAAAACCATGCACAGCACCAGGGCAGCGGCACCTATCAAGGCGCCGTCGAGAAATTTGGGCAGAACCACTAACGATACGCCCAGGGAGGCGAGGCGCACAAAGGTGGCATAGGTGATGAACATGGTGCGCCGGTGCATCAGGATCAGGCCAAAGCAGATTGACCGGGTAATCAATATGGGCGCGCTTAACGACAGCAAGAAGGTCGCCGTCTTGGCTTCTGCCACCACCGCCTCGGATGCCCCGAACAAACCCCCAAAGGCCCAATCGCCCAGGTAGGTAAAGGCGACAAGCTGTGCGATGCTCCAGGGTACCAGCACGATCAAAACCATGAAGCGGACCAAAGGCAAAAGCGCTCGTTTGGTTTTCAGGTATGAAAGGGTCAGAAGGGAGCAGACTTCCGTACTGGACGACAGGGCGAAATAAAGCGTGAAAGCAACGTGGAAGGCGGCCAGGGTGACATTCTGATCCGGTGATCGGGCCAATGCCGCGTTGATCACGGACTTCGAGATCATGTTCAGCTCTGTCATAAAGACCAGCGGTACAAAGAACCCATAGGCGGTGCGAAGCGTAACGCCTTCGGCCAGGACAGGCTTTGCGGCGTCGATGGCTATTCCGCCAACGCCGGCAGATCGCGATACAGCTCCAAAGCTTCCGGATTGGCCAGCGCCTCGCGGTTCTTTACGGCTCGGCCGTGGATCACTTCCGTGACCGCCAATTCGGTGATCTTGCCGTTCACCGTGCGGGGAATATCATTGACCTGGAGGACCTTGGCGGGCAGGTGCCGGGGCGAGGCACCGGTGCGGATTTTTGCCTTTATGCGGTTGGTCAGATCATCATCCAGAGTGAAGCCGGGACGCAGAATGACAAACAGGATGATACGGGTATCACTATCCCATTGCTGGCCGATCACCAGGCCCTCAAGAACTTCTTCCAATTGTTCAACCTGGCGATAGATCTCCGCCGTGCCGATGCGCACACCGCCCGGGTTCAGGGTCGCGTCCGAGCGGCCATAGACCACCATGCCGCCATGTTCCGTGAACGAGACCCAGTCGCCATGCCGCCAGACGTTGGGATAAACGTCAAAATAGGCCGCGTGATAGCGGCTACCGTCATCGTCCTTCCAAAAGCCGATGGGCATACAGGGAAAGGCGGCGGTGCAAACAAGCTCCCCCTGGTCCCGCTCCAGCGATTGGCCGTTTTCGTTGAAGACCTCCACCTTCATGCCCAGGCTGGGGGCCTGAATTTCGCCGCGCCAGACGGGCAGGATCGGCACCCCGCCCATGAAGCAGGAGACGATATCCGTACCGCCGCAGATGGAGGCTAAATGAATATCTTTCTTGATCTTCTCATAGACGTAGTCGAAGCCCTGCGGAGATAATGGCGAGCCGGTGGACAGCAGGGCCCGCACTTTCGAAAGATCATGGCTTTCAATTGGGGCAATACCCGCCTTGGCGATGGAATCCAGCCATTTGGCCGACGTCCCGAAATGGGTAGCACCCTCCGCCTGGGCGAAATCAAACAGAATATTACCGTCGGGATGTGCCGGCAGACCGTCAAATAACAGGATGGTGGCTTTTGAGGCGAGGGCGGTGGCCAGCCAGTTCCACATCATCCAGCCGCACGTGGTGAAGAAAAACACCCGGTCGCCGGGACGAATATCGGCGTGCAGCTGGTGTTCCTTTAAATGCTGCAACAAGGTGCCGCCGACACCATGCACGATGCATTTCGGCGCACCCGTGGTACCAGATGAATACATGATATACAGCGGTGCATTGAACGGCAGGCGGGTGTACTCAATCTCGCCGTTTTGATAGGGCGCGATGAAATCGTCCAGCAACACAGCATTGGTCAAACCGTCCAGGGCCGGCTTTTCTCGTACGTAGGGGATGACGACCAATTGTTCCAAATCGGGCAATTGCGCCGTAATACCCTTTACCTTGTCCAGGCAGTCGAATTCCTTGCCGCCATAGAAATAACCATCGGCGACGAACAGCACTTTCGGTTCGATCTGGCCAAAGCGGTCCAACACCCCTTGAATACCGAAATCCGGCGAGCAGGAGGACCAGACCGCGCCAAGGGATGTGGCTGCCAACATGGCGATCACGGTTTCGGGCAGGTTCGGCAGAAAACCTGCGACCCGATCACCCACACCGACGCCCTTGGCGCGCAAGGCTTGTTGCAGGCGACTGACCGCGGCTTTCAGATCATTGTGGCTCAGGCTTCGTTTGACGCGGTCTTCGCCCCAAAAAATGATCGCCGGTTCCGAACCCTCGCCGCGTAATAGATTTTCCGCAAAGTTCAGGCGCGCCTCCGGGAACCATTCCGCACCAGGCATGGCATCGCCGTTGCGCAGTCCGATCGTTCCTTGGGTTGCGGCGCGCACGCCGCAAAAATCCCAAATTGTAGACCAGAAATCCTCCCGCCGATTGACGGACCATTGGTGCAGGGCGGCATAATCGGGCACCTCCACATTCCAGCGGTGGGCGACTTCCGTCATAAAGCGGCCCATATTGGTATTGGCGGCTTCTAATTCGCTTGGCTGCCATAGGGGTTGAGGCGCTGTCTCGGTCGTCTGGTTCACAATAATCTCCTCAGTCAATGGCCTGAGTTTACGCTACCACCACATCGCTGCAACCCAGGTATGCAAGGTTGGTTCTGGTTTCATTAATGCCTGGGCGCTAGATTGCCGGCATGCAATTAAACCATCGATGCTATGGCGGGCCGCCCGTGCAATTCCGGTCAAATGTGAAACGCTTCGTGATTCCAGGTGATCGGAAGAATTGCTCTTTTCTTAAGAGTCCGGGTCTTAAGAGTCTGGGCATTTCTAAATCGGAAATGCTCTAGGATGACCGCAATGGAACTGCGCGGTCGCGTGCTGGGTCTGCCGGCCAACAGTCGCGGCGCGCTGTGGATCATATTGGCCTGCGTCATGTTTTCCTGCATGACGACGGTGGTGAAGCTGTTGGGAGGAACCTTTGATTCCTTTCAACTGGCATTTTTCCGGGCCCTTTTTGGCCTTTTTGCCGTGCTGCCGTTTTTCTTTCGTTTTGGTTTTGCGGTTGTCCGGACCACCCGCCTGAAAATGCAGCTGACCCGCGCCTTTTGCGGATCCGGTGCCATGTTGTGCGGCTTTTACGCCATCACCCATTTGCCCCTGGCGGATGCGGTCTCCATCAGTTACGCCCGGGCCTTGTTTATTATTCCCCTGGCGGTCCTGTTTTTGGGCGAGGTGGTGCGTTTGCGCCGCTGGACCGCGACTGCGATTGGTTTCGTTGGCGTCATCATCATGATGCGTCCCGGCGGAGAGATTGCGCCCGCCACCTTGGTTGCGCTTATGGGGGCGTTTCTGGTCGCCTCGGTGACCATTATGATCAAAAAACTTTCGACCACGGAAAAGCCGGAATCCATGTTGTTCTATTTTGGTGCGGTATCATCTCTGGTGGCTTTGGGCCCGGCCTTAATGGTCTGGCGTGCGCCGAGCCTGATTGAACTGGTGGTGCTGATGGCCATCGGTGCCCTGGGGGCGGCGGGGCAATATTGCATGATCCGGGGCTATCGCATCGGCGAGGCGACGGCGTTGCTGCCTTTCGACTATACCCGTCTGTTGTTCGCGGGTGCTATCGGCTTTCTGGTGTTCGCGGAAATCCCCGATGTCTGGACCGTGACCGGGGCCATGGTGGTGGCTGCCACAACCCTTTACATTGGCATTCGCGAAGCCCGTCTGGGCAAAAAGTCAGAGCCAAGCCAGCCGGCCATTGACCCGCCCGCAGTCGCGCGAGATTAGTTTTCCGCCAGGAATTTCCGCGCCCGTTCGCGATGTTCGGACGTGATATACTGGCGCGCACGTTTGATCGCCATATACAATACGGCGGCATCATCGGTGAAGCCCAGCACGGCGATGAAATCCGGCACCATATCCACCGGCATGATGAAATAAGCCAGGGCACCCAGCAATATGGCCTTGGCCGAGGTCGGTGTCGCAGGATCAAGGGCGCAGTAATAAGCGGCCAATAGATCTGCGGCAAATGGGATGCGCTTTAATACCCGGCGCACCTTGGGCCAAAAGTCCCGCTTAACCCGTGCGGCATCCTTGGACATGCGCTGTTTAGCCATGGGTGGCATATGGGCACATATGCCGCATTTGCAATGATTGCCCAGACGGCGGCCTATCTGCTATTGAGCCCGCAACAGTTTTTGTCAAACATCATTATGGAACAATGGAGAACGGATCATGCAACTCGACGGACAGGTAGCAATCGTAACGGGCGGGGCCTCGGGCCTGGGTGAAGGCACGGCGCGGGAAATGGCGTCAGCGGGTGCAAAAGTGGCGATCTGGGATATCCAGGAAGACAAGGGGCTCGCCATCGCCAAGGAAATCGGCGGTGTCTTCTGCAAGTGCGATGTCACCTCTGAAGACAGCGTCATCGCCGCCCTGGGCGAAACCAAGGAGGCCCTGGGCACGGCACGCATTCTGGTCAATTGCGCCGGCACCGGCACGGCCATCAAGACCACATCGCGCGGCGCGGCGCACCCGCTTGATCAGTTTGAACGCATTATCAAGATCAACCTGATTGGTACTTTCAACTGCATTCGACTGGCAACCACCGAGATGGTGGACCTGGAACCCATGGCCGATGGCGAACGCGGCGTTGTCATCAACACAGCCTCTGTCGCAGCCTATGACGGCCAGGTCGGTCAGGCGGCCTATTCCGCATCCAAGGGCGGTATCGTCGGCATGACACTGCCTGTGGCCCGTGACCTGGCTGATAAAGGCGTCCGCGTCTGCACCATTGCGCCAGGCATATTCGAGACACCCTTGCTGGGCACATTGCCGGAGGACGTGCGGGCATCTTTAGCGGCCAGCGTACCATTCCCTAAGAAGCTCGGTATCCCTCACGAATATGCCCAACTGGCCCGACAGATTGTTGAAAATGTCATGCTAAACGGCGAAACTATCCGCCTGGACGGTGCCATCCGCATGGCACCACGGTAGACATCACGGAGTTATCTAAACGACCAGGTGCAGTTGACCGTATCGGGTGATTGCCGCAACATCCGGGGCGACGGTGTATCTGGGAGGCTATACAGAGCATGAAGCGATGATCGGTAAACGGATTTTATTGTTCGCAGCGGCATTCCTGGCGACTGCGCTGCAGGGTCCTTTCCAGATTGAGGCCCGGGCTGAACGTGGTCTGACGGTGCGGCTGCATGCGACGGAGGCACCGGGTGCGCCCTTGTCGGGTTCGGTCAAGCTGTATGGCGCGTCCCATGCTTTGGTCATCGGTAATGACGCCTATGGCGGGGCCTGGCCGCGACTTTCCAATGCGGTCAAGGATGCCGGGTTGGTGGCGCAGGCGCTAAGGGACAAAGGCTTTTTGGTTACATTGAAGACCAATTTGACTGGCCGCGAAATGGAAGAGGTTTTAAAGGCCTTCTTTTACGAGACTGGCCAGGACCCGGAAGCTCGGCTATTTCTGTGGTATGCGGGGCACGGATATTCAGAACGGGATGAGGGATATCTTGTGCCCGTCGATGCCCCTGATCCGTCTGACACCGGCGCATTTTTGCACACGGCACTGTCGCTGCGCCGCATGGGAGAGTTTGTGCGCGGGGCGAATGCCTTGCATATCCTCTCGGTTTTTGACTCTTGTTTTGCCGGGACAATTTTTAATGTCGGTCGGGCCAAGCCACCACCCGCCATAACCCAGGCGACGACACGGCCGGTGGTGCAATTCCTGACCAGCGGCGATGCGGGTCAGGAAGTTTCCGATGATGGGACCTTTCGCAAGCTGTTCGTCCGTGCTCTCAATGGTGAAGTCCGCGCCGATAGCAATGGCGACGGATATCTGGCGGCGAGCGAGCTGGGCCTGTACATGACCAACGCCATCACCAATTACTCCAACGGCGGTCAAACTCCACGAAACGGTAAAATCAACGACCCGGAATTGGACCGGGGTGATTTCATTTTTCAGATTTCCGGGCCTGCCCAGCCGCCTGATCCGCAGCCTTCAAGCCGCATTGCATCGGATCAACGTGCGTCAGATCAACGTGCATCGGAATTGCTGTTCTGGGGCACCATAAAGGACAGTACGGATAGCGCCGATTTTGAAGATTACATTGCGCAATTCCCCTACGGTATGTTCGTCTCTATCGCTAAACGGCGGATAACGAAATTAACTGGTCGAAGCTCCGCCGCCCCAAAAGCGGAACCGCGAAAGATTGTCAGCCTCGGAAAGGGTGTTAGAAAACCTGCTGTAAAACCTGTTGAAAGGTTGGGAACTGTGCGCCAGGGCGTTGACGGTAAATGGTCCGGCGAGCTTAAGATTGTATATGACGTCTTCACACTTCTCCACGAAGCCGAATGTGAAATTGGTATTGAAATCAAAGACCGCAAATTTTCTGCGGTGCGAGATGATTGTGGCAGCTGGAAAGGGCGGGTGTTTTTCGCAGGCGTGGTCGATCACAATGGCGCCATAAAATCCGCCGCCGTGGATTTAGGCGATGATCATTATGTCTTTGAGGGGCGTCTGGAGCATATGGAAGGCGAGCGAAATCGCGGCGTCAGCCACAAAGGTGTGATTAAGCTGAAGCAGCAGTGATACGCCTCTGACACCATATTAGGCACTATATCGGGACTTCGGCCCGCCTTTGTTTTGAAATCATGACCGGAAGCATGCTCTTCGTAGACACGCTTGGGTTCCAAAAATATCGAAAGGCATTCTAAGAACTCTTGCGCGCGACACAAAAGCCGTAGGGAACGTCATAGTGCTTGCAGTCAAGTCCCTGACCGTGTTCAGCGATGACCTCATCCCAAACGGTGATCAAATTATAACCCCCACCATCTTCCGCCGGTCCTGCGTCATCGAATACGAGAATTCCGTCCGGCGCCAACAGGGGAATAGAATTGGCCAAATCCACACGTGCGTCGTCACGTTCATGGCTGCCGTCCACGAGGATATAATCGTATTCAATCTTTGGGAGCGCTTTTGTCAGCGCAGGCAGGACCTCAAGCGAATTTCCGCGCACATAGCAGATGCCGGCGGTATCGATGCCAAGCTGCCGCAGATTCTTTTCAACCACTTCCGGCGAACCTTGCTCGATATAAAGATCGACTGAAACGATACAGCACTCGGCTGGGCTGGGATGAAAGGCCAGTTTGTTTGCCAGGGACAGTCCTGTCCGCGTACCGATCTCCAATATCGTGCTTGGGTAAGCGCGCTGAAACAGCCATATCTCATACAGATTTTTCTGCAACATACGGCCGTTTCTAATATCGCTGAAGATCCTGTCGTCATCGTAGTATGTATCGTCAGGATTAGTGGCCTTTAGGGCGCGCTTTTGCGACAGAAGAACCATCCACAGTGGCGTCAGTTCTTCAACGCTCGGAAACTCCTTTGGCAGATTGTCAAAGGCGGAAATCTTATCTACCGATGTGAAACGCCGCCATAGCTGTTGAAGATCGTCGGGGTTGAACGGTAGTTGAAGTTCCATCGCGATTTCCAGAAATTTCTGTGGGAATTTGATCCTTTGATGATGAAATCAAAACCTCATTCATCGCCACCAGACTATGTCGGATTATTGCATAACGCCAGCAGCGATACGATCGATGAAGCCGGCTAGTGTTATGTCCCGCTCGCTAAGGCCGTTGACGTCGTGGCTGGTCAGCACGATGTGGACTTTATTATAAACGTTGTGCCATTCCGGATGATGGTTCATGGCCTCCGCCCTGAGGGCGATACGGCTCATAAAGCCAAAGGCAGCGTTGAAATCCTCAAACACAAAAGTCTTTTCAATGGCGTCCCGGTCATTTTGTAGACTCCAGCCCGATAAATCAGCCAGGGCGGCTACGCGGCGCTTATCATGCAATAGATCTTTCATATGCTTTGTCCTAGTGGTGCGCGCACCACAATTTTTAACTGACATTTCCCAGATAACCTTCTATTCTGAGCCAATTGTAGGCGATCTCCGCCACCGATGGAAGGAATTTCGCTCTGCGGTCATTCGGCAGCCCCGATTTGGTGATTTGGCCGTCGTTGGAAGCC
>Ga0233439_10004343_pt1 | contig 13791 bp, 13 predicted proteins | sample SI_123_September_6_FD_182713 | JGI IMG/M metagenome (GOLD analysis project Ga0233439, IMG submission 182713) | Seawater microbial communities from Saanich Inlet, British Columbia, Canada - SI_123_September2016_100_MG | ecosystem: Environmental > Aquatic > Marine > Inlet | place: Canada: British... | reverse complement strand
GGTATAAAAGGATTAGGCTTTTTAATCTCCAAAAATGTTAAGATGCGACTCGCTTATACCCCTGGATGGTTCCACGGTGCTCGATAGACTCTGGCGAGTCGTTTATTGGCTTCAACGTCATTATGGATCGATCCTGATGCCGGATTCCATTGTAGAGTGCGACCAAGGTCCATGGCCATATTTGCAAGAATGCAACTTGTGGTGGAAATATGACCTTGCTCAATATCAGCAATAGGTTTGCCACGTGTCGCGACCGCATTCAGGAAATCTAGCATGTGACCGCGAATAGCTGGGGCTACATGGCGTTCAAGGTCTTTTTCATCACGGTCTTCTGGATATTGGTCCAACTCCATGACCACATCCTTGTGTATAGATTTCTCATTGCGTCCTCTTGGGATGAAGTCGTAACTATTCACGCTCGCTTTCAATGTTCCTTTTTCCCCATAAAGAAATAAAGCCCATGGATAGTCCGGATCGGGAGCATGGCCCCAGGAACGGTGTTGCCAGACGACTTGCAGGTCTTTGAAATCAAAGGTGGCTGTTTGTGTGTCCGAAATGTTAGCCTTAGCCTCTTTGTTCATCAAGATGCCTCCGCTAGATGAAACGCTTACTGGCCACCCAAGATCCAGCATCCATCGTACGGTATCCAACATGTGGATACACATATCACCCACGATGCCATTACCGTATTCCATGAATGCTCTCCAACCGCGTTGGTGGACTATATTATTATAAGGGCGCATCGGAGCGGGACCCGTCCACATTTCATAGTCCAGATTTGCAGGAGCTGCAATATCGGGTGGGTTGGATCGGTTACGCATGTGGTAGTAGCAACAAATTTCGGCATGTCCGATTTTTCCAAGTTTGCCTGAGTCAATGATCTGTTCCTTGGCCTCGATTAAATGAGGTGTGCTTCTTCGTTGAGTGCCCACTTGCACGACCCTGCTGTATTGCCTTGCTGCTTTCAACATTGCCTGCCCTTCAGCGACGTCCACGCTGATTGGTTTTTGAACGTAAACATCAGCTCCTGCTTTCACGGCCTCAATCATGTTCAATGCATGCCAGTGATCCGGAGTAGCGATCAGCACGATATCGAGATTTTTCTCGGCAAGCATCTTGCGATAGTCAGAATAGGTGCGAGGTTTTTTACCTGACTTCTGTCGTTCAGCGACGATTTCAGCGGCTTCAGATAGAAGATTGCTATCGACATCGCACAAGGAGACGACTTCCACTGGCGCTACTTGAATAAGTCGCAATAGATCGGCTTTTCCATACCAGCCCGTGCCAATGAGCCCGACCCTTTTGGGTTTGCCGTTGATGAGTTCAGCCAATGCCTCATGGTTTAGGGTTGAAGCAGCCAGACCCGCTGCACCTGTTTTGATGAATTTGCGTCGATTCATGTTAGTGTATTATTCAATGATAATCCTGCCGCTGGAGTCTTTGAACTGTGAGCAAATCTCCGCAGAATCGGTTTTATGGATGGGTTTATTATCGACCTGACAGGCTTCGTTGTCCATCCCTGATTCCAGGGTTTATACTGGGTCAACTATCAATGAGCATAACTCAAGGCATTGAATCAAGCGGTCCATGACGCTTGGTAACATTCGAGGGTGGATTTATTGATGAAGAAAATTTGCCAAAGAAACAAACTGTTCAAAAGTGATGGCCTGTGCCCTTATCATTGGATCTAGGTTAAGTGATTTTTGCGCTTCCTTTAACACTTCAGGTTTCCATCGTTGCTTCAAGAGTTTCCATATAATTTTACGACGTTGAGAAAAGCCGAGTTTCACCAAATGTACAAAGGTTCTTAATGCGTCATTTGTGAGGAGTGATTCTTTCCTGCGTTCCAGTGTGACGCACGCAGACTCGACGTCAGGCTCAGGGAAAAAGCATGTTGCTGGAATTTTAAATCTTTCGATAGTTTGAAACCGAGCTTGAATCAATAAAGTAAGGACTCCGTAAGTTTTGGTATTGTAGGCAGAAGCAATGCGATCGACGACCTCACTTTGAAGAGTGGCGGTCATGCGTTGGGGGGGGTGCTCGGACAAGGCCAGTTCGACCAAAATGGGAGAAGCTACTGAGTAGGGGAGATTGGCCGCCAGTTTCCATTCGGACCAATCTACCTTTTCCTTTTTCAAATAGGCGAGAGCATCGATGTGCTGCAGGGTCAGGTTGGGTTCGTTTTCAAAAAGAACCTCCAGTGATTCAATGAGTCGTCGATCTACTTCAAGTGCTTTGACCTGCGCTTTGCGCGCCAGCAATTCCCGCGTCAAAGGGCCAAGGCCAGGGCCAATCTCAAGGATTTTTTCTCCGGGTTGGATCTGAGCAGCGTCTGCGATACGCCGAATTTGATTTTGATCATGGAGGAAATTTTGCCCCAATGATTTGGTTAAGCGGATATCGCGCTCAAGTAGCAATTGTTTAATCTCTGAGAGCGTCATTGTGGCAAAATTTGGTTTAACGTTTTAGTAAGCAATTTGGTGGCGTACTGCATTTGTTTTTTTGAAATGATCAAGGGTGGGGAGAGACCCAGCACTTCACCTTGATCTCCTTCCGGTAAGGCAATGATGCCTGCATGCAAAAGTTTGGTTGTCCATTGAATGACGATGTCGTCATTTGATTCCTTTGAGCCTTTGCGTATTTCAATGCCAATCATTAAACCTCGTCCTCGAATATGTACGCGGTCTCCCCATGGTTTCATGGCCTCCTTCAATTCTTTCATCCAGGCACTCCCTGATTTGCGAGTGGATTGGGCGATATCCAGTTGCCTGAGTAAATTCAGTTGTGCTAGCGCCATCGCGCATCCTACTGGGTGTCCCAGATAGGTGCTGGTATGAATGGCTTCACCTTGAGAAGGAGGCCAGGCTTCATCCATAAGATCGGCCCGACCAATGCATGCTGACATTGGGAACCCACCGGTCAGTGCTTTTCCAACACAAATGAGATCCGGTATGACTTCATCGTGTTCACTCGCAAACCAGTCACCGGTTCTTCCAAAACCTGTATAGATTTCATCGACAATTAAACAGGCTGAATATTGGTCGCAAAGTTTTCGCAGCTCAACGAGGAATCCTTTCAGTGGAATTCTTACGCCTGCTCTGGATTGAATCGGTTCTAAGAGGACCGCACCTGTTGAGCCCTTTTGAAGGTGTTTTTGAACGTGACTCAGAATGGGGGCCAATTGCTGTACATCGGTTGGAAAATCAACAAAGTGCCCGAATGATTTCAGTTGAGTTAAGAATCCCCCTCGAAAATGTTTGCGGTGAGTGACTGACAAAGTGCCATATCCGAGTCCATGGTAGGCGCTCTTAAAGGCAATGACCCCAGGTTTCTTCGTTGCCAAGTGTGCTGTTTTGAGGGCTGCCTCGACCGCTTCGAATCCGGAATTGCAGAAGATGACTTTGCCTTTAAGTCGAGCGGTTGAGGAGGTTCCTTTTTTACGTGTCCACCTTTCAAAGGTCCATCGGCTGAGTTCCTTTGCCAAGTTTGCTTTACCCTCATGTGGGTGCACGTCTCCCATGGCGTGCATAAGTTTCTTCATCTGGGTTACACCCGCCTTGACCACTTCTTTGGGTGCATGGCCACATGCTGCGACTCCAAATGCAGCAGTCAGATCCAGGTAACGTTTTCCTTCCACATCTCTGACATACATGCCGCGTGCTTTTTCCCAAACGACAGGCCAGGAATGATCGTCTGCCATGAATGTGACATTGCGTGATTCGTGATCCTTGAGGTGCTTCAGGATCGATCGAGTTCGATGTTGCTTAGAAGGTTTGTTCACTTCAATAATCAAACACCCATGGCATCGGGTGGCCAGACGATCTTGTGTAGCTGTGCCTGAAATCTTGCTGGAAGGGCATCTTCAATCATACGTTCGATCAGAGCTTGTCGAGAGATCAAATCATCGGTTGAAGGACTTGGGTTAAGACTGGGATTGCGCTGAGATTCTGTCAGAGGCGCGCACCAGGAAAATAAAATTTCACACCGTTTTTCTAGTTCCCATTTTTCGATTTGCGCCTTGCACCATTCATAATCTTCATGGGTTGCGATGACACATTTGATTTCATCCTGGTAGGTCAAGTGTTGAATGTTGTCCCACAACATGCGATCTGATTCACCACTGCTTGGGCATTTTAAATCCATAATTTTGCGGATGCGCGGGTCCAAGTTTTGGATTGGGTGAGCGCCGCTTGTTTCAATTAAAACAGTGTAACCCGCGTCACAGAGTTGAGTCATCAGTAATGGGCAATTCTTTTGCAATAAGGGTTCACCCCCGGTCAGTTCTATCAGTGGCAGGCTCTGACCTTTTAACTGCTTCCCCTTATAGGAGGTGGACATTTCGTTGATAGCGTAGCTGATTTCTTCCACGGTCATTGGCTTGCCACCTTTGAAGGCGTAGGCAGTATCGCAGTAAGAGCATCGCAAATCACATCCAGTCAATCGAACAAAAACACAGGGGAGCCCCGCATAGGTGCTCTCCCCTTGAATACTTAAATATATTTCGTGAACCAGTAGCTTACCGCTCATTCCGAAGACCGTGTTGACCAGAACCTGGTAGTGCTTGTGTATTAGTTTGAAGCCTTAAGCTTCATTGGCTGCGCTTGCGAGTTTTCCCCAAAGAACGGCACTCATGTGCATTCCCTTTCGAAAAGCAGTGAGACTCATTTTCTCATTGGGTGAATGAGCATTATCGTCTGGTAATGCCAAACCAAGTAATAATGTATCGGCTTTCAAAATATGCTTAAAATCGGTCACGATGGGGATCGATCCTCCTTCTCGCATCAACATGGGGGGACGCCGGAAGGCTTCCTCCAAGGCGGCAAGTGCCGCTGAGGCAAATGGTCCATCCGGGGCGGTGACATAAGCACTTCCACTGTGACCTTTTTCGAAAGTCAGTTTCACCGATTTAGGACAGAGACGTTTCAGTTGTCGTTCCACCAATCTCAAAACTTTGGCTGGTTTTTGGTTGGGCACTAGTCGACAGGTAATTTTAGCTGAAGCTTCACTCGGTATAATGGTTTTACTTCCTTCACCTTGGTAACCGGATGTGAGTCCGTTGATTTCAAGAGTGGGACGACCGGAGCGTCTTTCAACCGTATTGTAATTGTGTTCTCCAAAGAGTTCTTTCACGCCGAGATCACGGGCAAGTTTGGAATCTTTGTGAGGGAAGCGTTTGCTCTGTTCCCGTTCAAGTTTACTCAATGGGGCAACATCCTCATAAAAACCTGGAATGGCTACTCGACCATGTCGATCTCTCAATTGGGCAAGCACCTGACACAATACCATTGCTGGATTATCGACAGCGCCACCATAGATGCCTGAATGTAAATCACGGTTGGGCCCTGTTAATCGAACTTCGCATGCAGCTACTCCCCTCAACCCATAGGTCAATGCCGGGTGCTTGAGGTCGGGCATGCCGTTATCCGAGACCACGATCGCTTTGACGTCCAAGTCTGATTTGAGTTTTTCAAGAGCGGGCGTCAATGACGGACTGCCAATTTCCTCCTCACCTTCAATCATGAAGGTGATGTCGCATGGTAACTCAGTTCCGGTTTTTAAATAGGATTCTACCGCCTTGAGGTGAACGAAATGTTGTCCTTTGTTATCCGTGGCTCCACGTGCGATGAGTTTGTCCCCATCGATATGGGGTTCAAAGGGCGATGTGGTCCATAGGTTTAAAGGGTCAGGTGGCTGCACATCGTAGTGCCCATAAACCATGAAGTGCGGCTTCTTTGATTTGCCTTTGCGGGGTGTTTTTGCGATGACGACCGGATTGCCTGCTGTTTTAACTTTGCGAGCTTTCAGGCCTATGGATTTGCAGTGGTCCACTAACCAATCCGCGCAGCGTTGGATGTCGTCGGCGTGATTCGATTGTGCCGACACACTTGGGATTCTTAGATACTCCTTGAGTTGATCCAGAAAAAGATCCTGATGATCTTTCAGGTATTGGATACATGCTTTTGACATGCCAGATAACTTACAGACAGCTTATTGCGAATGCCAATGGAAAATCTAATATAACGCTGTGAAATGTCGCATTTCAGGGTCTGTTAAAGGGGAATGCTGGTTATTAACCGATGAATAAGCATTGTTAATTTCTGTGGAATCGATTAATTCTAATGCTTATGAAATCCAAAACAAACTCCCAGGGACAGGTTTCGTTTTTCTTCACTGCGTTGTTTTCCATTTTAATGTCTCTCAATGCTACTGCTCAGGTTCAGTTGGATTCATTCGATGATGGGAATGATGAAGGTTGGGAGCGATTTAGTGCTTTGGATGTGGTCGGGGCGAGTTCCGTTTTTTCGTTTCCAGAATCTCCTGGAGGCGGCCACGCTTACCGCCTGCAAAGTCCTGCCCCAGCGGTTGACGCCGCAGGTCCAGCCCGAAGTTTTACGAACCTCCCTCAAGTTTATACTAATTTTTATGCAGCCGTCGATGTGATGGATTGGGATAATGAAGTGAACCAGGCTTTTGGTATGTTTTTTCGAGCCGACAATATTGGGTTGGGCCAAACAACGGGTTATGTGATGAATTACGATCCCCAACAAGCCTCCGGAGCTCGTGGCCAAATTCAGTTTAATATCGTTACGAACGAGGCAGATCAGGGAACAATCGGTGCTGCTGATATTAGTTTGGAGCCTGGACATGATTATCGTTTCGTCATGACCGCTGAAGGGGAAACCTTTCGCGGCTGGGTTTATGACCACCTTGATTTAACCACTCCTTTGGTCACTTATTTTGGGGTGAATGATCTTTATGCAAATGGAAAGATCGGAGTATTCAATTTTTATCGCGGAGGGGATGCCACTGATCCAGATCTTGGTATTGCGGATTCCACGTTTGATTACTTTTATTCAGCACCCGAATCACCCGATTCATTGGGTAATTCAGTTTGGTATGGATTCACAAGTGAACCCCATGTAACGACTTTATCTCCAACAAATCGTGCCACCTACCAAAACGCAGCGGATGGCCTTAAATTTTCCGTAATGCTGCCTGATGGTATGGAAGAGGTACCTGCTTTTCGTCTCAGTTTGAATGATCTTGATGTTACTGAAAATGTTTCAGTGGAGATGGATGCACAAGGTTTGATTGGGAGCTATGATGGATTGGAAGCCAATCGGGTTTTTGACGCTGTGATTGAGTTTCCAGATAACACCCATGTTTCTCGCACTGAATGGACCTTCGATACATTCGACCAAAATTTTCTTATGTCAGATGAAGCATTCGTGATCGAAGTGGAAGATTACAATTTCGATGGGGGACAGTACATTAACAATCCTGATCCATCAGGTATTACCGAAGCAGGACAGGCTGTTAATGCGGCCACCGGCTATCTAGATCAATCTGGATTACCAGACGTGGATTTTTTCGATTATGAAACGAGCCCAGGTCCAGAAGAATTTGCTGCTTTGCGTAATTTCGATCCAGTTCGTACCCAAGCGGGATCATCGGAAACAGGCAGTGGTGAAGAATTCAGCGGTCCCGACCCTGCCGTTAATGATGTCGTTCGTGATATTTATTCTAACCTTGATTTACCCGAATATCAGGTGACTGATAATGAGGGTGGCGAGTGGCTAAATTATACGCGGAATTTTCCTGCAGGAGAGTATAATATCTATCTGCGTGCAGCGGGGCGTGCCACTCAAGAAATCCATTTAGATGAGGTCATCGGTGATCCGAGTATACCTGCTCAAAACACCCAACGATTAGGCACTTTTATGTTGCCTAACATGGGGATGAAATTTAACTATCGATTCGTACCACTTAAGGATGCAGAAGGAGCCATGACACGGTTGACTTTAGATGGCGTTAAGACCTTGCGATTAACGATTGGTGAAGGCCGCGAAGACCGAGTCAATGACACGACCGTTCTTAATTACATACTGCTCGCCCCTGCGATTGAGGAACAAATCCCTGTAGCCACCATCAGTGTGCTTGCGGCATCCACGGTGGATGGTGAGTTTGAAACAGCCACTGATGTGGTTGTGGAAGAGGGGCGCATCATTATTCCTGTTACCGAAGCCATGCAGTTTTTCAAGATTAACGTTCCGACTTCCTTTGTACCTTCTTTTGCACTTCAAGGCGTTTCAGTTCAGGATGGTGCTTTGGTGATTCAATTTACTAACTAGAATACCTGAGGGCAGCTTCACTTTTTAGCGAGCTGGGTGAATGACACTAAAATTCGTCATGAGCTGAGTTTTTCGCGACAATCGCTTGCGATAAGAACTTGTTGAGCTAGCTTGCTCCTTTATGAGTATTGTCACAAAGACTGGAGATGATGGGAGCACTCGATTGATGTTTAATCATGAGGTTTCTAAGCATGATCCGCGAGTGGATGCCTACGGCGCAGTGGATGAATTCAACGCTGCCTTGGGTGTTGTGCGGGGTCATCCCCGAACAAACGACCTTTTAAAGCAATGGGTGCTTACCATTCAAAAACATTTGATTGGTTTAATGGGAGAAGTATCCACACCTGGAGATTCCATTGCCAAATATGATAAAGCTGGTTATGGCAAGATCACTGCGGAGAATATTTCAGAGGTTGAAGTGCGTATCCAGGAATTGGAGGAAATGCTGGGACCCTTCACCGATTGGTGTTTGCCGGGAGGCTCAGAGGTTGGCTCTCTGGCTGATTGGGCTCGTGTAGTTTGTCGTCGAGCGGAGAGAGCTGTGTGTGGATTAAACTCGTTAGAGCCTCTGCAAAATGAATCCATTCTGATTTACCTCAATCGTTTGAGTGACTGGCTATGGCTGGAAGCTCGTTTGTTGGATTCAATTGGAAATGCCTCCTGAGGATTCTTGTTTACATGATTTGTCCCACATTACCTTGCGTTCCAGAGTTTCCCGATTTATTGAAGTTGGATCATTATGTCTAATAGTAACTGGATTCTTGAGCCTTCTGAAGAAACACAAGCAGCGTATCGTTGCCTGAAAAATACGTGTGTCTTGTTGGAGTTGAGTGACCGTGGGCGCCTTTGCCTGACCGGGAATGATAGAATCTCTTTCCTGCATGGACAGATCACACAGGACATTCAATCCTTGAGTTATGGTCAGGGAGCTTATGCCGCGCTTGTGGACGCAAAAGGCAAAATTCAATCCGATCTCAATGTCTATATTTTAAAAGACGAAATATTGCTCGATTTTGAGAAAGGTTATGCTGAATCGATTGTTCAACGTCTCGAACACCATTTGATTTCCGAAGACGTAAGCATCGTCGATCCTTCAGAGTTTTATACCATGTCCAGTGTGCAAGGCCCTATGAGCACTGAGGTATTGAAGGCCGTTTTTCCAGATATACAACTCCCCGAATCACTTTGGCATTTTACCGAACTCGATGGGGATGATGGTTCGGTTTATGTCTGTCATCGCCCAAGATTTGGCTCTCAAGGATTTGATCTGTTTATCCCTCAGTCCTCTAAGGAAACATTGCAACGTCAGCTGGAATCGGCAGTGGAAAAAGTTGATGGATCATTAGTCCGCGAATCTGACTGTGAACTTGCCCGCATTGAAGCTGGGATTCCCAAGATGGGTATTGATATGACGTCCGAACAACTCGTTCAGGAAACGGGATTAACTCCTTCGGTCATTAGTTTTAGTAAAGGTTGTTATATTGGGCAGGAAGTCATTTCTCGCATTCGCACTGTCGGAAAAGTTAATAAATCCTTATTGCGTTTGGCTTTTGATGCAGTGCCAAATCTTGACAGCGATTCCGTTCATGTGCTGAAAGTTGAAGGGAAGGATGCAGGTTTTGTTACCAGTTTGGCTGCCGTCTCTGGGCATGATCCGAAGATCCACGGATTGGGGTATGTGAAACGACCATATCTTGAAGGTGATGCTTCATTCACTCTAGGAGAGACCGAGACATCAAAGGTAAAGATTGAGATCATAGGTGAACCTTCCCCAACAGGATTTTTTTCTCAAAATGCATAAAGCCGTCAGCAATTGACCGTGGAAATCAAGAATTCTCCAAGATTTGTTTTGAACTTCAGTATTCATTAACTTGCCAATTTCCGTGGATGTCCGTCATGATAACCGGCATTGATCATGTTGACGGATCGCCAATGGTTTTTCTGTGCCACTCTTATGTATGGAGTGAGCCTTGTGTATTCGGTGTTCTTGTGGCGAAAAGGTTTTCGCAAGGACGACAGGATCAATTATGTACTTCTCCTGGCAGGATTCGGGATGCATACCTTGGCCATGTTCATGCGCGGTTTTTCATTCAATCGCTGCCCGGTGAACAACCTCTTTGAGGCCACCATGTTCGTCAATTGGTCCGCTGTAGGTGCCTACTTGGTGCTAGGACTATGGCCAAAGATCCGGTCCTTGGGTGCATTTGCGTCTCCTATTTTTCTTTTTTTAGGTATTTATGCCCTCATGCCTGGATTAGATCATCATGATCCTGAGGGTGAGATTACAAAGAATGGTTTTGTCAGTCTTCATGCGGTATTGATCCTTTTCAGCTATGCTGGCTTTGGGTTGTGTGCAGTGGCTTCCTGTATGTATATCATTCAGGAACGTAATTTGAAAAAACATAACATTTCGGCCATCCTTTCTGTATTACCTCCTATTCAAAGGCTCGAAAGTGTGGCTGGGAAATTAGTGGTTACTAGTCTTGTGTTATTGACCTTCGGATTATCTTTGGCTCCTTTATTAGTCAAAGACAAGGAGGGATTGGTGTTCTATCAGGACGCCAAAATTCTTTGGTCAATGCTCGTGTGGACGGCTTATACAGGGATTGTGTTGGCCAGGTGGAAATGGCGTTTTGGTGGCAAGCGGTTGGCGTGGTGTCTTATCGCGGGTTTCGTGTTTCTTATATTAACTTTTTCCGGCACCAACCTTATGTCGGACTTGCATCAATGAGATGGGGGTTGCCAGGATGAAGGAAAACATCACCGTGGATCATTGGGTAGGAGGGCAAGTTTAATATGGCCGTCGTGGTAGTGGGGATCAGCCATCACTCGTCATCCGTCGCATTTCGTGAACGTTTTTCGTTTGCAGAATCTGAGATTGACGCATCTTTGCGTCAGCTCACGGAGCATGGAATTGTTCAAGAAAGCGTTTTGCTCTCAACCTGTAATCGTGTTGAATTATATGCCGCGACACGTCTCCCTGCCACTGAAGCAATGCATGCCTTGAAACAGTTTCTCATTGAAAATCGCCAATACACAGACGTGGTGAAAGATGAGATCTATGGATTTACCGATCCGTTAAGCGTTGAACATCTATATCGCGTAGCGAGTGGACTGGATTCTCTAGTTTTGGGAGAAACAGAAATTTTGGGACAATTGAAAAAGGCCTATCATTTGGCTAAGGAAACGAAATACACAGGCCGCCAACTGAATAAGATATTTCAGAAAGCTTTTCACGTATCCAAACACATTCGATCCAATACGGGCATCCAGCGTGGTAGCACCTCAGTGGGTTCTGTAGCTGTGGAGTTGGCAGATAAAATTTTTGATGGACTCAAAGGGAGGCGTGTCATGGTTATCGGTGCTGGTGATACCAGTGAAAAAACGGCGCGTTCCCTGCTTTCGCGTGGCGCTTCTGAAGTCGCTGTGACCAATCGTTCATATGATCGAGCCTTGGAGTTGGCCAATCATTTAAATGGGCGTGCTGTCAAGTTTCAGGAATGGGAAACGGAATTTGAAGATCTCGACATCGTTATCAGCAGCACCTCGGCTCCTACCTATGTGCTAGATCGAGCCAGAGTGGAACGTTTGGTGCGTCCGCGCAAATCACGTCCGTTGTTGTTGATTGATATTGCGGTACCTCGGGATATTGACCCTGAAATTAATGAGCTTGAGAATGTTTACGTCTATAATATTGACCACCTTCAATCGATTGCACAGGATCACCTTTCGCAGCGACAAAAGGAAATATCGAGTTGTGAATCATTCATCAAATCCAAAGCTACCGAAACACTTGAGTCCTTGAATCCCTATGGGAATGATAAGGACGGTGAATCGGTGTTCGGGGGGGACCGAAGTGAAGCTTGAATGGTTCTCTTTTTTACTGAACCGTTGAAATGTAGCGAATTTACCTAAGAAAACGTCATGGGTCTGACTTCCAAAGAAAGTAAAACTATTTGTATCGCCACCCGTGGAAGCGCCTTGGCTTTGGTGCAATCACGTCACATTCAATCTGAATGCAAACGTCTTTTTCCTGAACATTCCTTTGAGTTGAAGGTCATGAAAACAACCGGAGATCACCTTCAAAAAGCCACCGAAGCTGAAGCTAATGCGCCGACTCTACCCAAGGGTTTATTTACAAAGGAACTTGAAACAGCACTACTCAGTGGCGAAGCGGATCTTGCCGTTCATAGTCTCAAAGATCTTCCTACAGAACTGCCCGATAGGCTCGAACTCGGAGCGATTACCGAGCGCGAAGATGCGCGAGAAGTCTTGATATTCAAAAAAGCACCCGGCTCATCCAGTGTTCAGAATCCAAGCCAATGGCTTAAACCCAAGGCCTGTGTTGCGACAAACAGCCCGCGCAGGCAAGTCCAGCTAAAGCAATGGAATCCCGGTTTGAAAGTGGTGCCTATGCGTGGCAATGTACCTACACGACTTTGCAAACTGGCCGAGAATAAGGAATTGGATGCAACGGTATTAGCATGCGCTGGATTGAACCGACTTGGTTATCGTATCGAAGCAGATGGGAAACTTACCGGACCAGAAGCGCCGGATGGTTTATTTGCAGTCATTGTTGATGTCGATCAAATGTTGCCCTGCGTAGGGCAGGGGTGCCTTGGCATTGAAACACGATCCGGTGACCCTAAAATTCACCAAATCGTCGAGGCACTCTCTCATCAGCCATCGACGATCGCAGCCATTGCAGAGCGTGCCTTTCTGAAGCATATGGGAGGTGGTTGCCAAACTCCTTATGCCGCTTATGGGGTTTTGAACCAAGATCGACTTTTATTAAAAGGAAAGGCCTTTCACGGAGGGCAATGCCACAACGCGGAATTGGAAGGCCTAGCCAAGGACTCTGAGTCCTTGGGAATTCAGTTGGCTGAAGCACTCAAACCCTGACCTTGAACATTCCCTTTCGGTAAAAAAATGACCTCAGCTTTAACGACGTTGTTTTGGGTGGGGCTCGGAAGCGCAATGGGCGGGATGGGAAGGTATGGTGTTTCCATGTGGATTCAGAGGCAATTCCCACAAGAATTCCCTTGGGGCACATGGACCGTTAACGTTGTGGGTTCTTTTGTGATTGGTTTCCTGGCCATGCTTTCTGGTAATGAAGGGCATTGGATGAGCCATCCTCATGCTCAGCGGTTTTTTATTGTTGGATTGTTAGGAGGCTTCACCACTTTTTCTTCATTTAGCTTGCAGACGCTTCAATTGTTACAGCAAGGACACCTGGGACCGGCATTGATGAATGTACTGATCTCTGTGGTGGCTTGTTTGGTGTTTGTTTGGTTGGGCGCAGGCCTGGCGACTAAATTTTTCCTGCGTTGAACAAATAATATTATCCTGGTTGTAGTTGTGAATGGCCGCCTGATGTCTGGTGTGAGCGATTCAGGTTCCTTCATATTTCTGAGGGGATGTTTTATTGCGAATTGCTTTTTGTTGATGTTAGGGTCTCCGCATGTCTAAGCGAAATTTATTCATCGGAATTGATAGTGGAACCCAGTCCACCAAAGTGTTGGTGGTGGAGGGTCGTTCAGGCAAAGTCCTTTCCGAAGCGTCGCAATCCTATGGGTTGATCGAGGGATTACCTCCTGGAGCAAAAGAACAGCATCCCCACACCTGGCGCGAAGCAACGGGGAAATCCATCCGCAAAGCA
>Ga0233439_10004337_pt1 | contig 13806 bp, 5 predicted proteins | sample SI_123_September_6_FD_182713 | JGI IMG/M metagenome (GOLD analysis project Ga0233439, IMG submission 182713) | Seawater microbial communities from Saanich Inlet, British Columbia, Canada - SI_123_September2016_100_MG | ecosystem: Environmental > Aquatic > Marine > Inlet | place: Canada: British... | reverse complement strand
TCTGCCCAACCTGTCATTAATTCCTTATCAAGTCCTGGATAATGAACACCGTTAATAACTCTTGTATCACTAGAAATTTCTCCTTCTAATCCCTCTTCAGGATGAACATAATGAGTTCCAGGTCCACCGTTATCTTCAATAGGTATCAATTCACCTGTAATATCATGTGAATCTCTAAAATAACGAGTATATTCACGCACAGCATTTACACCTTGATAAAAGACGTTTGAAGTTGATTCACCTGAATAATAATATAATGATCCTGCTGTCCAGAGACTTCCTATACCTAGTACATGTCCTAATTCATGAAGAGTAACATAATACAAAGTTGTTTTACCACTAGTTCTTGTTCCATCATACATAGTATCAATTACAGTATCATTAATGATAAATTTACCTGCTGTAACAGCTTTATTTTGCCAATCTGTATTACTAGAATTTCCATCAATATATTCAAATGTTTCAATAGACGCACTTCCCAAAATACTAGCACTACTCAATGTATCTATTTCAATTGTAACATCAATCTTTTTATTAGTAGGATGTCTTTCTATTATAGCATCCCATCTATGTAAAGCATCCCAAAAAATTTGTTTTATATTATCATAATTACTTGTAAAATTTTGAGTAATTGTGTTAAGTGTTAAATTGAAATGTTTAAATTCATCTGCTTCAGGCTCAGGTTCAGGCTCAGGTTCAGGTTCAGATTCAGGTTCAGGTGCTGGCTCAGGTTCTGGTTGAGGTTCTGGGGCTGGCTCAGGTTCTGGTTGAGGTTCTGGCTCAGATTCAGGTTCTGGCTCAGATTCAGGTTCAGGTTCAGGTTCAGGTTCAGGTTCAGGTTCAGGTGGTGCTTCTGGTTCTGGTTCAGGTTCTGGGGCTGGTTCAGGTTCTCCTTCAGCTTCTGGTTCTGGTTCAGATTCTGGTTCTGGCTCAGGTTGTGGTTCTGGCTCACTTCCACCAATCGATTTTGTAGGTGTTGATGCGTAGACAATAAAACTACCACCAAAAACTTCGGGATTAGCATTATCCCATGTAGCAATAAATCCGGTTGTAGTTTTTCCATGAATATATACGCAGTTAGTATTTTCATAATCTCTATCTGTCACAACATTATAGTTACTATCTTCCATCTCAGTGTCGAATGTAAATTCATGCTTACCAGCACTTGGATTATTCCATGCACTCCATGACATATTAACACCCTGGCGATCATTTATATCAGCAGCATCATAGTTAGTAGAATTAACGAACGCATACGCAACTGGAAGAATTTCACCAGAACGTGTTCCAGCACTACTAATTGTTTTTGTAGGTGTTGATGCATAGATAATAAAACTACCAGCAAAAACAGAAGGAGATGCATTTGTCCATTTAGCAGTAAATCCGGTTGTGGTTTTTCCAGAAATTTCTATGCTATTAGCATTTTCATAATTTCTATCTGACACAATACAATAGTTACTATCTTCCATCGCGGTATCAAATGTAAATACGTGTTTTTGATTTGTTGAATCGTATGTACTCCATGACACATTAATTCCCTGACGGTTATTCGCATCAGCAGTATCATAGTTACTAGAATTAACAAACGCATATGCTGCAGGAATAATTTCCGTATAAGACGAAGTAACATGGATTGTACCACGCATATGAGCATGATTTTCACATTGATATTGATATTTATTAATTGATGTATCATCAGGAACTGTCCATGTGAGACTATATGTTTCATCCTCTGTAGGACCTGAAGTCAAATCTGTTTTCACTACACCTGGAAGTGGTGCCATGTGTTGTCCTTGGTCATTATATCCGGTTATCTTTACTGGATGCATTACAAGTTCTACTGAGTCACCTACTACATATATTGTTATTGTTTCTCCTCTAATAGCACTAATACTTCCAAACAAACCACCATTACCATTAGAATCACTTGTTGTGTAGTAAAAATTAGAATAGCCAGGACTTATGTATTCAGAAGATACTGTTATAGTGACAGGTGTTTCAACACCAACGCCTACATATACGTCTCCTCTATGAATTTCTTTTTCAGGTGTTGATGCGTAGACAATAAAACTACCACCATCAAAAACAGTAGGAGGTGCGCCTTCCCATGTAGCAGTAAATCCAGTTGTGGTTTTTCCATGAATATATATAGCGTTAGTATCTTCATAACCACCTCTATCTGTGACAACATTATAGTTAGTATCGTCCATTGCTGTGTCAAATGTAAATACGTGTCTTTGATTTGTTGAATCGTATGTACCCCATGAAATATTAACACCCTTGCGGTCATTAGCATCACCAGCATCATAGTTATTATAATTAACGTGGGCATATGCAACAGGAAGAATTTCAGTTGTATAGGTTTCAGGTTCAGGTTCAGGTTCAGGTTCAGGTTCAGATTCAGGTTCAGGTTCAGGTTCAGATTCAGGTTCTGGTTGAAATTCTGAGTCTACTAATAAAAATGCAGATACCATAGAAGTATGTAATGTACAATAATATGTTAAAGTATCAGAAGTAGTTAATCCAGTAAAAATTAAATCAAAAGTTTCTTGCTCTATAATACCAGACGTAGCACTTCCATCACCTGTTATACTAATATTACTAGTTGCTGTTCCTCCATATCCTGCATCACTAAGATAAAATGGATGAGTAGTAGCCTGATTAAGACGATGAAAACGGTAACTTTTGTCTAGATACAAAGTTTTATTCGGCAATACGACACTACCATTTATATCAGTAAAAAAAGTATAAGGGTCTCCTCCCAAATCACCATCATTAACATATATATCTATTGCTTTGTCGGCCAATACAAAAGTAGATACCATATTACCATGTGCTGTACAAAAATATGTTAAAGTATCACTACTAGTTAGTCCTTGAAAATTTAAAATAAACTCTCCAGCATGTGTAATACCAACTGCTGCATCACCATTACCTGATAAATTAATACTACTACTTGATATTCCTCCATATCCTGTATCACTAATATAAAACGGATGAGTAGTGGCCTGATTAAGACGACGAAAAATATAAGTTTTATCTAAGTATAAAGTATTATTTGGTAATATAATTGTTCCCGCTGGGTCTGTGTAAAAATTATAATATGGAGATGAATAACTTCCACCATCAACATATATTTCCACAGTACTACTAAAAACATGTATATAATTGTTAATATTTTCGTTAAAAAGTGTTTTTCGTGTATCTTCATTATTGGAAGTTAATATCCAACTACCTCCTTCTATTTCAGAACCAATTTTTCTATTTGACCCTTCAATTTGTATGTCATATTCGTTTCTAAAATAATCACAAATATAGTTATAATCATCATATTTCATTATATCGCATATTAAAAGAGTTATTTTATCAATTTTTAATTCTGATTTTATAAATTTTACAAAATCTTTTACTTCTTTCCATGTATTCAAGTCAGGATCTCGGTTTGAGATATTTTCAACAACAGACCATGTTTCCTGTTGTTCAAAAAATTTAATTTGTTTGTTGTAGCTTCCGTGTGTAATCCAAACAAATTCACTAAAATCGCTTGGTGACTCTAATAGTTTTTGTGTAACAGAGTTGAATGTATCACGCTGGTAGTCGTAACCGACCACATGGGAGGGGTGTAACAAAGAACTTACAAGGAGTTCCTTACTCGGTAGTCCCGAGTTGACCAGAAAAAGCTGGTGGGCGTTTTTCTTTCCCATTATATATAATATTTAGAAATTGCTTTGTAAATAGTTATTTAATTAATATAATTAAATCAATTAAATAATAAAAATTTCATATTCATTTTTTCCCCCCACAAGAAGAGCATCCACTAGGAAGACCTTGAAGTCTACGTAACATCTGTTTTAATTCTACACTATGAGCTAGTGTATCTCCTAAACTAACTTTTGATGTTTTATTAAATCTTGAAAACATCGATATCGGTTGCATCATTTGTACATTCAGCTTTCCCCCCCCACTTTTAGTAAAGTCCATTCTCATCTTTTGGACCATAATATTATTACAATATAAAAAATTAACAAGATAAATTCTTATTTTTTCTTTTTAATAAATATCTTTCATAAGAATTATGTTTTACATCAACACCTGTGCCTGGAGCACTTGATGCACCTGGTCTGTGACGAGTTAAACTTGTTCTAGTTGAATTTCCTCTAGATGGTACATTATTACTATTTATAATAGAAGCCATAGAACTAGAACTTTGATTATTCCACGACCATTTTGTATTACATCCATTTTTATCTTTTGCGGATCTTGTCTTCATAACATCTGTACGTGAAGAACTAGCTTGTCTTACTTTCTTTTGTATTATTTTTTCTGTATGTTGTCCTATTGTTGTTGATATATTATTGCATGTTGGACAAAGCGGTTGTTTTATCATATTGGCGGCGTTATAATGAACACTTTCTGTATAAGTAGCAGGAGCATGCTCTTTGCATATAAAATATTTTGAAAAATTACCAAATTCTTCAAATAAATTAGCAGAAGTATCACAATCTATATTATAAATATTTCTATAACTAGTATGATCTCCCTTTTTTCTAGAGTCAACGTTATACAAATTAATTGTATCATAAGTAGTATCTAATCTAACATAGTCAGTCATATATTAACTAAATATTAAAAATAAAATTGATTTAATATTTATTGCATTATATTATATTATATAAAATGGAACCAATAGTTTTATCCAATAAATTTGATGAAATAAATAAAAAATTTGAAAAATTAGAAGCTGAAAATAAAATATTAAAAAATGAAATAAATTCACTAAAAAAAATAATAGGGACAAAAATGAATAGTGAACTAATTGTTAAAGAAAAAATATTTGTTAGTCATAAAAAACATATTGAACATCTTAGTCAAAGTATACACGTAGAAAACATTTCTCACTTTGTAAAAAATATTAGTATAACTAGGGAACAATTATTGAATTGTCTTAAAAATTTTGAAACAGGTATTTGTAATATATTAGAATCAATAATTGATGAAAAATTCCCTATAATTTCATTTTCATTTTCACGAAAAAATTACTTATATTTATATGATAATAATGAATGGAAAAATTCAAGTGATAAAGACATTACTGATATTATTAAAAATATTATTATAGGACCAGTATTTATTGAATTTACAAAATGGCAAAATGATAACAAAGAGTTAATTAAATCAGATACACTTTCAACAATTATAGACCATAATACGTATCATAATGTACTAATGTTAATAATGAATACTACACAAAATATGTTATCCGATTTTAAAAAACATATGATATCAAAAATTAGATCTATTAATTAATTTAATAATAAATAACGTATTTTTTATTAAATAAAAAATTTATATAATATATATGAATAAAATATTAGCAGAAGGATCATCACAAAATATAACTGTAGTTAATGGTAAAGTTATCGATAATAATAATTCTTCATTTAAATTAAAAAGTAATGATAATAAAAAATTTGATATTGATATTATGAATAATGATGAAGGATTTTTAATTAGAGAATTAAACAAAAAGGAAATAGTTAAATTACTTAAGAAAAATAAAAGAGGTAATTCTATGTCTTTAATTGATAAACTTAAAGGTTTTTCGATCCAAACAAATAAGAAAAAGAGTAAAAAACGCACTAAAAAGAGAAGCAACAAGAAAAAATCAAAAAGGGAGAAGAAGGATACCAGAAAAAGAGATGGTTCTAATTAATATTGTTCTCTCATTATTTAGTTTTAAACCTTAAAAATATATAGATTAGATATACTATATATTTTTACTACTCTACTCATTATTAAGAAGGGTTTTATAATTTGAAGAGAGTCGAAAAATTATTTATCACACACTTTTAAATACTCATCGTAATTTTTTGGAACCTCATTTTTAAAATAATTTTTATTCTTTTTAAAAATGGCTTCTATTCCCTTTAATAGTTCAAATTCTGTTTCAGAATATGCACGGTTCTTTTTATTGTTTAGATATTTTTCATGATATACCTTTTCCATATTTTTTAAATAAAATTTAGAAGCATAAATAATATCACACGAAATGTTATCTCTATACACACATTCAAGATAAACATTAGATATTGTTTTTAATCTTCTTAAAAAACTAACAATTTCTAATGTATTTAATTTATTTTCTTCAAAATGAACAGTATATACTCCTTTTTGCTCTATACGTTTTTTATCTTCAATCTCAAAATCTAAATAATATTTCTCAATATTATATTTCTCGATTGTAGATTGTATTGTTTCCTGGATATTATGTAAGCTTACCACTTTATAGAGCAGGAACGATATTTCAAGGATTATACTTGCCATTATTCTAAACTTAGATTATTAATTATTAAAAAAAAATCTCTATTATAATTATCTTACCAATTAATATTAGAATGTCCTGGAAAAGTGTAGGAGGTATAAATTATAAACAGAAAAATCAATATGTTCGTGCCACAAATTTCCAAGTTGATTCCGTCGTTCCAACACAAAGTATCGGTAAAAAAGATACAACAGCTTATGTAGAAGGAGATTTATTTTTTCAAGATGGTGTCAAATTATATTCAACAAGAAAACAAATAGATAATAATGGACTTTACGCACATTATCCATTTAATAGTATTGTACCATCAGGTGATTATATTTTTTATAATGAATCACAAAATATTAATATCGATATATCAGATAGCCATTTAAAAGAAAGTAAAACTATTGACATAGCTAGTCAAACAGGCACTATTGCTGTGAATTCACCCAAAATTTACGTTGATTTAAGTTACGGAAACACATTACATTTAGAACCAAAATCATCTCTTTTATATACAGATGCTTCGTTTAATCCTAGCAAACAAATAACAAATGATGTTCTTGCTGATGAATTTAAAGCGATGACTATGAATTGTTGGATATATGTAAAAGAACCAACCAGCTCTACGCCAAACACGGGATTTTTATTATTTGGTTTAGATACTGAAAATTTAGAAAATACATTTACTTCAGCTGTAGGACGTGAAAGAATAGATGGACAAGTAGATCATTTAGACCCATCATTTTACTTTTTTTGTCCTGGTTATGGACATAATTATCCTCAAGTATATTGGACAGAAGATATAAGTAATTCTATGTTAACAGGCGATAGTAGAGCTTCAGAAAACTCAACTACACCATTAGTTTATAATTCATGGAATATGATAACTTTAATTGTTAGAAATAGAGAAGTTGAACTTTATAGAAACGGTGAATTAACAGATACTTTTACGGTATCAGGGAGAATGCCAAATAATAAATTTAAAATGATAATTAATGGTAATCGATATTATGATATATTAGGTCTAGAGGATCCTAGCAACGTTCCTAGTTGGGTACAAACAAATTATACATCTGAACACGATGTAAAAATTATAGATTATAAAATATTTAATTATGCTTGCCACCCTGAATATATTAAATTATTATACAAACATTATTCAGACCTAACTGGAATTAGAGCAGATAGTAATCGTTCTCAAATACATTCAAAAACATCATTTAATTATTATATTGACCCCAGTTTCTCATTATTAAACTCCACTCTATTTGTTCAAGGAGATTTATTAAGTATCGGAAAACATGAAGTATTCAATAAACAAACCGTATATGGTCCATCAGAAATTCTTAATGATTCGTATATCTCGGGTTCTCTCGGTGTTGGTATTAATGCCCCAGATGAAAAATTCCACGTCAGAGGTAATATTAAGTCATCTGGCAACTTATATTTAGGATTTGAAGATATTAGCGTGAATGGTATTTATTTTAAGGGATATACAGGTGATGTTAATCCATTTTATAAACACACCGCTATTGAAGAAAAATATTATATTGATACAGCAGATGGAGATATGATATATCCATATGCCAACCAACCATCTAACACAGAATTACTCATATTTAAAGGAAACGAAATAGATGAAAATAAAAAAGACCCAAAAACTATTAGTATACAAGGCTCTATTACTGATGCTAGCTGGAATAATACTCAAGGTGATAGAATAAGAATTAAAGCACCTAATATTTTATTTGATACTTATAATGTTTCAAATACAAATATTGATGATACTACACGTTACGAAGAAACACATGGAATGATTTTTGATCAATCAGGAAATTTAGGAATTAATACTTTATACGCAAAACAACGATTAGATATCAGAGGAAAAATAAATTTACAAACAGACGATAGATACGATATTTCTTCTAATATTTATATCTCAAATACAACTGACCCAGACCCTCTTAATAAAGGATACCAAAATACAGGGTTAGGTGGAAAAATTTTTACAAAACAAGGGTTTGATAGTTCTGCAAATACTGCGATTGGTTATGAAAGCCAACGTGATATAGAAACGGGATATGAAAATACAACATTAGGACACTCTACCCTTACACAAAATAAAGATGGATATAAAAATGTTGCTGTTGGATACAAATCACTTCATAAAAATAATTCAAATTATAATACAAGTATTGGACATAGTTCACAAGAAAATACTAACGGTGGACTAAATACGTCACTTGGATATAATACACTAAACGCAAATACAAGTGGTACTGAAAATATTGCTATTGGATATAATTCTATGAAAGATAGTACAACTGGTAGAGAAAATATAGGAATTGGAGTTAATGCACTTACTAATAATGACGCAAGTGCAAATATTGCAATAGGTTATTATTCACAACAATCAGCAACTTCCACACAAAATAACACAACAATTGGATATAAATCATTAGAAGAAGCAAACAATAATGATAACACCGCAGTTGGTTATTATTCCATGAAAAGTAAAAAAAATGGTTTTAATAATGTTGCCGTTGGTTCAAATTCACTTAAAAAAAATGATGATGGGTACGACAACGTAGCTATTGGATATAAATCTATGATGGATACTAATTCTAATATGTCTGTTGCTATCGGTTCACATTCATTAGAAAATACATCAAATACACAACAAGTTGCAATTGGATATGAATCACAACAATCAGCAACAGATGCAAGTGGTAATGTTTCAATCGGAGCAAGAACATTAAAAAATAATACCGTTGGTAATCATAATGTAGCTATTGGATTTGAGTCACAAACTGCATTTCAAGGAGAATCAAATAGTCATAATACATCTGTAGGATATAAAACTTTACACAAAAATACAGATGGCAAATTTAATACAGCAATTGGTCATGAATCATTAATAAATAACGAAACTTCGCATAATAATACATCTGTTGGTCATGATAGTTTGCATGAAAATATTGCAGAATTGAATAATGCCTTTGGATCAAAATCTTTATATAAAAATTATAATGGAACTAATAATCTAGCATTTGGTTCTTATGCTTTATATAACGATGTATCAGGAAGCGAAAATATCGCTATAGGCAATAATTCATCATATAAAAATACTAAAAATAATAATTTATCAATCGGAAATAATTCACTACATAATAACGAAAGCGGAACACAAAATATTTCTTTGGGAAATTATTCAGCACATAATAGTGACATAAATAATGTAATTGCTATAGGATTTCAATCGCAGATGAATACAGGAGATGTATCTTCAAATATTTCTATTGGTAATTTCTCATTACAAAAAAGTCAAAATAACCAAAATGATAATATTGCGATTGGATATGAAAGTATGAAAAATAAAAGATATGGAAATAAAAATACTTCTATTGGAAATTATTCTAATGTAGGTAGTGCAAATAATGCAGGAGATTCAAATATTGCAATCGGATATGAAACTATGTTTGATTCATCTTGTAATATGAATATTGCTATTGGTAATAAAGCATTAAAAATATCATCAGGAGATAAAAATATTGCTATTGGCGAAGATTCTATGTTATCAACTGTATTGGGGAATAAAAACATCGCTATAGGTTACAAATCTTTAAATGAAAATATAGATGGTAGTGGAAATATTGCGATTGGACATCAATCACAACTGAAAAATAAAAACAGCAATAATCTAAGTATGGGTTATATGTCATTATACACCAACGTAAATGGTAATCTTAATACTGCTGTTGGATATAAATCTATGATGAACGCAGATGGATATAATTTAATTTCTAATACTACACTTGGTTCAGAAACTTTAATGTCTCTAATTGGAGATTCAGAACCAAATGGTAAATTTAATACTGCAATTGGATATAAATCTATGATGGATGCAACAGGCGGTAATGATAATATAGCTGTTGGACATCAAAGTTTACTTAAAAATACATCAGGTTCCAAAAATATAGCATTAGGAAATTATGCATTATCCGCAAATACATCAGGAAATGTTAATGTGTCGTTGGGTTATGAAAGTTTATTAAAAAATCTTTCTGGTGATTATAATACAGCAATTGGAAACTACTCACTACACGAAAATACAGAAGGTGAAAAAAATACTGCTATTGGTGTAGAAAGTTTATATAATGTTATAACAGGAAACAATAATGTTGCTGTTGGATATAAAGCACAATACCTATCTAATAGTACTTTTAACACATCAGTTGGTGATGATACACTTGCACAAATTGAAAGTAGTGAAGACAGTAGTTATAATACGGCCATAGGGTTCAATTCTTTAAATAGACTCAAAACAGGAGGAACAAATATAGCTATGGGATATAACACTTTAAGTAATGCTGTAAATAGTGAATTTAATATTGGTATTGGATATTCTGCTTTAAAAACATTATCCGTCGCTAATTCTAATGCTGGTTCCGCTAATATTGCTATTGGTACAAAAGCTATGCACGATGTATCAGGTGGAACTTCAAATGTTGGTATTGGTACAGATGCTATGTATAATAGAATAGATGGTTCTTCTAACTTTGGTATTGGTACACAATCGATGTATAATCAATCAGGTGGAACTTCTAACTTTGGTATTGGTACACAATCGATGTATAATCAATCAGGTGGAACTTCAAATTTTGGTATTGGCACAGAAGCATTACATAATGGTAATGGAGGAACAGGAAACTTTGGTATTGGTACAAAAGCTATGCATGATCAATCAGGTGGAACTTCAAATTTTGGTATTGGCAAAGAAGCGTTATATAGTGCTAATGAGGGACTCGAAAACTTTGGTATTGGTACTAAAGCTATGTATGATCTATCAGGTGGAACTTCAAATTTTGGTATTGGTAAAGAAGCATTATATAGTGCCAAAGAAGGAACTGAAAACTTTGGTATTGGTACAAAAGCTATGTATGATATATCAGGTGGAACTTCAAATTTTGGTATTGGTAAAGAAGCGTTATATAGTGGTAATGGAGGAACAGAAAACTTTGGTATTGGTACAAAAGCTATGTATGATATATCAGGGGGGATATCAAACTTTGCTATTGGCACAAAAACTATGTATAATGCTGAAGGTGGGGTATCTAATATTGCATTTGGCGATGAAAGTATGTATAATTTAAAAAATGGAGAAATGAATGTTGCCTTAGGTTATAAATCATTATATGGCGATGGTACTAATGGATTTTCTGGAAAATACAACGTTTCTATCGGCTATGAAACAATGATTAGTGCAAAAGAGGGTGATCACAATATCGGATTAGGATACAAATCACTAAAAAGTAATTTGTCTGGTGACTATAATATCGGATTTGGTTATGCATCACAACATGATAACGAAAGTGGAGAGAATAATATAGCTATAGGTTTCCAATCTCTTTATAGTAATACTGATTCATCTAATAATATAGCTATTGGATATAATACTCTTAATCAAAATAAAAAAAGCAATAATATTGCTATTGGTTTTTACAGTCAATATGCTGGAGAAAATGCGATGTATAATACAGCTATTGGTTATGAATCTCTTAAAGAGAATAAATTTGCTTCGGGAAATACTGCTGTAGGTTATCAATCTCAACAAAACACACATGACGGCCAACATATAAGTGGTTATAATTCATATAATTCCAGTTTTGGTTATCTGTCTTTAAGTGAAAATAAAACTGGTACAAATAATGTCGCAGTTGGTTCACATGCATTACAATACAATTATAATAATGATTACAACGTTGCTGTTGGAAATGAAGCTTTACAAATGAAAGAGGGTTCAACTAATGAAGCAAATGGTAATACAGCTATTGGTTATCAATCTATGAAATATCATTATAAGAATAATTCAGTAGATGCAACAAAAGGAAATACCGCTCTAGGTTATAAATCATTATATTCTGAAAATTCAGGAATTTTACAAGATAATGTTGCAATCGGTTCTCAATCTATGTTAGATGTTTCTGATAATTCATATAGAAATATTTCTATCGGTAATATGACATTAACATCAGGAAAAGTATTAGATAATATTGCTATTGGTGATAAAGCATTAAATGGAACGGGTCGTAATCTCTCTCATGAAATTATAGGAAATATTGCAATTGGTACTGATTCATTAAGCAAAGATGTAAGTGGAAATTATAATGTTGCGGTTGGTTATCAAACATTAAAAGAGAATCTTCATGGAGATAATAATATTGCACTAGGAAAAGGTTCTTTAATAGACAGCACCAAATCTAATTATAATATTGGTATCGGAGAAAACGCATTATCAAGTATTAATAATTCAGAAGTAAGTGATTATAATATATCTATTGGAAAAGATACTTTAAAAAATCATACTACAGGTGAAGAAAATATAGCAATTGGTAACGAAACATCACATGTACATACAATAGGTTCTCAAAATGTTTATATTGGTTCTAAATCCGCGTATAGTGATACAGATGGTAGTCAAAATACTGTTGTTGGTTATAATTCGTTGAATACTAATATTTCTGGGCAAGGAAATTCAACGTTTGGATATAAATCTGGAGATAAGTGTAAAGGTGATTATAACATTATGATAGGTTATGAAGCTGATGCTCCACTTGATAATTTTGATGAAGGTGATAGCAATTTTATTGATTACTCAATTTCTATTGGATATAAAGCAACCGTTGCAAATAATGAAAATATAGCAATCGGTAAAAATGCTAAGATTGATTATAAAAATCCGCGCGCAGATGTTAGTAACTCAATCGCATTTGGTAATAATTCAAGCGTAAAAACTGCAAGATCAACTGCTATTGGTGTAGATGCAAGTAGTAATAATCTACCAAATACTATTGTTATTGGTGAAACAATTCCGTATAAATGGTTAAAACATGATCACGAAAGTAGAACAGGCGATGATAAATATTATAATCCTACTTCAACAAGAACATTTGATGATACTGTTAAAGTATGTATTGGAACACAAAGCTATAAAGACACTTTCGATGCAGATTATAAATTCAGAGTTGATGGTAGTGCTAATATTACTGGAAATTTAAAAGTAGATGGAAATCTTATATTTACAGGAGATACAATAGAAACTATTGACCATCAAGTAGTACGTATGAGCGAACAAGTAGATATCAGTAATACAGGAATAGCACCAGCATTAAAAATAACACAATATGGTTCTGGTACAAATTCAAATGATTTTAACTATAAAGAGGGTTCTATTGTTGAAGTATATGATGGAGATGAAGAATTCGATGATATATCAAATGTTACGGTGTTCCATATTAAAAACGGAGGTAATGCTTTCTTCCGAAATAATGTAGATATCAGTCGTAATATGATTATTTATAATGAAACCCCTGGTACTAATCGAGACCCCAACGAATCAGACCCATCATACAATCATTTTACTATAGGAACACGTCCAGGAAATTATGTTAATCATAACGCAACCATGAGAAACACAAGAGATTTCCAAGATACAGAAG
>Ga0233439_10004328_pt1 | contig 13832 bp, 15 predicted proteins | sample SI_123_September_6_FD_182713 | JGI IMG/M metagenome (GOLD analysis project Ga0233439, IMG submission 182713) | Seawater microbial communities from Saanich Inlet, British Columbia, Canada - SI_123_September2016_100_MG | ecosystem: Environmental > Aquatic > Marine > Inlet | place: Canada: British... | reverse complement strand
ATAATAATTTGTAAACCAAATAAGAAGAAAGTGCAATTATAGTAACAACCAAAATGGGTATTATGATAACAGCTGCTGCCATACTATCTATAGAATAATTGTATATTTCATTGTTATTCTTTTTTAGAAATGAAATATTTTATCCAGATAGAAATTCAAGTTAATGTTAAATGTAGTATTTTCAAATTTTAAACAAATTGGGAGAATTTCAAGAATTTACTGAGGCGTTATTTGGGCAATTGTCAGTGGAATTGGATGAAGAAAAAGAGATCATCAAATTAGCAAGTAGAGCCAACGAGGACATAGGTCGAAAAGTAGAATTCAAGGACTTGGAAGATATTGCAACAGGTATTTTTTCAGATTATAAAAATAAAGTTGAAGAATTTTTAGGAGTAAAAATTCCAAAAAATATTGAATTAAAATTTCCAGAACTAACGGATTTGAAAAGATTGAAGGGGGAAAAAGTATTTGCAGATAAAGAATCTAAAGAATTTGTAACAGAATTATTCAATGCTGTTGCAAAAGAGGATAAAACAAAAATTGCAGAATTAATGCAAGAAGATACTGCAAAATATTTAGTATATTCTACATATGCAATTCAATATATTTCTAAAATTACAACAACGTATGGAGATTATCTAGATTCAATAATTTATTTAAATAAATTTATTCTATCAAGATATCCAGAAATAATTCTTCATAAACAAGGTGAACCATATGAATTAAAATTTGATAGTGTGAACTCGGGATACATAGGGGCTGTAAAAATGACGGTTCTTGAAGAATTAATTCATGCAGCACAAGAAAATTTACAACAAGTGAATAAAAATGCAGCAATTGAAGTCAATAAAATAAATGAAGAATTAGCAAGCATTATTTTATCATTAGATACTGAAACAACAAACAAACTTTCAGAATATTGTCAATTACAAGCTGTACCAGATGATTTTCCATTTGCAAAAAAAGCAAATTTGTTTTTCTTTTTGAATCCAGATCATTTCTTAATTGAACAAATAGGTCCAGATGTAATGACATTCACTCATGTAGAGATAGATCCAAAAATAGGAGAATCAATTCCACAACTTTTAGATATTTACAAAAAATGGTTAGTTCCAATACAGCAACATCATGCGGCATTTACTGCAATGGAAGGAATGGCAGCTTTTGCCATTGAAAATATCTTAAAAGATGACAAAGATTTTCAAAATTATCTTACCACGTTTATGGGGACTGATTTTTCTGCATATCAAGTGCGAAAAAGTATGGGTAAAGACTTCACCAAGACAATATATGAAAAATTAGGCATAAATACATTCAAAAAAATGATTGAAATTCCTCCAAATACAAAAGAATTGAAAGATCCTCAATTATACCTAAAAAAACTGAGTTAGTAATATTGAGTGAAAAATTTGATCCATTAGTTGCAGAATGGATATCATTTGTAAAAAATCCAAACTTTAACTTAATTGAAAAATGTCTCAAATTCTCACAATTAATAGAGTATCCAGATTTACATGTTGAAGAATACATTAAAAGAATCAATCGAATTGGAATGTCATTAAAAGAATCAATTAGCGATATAAAAAATCCAACATATCTAATTTCAATGTTAAATGAGCATCTCTTTGAAAATTTAGGTTATAGTGGAGATGATGATGATTACTATAATCCAAAAAATAATTTTCTTAATGAAGTCATAGACAAAAAAACAGGTCTACCAATTACAATATCTATTCTTTATGTTGAAATTGCAAAATTTATTGGGTTGGATCTTAAAATTGTAGGATTTCCAGGACACATATTAGTGAAATATAACGAAGAGATGATATTAGATCCATTTTATGATGGACGTTTATTAGATATTGATGATTTACAAGAAGTTTTAGATGCAAATTTTAATGGAGAATTAGAATTCAAACCAGAATTTTTGGATGAAGTAAAAGCTGAACAAATTCTCATAAGAATGGTTCGCAATTTAAAAAATTCATACATACAATCATTCGTATATGAAAAAGCATTACGTTGTGTAAATATGGCATTAGCAATTGAACCAGAATCTCCAGAGGACATAAGAGACAAAGGAATTTTGGAACAAAGATTACTTAATTCGAAAAAAGCATTACAATATTTGAATAAATATTTAGAAATAAATCCAAATGCAGAGGACGTAGATTTTATTTTAGAATTGATTAGAAGTATAAAGACAAAAAATTAATCAATTATAGAATCTACTTCTTTACCTTCTTTGATTAGTGATATTTCATGACGAGCAATTTTATTTCTAAATGCTCTTTTGATAATATCCAATTCACTACGAAGTAATGCAATTTCATCTTCAAGTTTTGCAACTCGCTCATAAATGGTTTCAGCTTCTGAACTCATAATTAATTATGATTAGAAAATTGTTTTAAAAGGTTATGGGTGAATGGTTGAATTAAGAGATACCGAGGGTAAATTATAATTCAAATTCTTGACGGCATTTTTCACATTTTGCTCGTTCTTCACCAGGTGAGCCTAAAAGGAATATTTTTCCAATTGTTTGGCATAAAGGACACATTCCAGTAGTGGCATTCTTTGGACCTGTACGAATAATTTTTTGACTTTTTCTACGTCCCATAAAAAAACTGCCTAAATCGGTCTATTAAGTTTTAATGGCGCGGGGAGAGGGATTCGAACCCACGAGTTCTTGCGAACATGAAATTAGCAATCTCACGCCCTACCAGGCTAGGCGACCCCCGCATAATTATGACTAGATGTATCTGTAAATAAATTCATTCGTTGTCATATGGACAGTTATAGAATTAATTAGAAGTGTATCAGAATCTTGCAATAATGAGTAAAAAAACTGCAGTGATGAAAGGAGACGGCATAGGACCTGAAGTAGTAGATTCAATGTTAAGAGTTCTAAAGGAATGTAACTTTCAATCAGAGATTATTTTGTGTGAAGCAGGTTCAGAACAATGGGAAAAAAATGGAAGAAAAGATGCATCATATATCCCAGATTCAACTATGAGTACATTAGAAAATTCAGACTGTTGTTTCAAAGGTCCAACGACAACAATCCCAGTTCCAGGAGCTCCTAGAAGTGTTGCAGTTACATTAAGACAAAAATTTGATCTTTATGCAAATATTAGACCAACTAAAACTTATGATAGATTAACACCAAACAGAAAACTTGATTGTGTATGTTTTAGAGAAGCAACTGAAGGTCTCTACACAGGTGTAGAGACAAAAATTACAGATGATGCAGCAATAGCAATTAGAAAAATCACTAGACAAGGAAGTAGAAGATTAGTTGATTCTGCAGTAGATTGGGCAAACAAATTTGAAATGAAAAAAATGGTTGCAATTACAAAAAGAAATATCTTAAAACAAACAGATGGAATATTTTGGGATGAAACACAAAAAGCAGTTGAAGGAACAGGAATAGAATTATCAGAAATTTACATAGATAATATGGCACAGCAAATGGTAATTGCAACTGAACAGTTTAATGGTTCAGTATTAGTTAGTACCAATTTATTTATGGATATTATTTCAGAGCTTGCATCGGCTCTTGTAGGTTCAATTGGATTAATTTATTCTGCAAATATTGGAAATAATTATGCAATGTTTGAAGCAGCACATGGAAGTGCACCACAATTTGCAGGACAAAATAAAGTAAATCCAACAGCAACTGTGTTATCAGGTGCATGGATGGCAGATTACATGGGGGAAAGAGAAGTAAGAGATGCAATATTTTCTGCAACTGAACAGGTCATCAACGAAGGAAAAGTAGTAACATGGGATATCGGAGGTAATGCAACTACTACACAAATGACAGATGCAATTATCACATATGCAAAAAATAATTTAAGAAAATAATCAATTTATTGCCTCTACAAGTATTAATTCTTCAAAAAAAAGTTTCTTCCTTGCAATAATTTTAGTTTTCAAACCTAATTTTTCAACATAATCTATAAGTTTTTGATAATTAGATAAAGAAGAAGTAACAAAAATAAATTTGCCAGTTTCTTTAAGATTTTTTAAAGATGAGTCAAAGATTTTTTTCGGTATCTCAAATCCTTCAGCACCACCATCAGTTGCAATATCTAAAATTTCATCAGTTGCCAAATAAGGTAAATTACAAACAATGAAATCAAATTTTATTTTTAATGCATCTGAACTATTACAACAAATTAAATTATTTGTTTTGTAAGAGCTTTGATGTTGTAATACAGTATAATTAATATCAGTCCCAACAACAAAAGAAAAATTTTCAGAAAGTAATTTTGTAAGATACCCAGATCCACTTCCAATATCTAGCGCATAATCTCCTTTTTCATGTTCAATATTATTTGCAATAAAAAAAGTATCCTCAGATGGAGGATATTCATCATTTTGCAAGAATTTGTTTTCCAAGATTAACTATTTCATCCCCTGAAAGTTCATCGACACGTTTCTCTATACTACTTTGTTGATTGAATTGTTTTAAAATATTTTTCACAGTTTTTCTTCTATAAGAAAAAATATCATTAATGATAGAAATTAATTTTTTATCCATATCAATTTTTTTAGAAATTTTTAAAATTACTGAATCAACTTTTGGTGCAGGTGAAAAATTATTCTTACCAACATCAGATATTTTTGTAATATCAAATGCATGAGTTGCAATTATGCTAATAGATCTTCTATTTTTTGACTGTGCAAGAAGTTTTTCTGCAAATTCTTTTTGGACCATAATTATTCCATGAGAAAAAGAGTTTTGTGCCAACCATTCAACAGCATCTTTACTCCTAGAATAAGGAAGATTAGAAACGAAAATGGTAAAATCATGTTTTTTCTTAAACCCATCACCTGACTCTAACACAAGATTATGAAGTGTGGAGAATTCAAATTTTGCCTTTTTAATTAAACGTTCATCAGCATCAACTGATATGACTTTTTGAGCTTTTTTACATAATAGTGGAGTCAACATGCCAAGTCCGGTTCCAATTTCAAAAACAACATCAGTTTTAGAAATTTGAGCTTCATTAACAATAAATTCTGCAATAGATTTTGAGTTAAGAAAATGTTGTCCCAAGAATTTTCGTTTTATCATCTCTTAACAAAGAGATTCATTCTACTCTCACCAGAAATTTCATGTAAAATTCTTTCAGAGATATGTTTCACTGGATCTTTGAATCCAACCCTATTTTGTAAATCAACATAACTTTCAAATTTTTTCTTTTCTCTTTCCTCCAACATTGTTTTCATGTATGTTTTTCCAATTCCAGGAATTAATTCAAGTGCATGTATTCTTGGAGTTAATGGTCTTGCATTGTTAAGATATTCTACAAATTTTGCTTCATTGGTAGTTACAATATTTTCTACAACAGAAGATAATTCACTTTGAGCAGATGATGAAATATGACCATGTTCCAGTTTTCCCAATACAGATAAAATTTTAGTTCTACCTTCCTTACCAATGTAAATTTTTTCTCCAATTTCAAAAGTAGAATTTGGAACACCTAAAACTTCTAAAAGAGTTAATCGATCCTCACCAATAGAAGTGATGATAATACCATCCCTCCCCCTTACTGTTGTTGATTTTCCTCTAGAATTAAAATCTAAAACATACGCATATTCTTCATACTTTCGAGGAGGGGATTGTGCCCGATACAAAAATTAATACTCCAGAAAAATTATGAATGCACCTGGATTATTTTGAGTATTTTTTCCAGGGTTTCAGCAAGAATTAATTTTTTCCAACCGAATGTAAATGAACGTAATTCAGCCATACTTGTTGGTCTGATATTAACAATTTCAACAGCTTCATCTTCTGTTAATTCACAATCTTTGATAAGCTGTTTTTTCATTTCTTTTGCAACTTTAGAATCCATAGATGTAAATTTTGAAACGTAATCATATGTCCAACGTTGTATTTGATCCATTTCTTCAACATCAACTTTACCTAAAATTTCTTTTACTTCAGAAAGAGAGATTGCTTGTTTTTTTTGTACTTCTTCCATAATTATACACCGAATGGTTTTATGTGATCCAATCTAGTGATTAAGGTTTTTGGTTTATCACCTAATTTTACACTAAGTGTAATAGCACGTCTACCAACATTAGTGATTACACCTACTTTACCGTGATATCTTCTGTGTGGTAATCCTTTGTGCTGTCGAGGATCAATGATGACAAGTGCTTGTTGGCCTTCTTGATATTCACGTAACAAAAACGATACTCCTCTAGGAGATTTTTTTGTCATTACAGATCTAGATTTATGTTTAAAACCATGTGAACGACCATGAGACTTCTTAGTTGCCATGAGTGTAAAACCTTGAAAAGCCCTATTTTAACACTTAGGAGATATTTTTAGAAAAATTAGCCAATAATATCAGTTCTAAGTTGACCACATGCAGCTGAGATCTCAGTACCTTTTTCAATTCTAATTGTACAATTAACGCCTGCAGTAGATAAAATTCGTTCAAATTCATGAACTCGATTATTAGATGGTCGTTTAAAATCACCAGCTGTTGGATTGATAGGAATTAAGTTAACATGTGAACCATTGCCTCGTAAAAGTTCAGCTAAATCATTTGCAATTTCAGCAGAATCATTAATTCCATCCATTAAAGCATATTCAAAAGTTACACGTCTTCCAGTTTTCTTAAAATAGTTATACCCAGATTCAATAATCTCCTCAACAGAATTAAAAGTTGCAGTAGGAACTAATTTTTTACGTAATTCATTATTTGGTGCATGTAAAGATATAGCAAGTCCAATCTGTAAATTTTCTTCAGCCAATTTTTCAATTCCAGATTTAATTCCAATAGTAGAGATAGTAATGTGACGTTGACCTAAACCAAATCCTCGCGGATGAGTTAAAATTTTTACAGCCCTAATCATTTCATCATAATTTGCCATAGGTTCACCCATTCCCATAAAAACTAAATTTGTGACATGTTCTCCTCTTTGTTGTAGTATTTCTGCAAAATGAATTACCTGAGATACAATATGTTCAGCTTTTAGATTTGTTTCAAAACCCATTTGTCCAGTTGCACAAAATACACATCCCATTGCACATCCAATTTGAGTTGAAACACAAATTGTAGATCTTGGATGACCGCCAATTTTAGATGGATCATATTGCATCAAAACAGTTTCAACAGATTCATCATTAGTTAAATTAAGTAATAATTTTGTAGTATCTCCATCTTCACTTACAATACGATGAGTTTCTTTTGCAGAACCTATAGTATAACCAGATTCAATTAATTCTGCAATCAATGTTTTTGGAAGTTGTTTGATATCAGAAATATTTTTAGGAAATTTATAATACAAAGGAAGTAAAATTTGATCTGCCCGATATCTAGGATACCCCATATCAATTACTAGTTTTTCCATTTCTTCAGGAAGAAATCTATAAAGATCAGTCATGATACAGTATCAGATTCTCAAATGATATTAGAATTTAATGAATATAAATAAAAAAAATGAAAATAAAAGAAGAAAGGGTTCTTCTACATATTAGAGGTCATCAGATGTAATATCTGCGCCATGATCTTCTAGAATTTCTACTTCAGGTTCTACTGTAGCCTCTACTTTTGGTTCTACTGTAGCCTCTACTTTTGGTTCTACTGTAGCCTCTACTTTTGGTTCTACTGTAGCCTCTACTTTTGGTTCTTTAGTTTTTTTAGTAATTGCTTTCTTTGCAGTCTTTTTTGATTTTTTCTCTGCTTCTTCAGGATCAATAATACCTGCTTCACCTAAAGCAAAGATTACTTCCTCTTCAGGATGATGAGGACTATCCACCATTCTAGCAATTCTCTTCTTACCAGATTTCTTAAAGTAGATTCTGTAAGTACTTGTGTGTGCAACTACGTTTCCACCAATAGGCCTAGTTGGATCTCCAAAGAAGACATCAGGTGATGCCATAACTTGATTGGTTGCAATTGCAGCACAATCATATGTTTCTGCAATTCGAACCAACAAATGAACAAAATGATTTAGTTTTTGTTGTCTAACAGATAATGTACCTCTTCCAAGATATTCAGCACGGAATAATCCAACTGCAGAATCTGCAACGATTAACTTGACATTGTGTTCTTCAATCACAGTACCAGCTTCTTCAAGAATTAAAACTTGATGTGCACTGTTGTATGCACGTGCTACGATGATATTATCTAAAACTTTTTCTGGATCCATGTCATGAGCTTGAGCAATTTGAACTATTCTTTCAGGTCTAAAAGTACCTTCAGTATCAATATACAAAACACCACCTTCAAGTCCACCTTCCTCTTTACTTTTTTGAACCATTACAGACATTGTATGAGCAAATTGAGTTTTACCACAACCAAACTCTCCATAAACTTCTGTCAAAGCTCTAGTTTCAATACCGCCATCAAACAATGTATCTAGACAATTAGTACCAGTGGTAATTTTACCAATACTTTGTCGAGTTTTATAAAGATCACTTGCACTGATAAAATCTTTAGCAAGTAAACCACCTTCAACTAAATGTTTTCGGGCTTTATTGACAATTTTTTCAGCTGTATCCTTTTCCATTCCAGTTATTTCTGCAATGTCAACAGGACCTCTAACGATGAGATCCATGACGTTGTGGACACCTGCATCGGATAATTTTCTTGTAGTTACAGGACCTACGCCCTCTAAACTATCTAATCTTAAATCTTCAACCATACCGTATGGTACGGTACTAGTACTTTATAACAGTATTGTTTTTAAAATTGATCGTGAAATTATAAGAATTAGGATAAACTGTTAACGACGTTTTCTTCTTTGACCAGGTTTGTTTTGTCCTGGGTATCTACCTAAAGCAAATCGTTTTTTGAAATTACTTTTATTTGCAACACTAGAACTGTCGCCTACGATTTTTCTTCCTTCTACCTTAGGTGTTTGTCCTCTTACTTTACCTGCTTTGGTAAGTGATCCGTGAGTTGCCATGATTTAATCTATGAATTAGTGAATTTATGTATTTGGATAATAAGACTACCAGTACTTTGCCTTAATGGTTTCAATGACCTTTTCATGTTCAGGACTCTTTCTCCGTGCATATTTTTCCATAGCACCAAGTGGAACTCCACCAAGAGATCTGGCAATAGCATTAAAGAAATATCTTTGCGGTCCTTTTGCACCAGTCTTAGTCATGAATTTTTGAATTGCGTATTTGAAATTGTGCTGCCATGTTTTGTAAAGAACACCTAATTGTGCAGGAGTCATTTCCTGTCCAATGTTAAAGAATTGAGATGATTCCAACAATCCAATTGGGACAAAAGTTAGAGCAGTAGCAGTAAACATGGAATCAGGTTGCTCATGTTCTAATTCACTAAGTAATCTAATAGTATCCCACGAATCCTCAGGAGTTTCATCATTATCAAGACCCATAATTAGCGTAAATGCAGGAATCCAATAATTTTCATTCATAGATTTTACACCCTCTTTGACAACCCAATGCCATTCAGATGGATCATATGGTGCAAGTTTTCTATCAGCATATTTACCAATTAATCTAAGACTGCCAGTTTCAAATCCAGCTTGGACACCAATCATGTTATCAGGACCAGCTTTCATTATTCTAGATAAGTTTGGAAGAAGTTTCTCATCAGCGATTGCTCCAGCTAATGTTCCGTGAGTTGGATTGGTATGTTCAACACCAGTAGACATGATTGCAGTAAATAATTCCTCTAATGCTTCTCTATTTGGTTCCATTCCTTTTGCAGTTCTTGGATCCATACCATAAACGAAAATATCATCACTGTGAATCCATGCAGATTTTGAACCACCTTTCTTGATGTTAACTTCAATTTCTTTTTTCACTTTTTCTGGAGAATAATATCTCAATGATCTTAATGTAACATCACAAAACTTACATCCTCTTCCACAACCACGCATTACTTCTACCATTCCATGCATACTAGGTTCTACAATATCTGGAATCTCTTCTAAATCAGGTCTATCCCAGAAATTTACAAATCGGCCATGAATTTTTTTGCCTTCTCTTTCAAATTCTTTAATGTTAACTTTAAAGTCACTTCGTTTTCTAAAAGGATCCATATTTTCAAAATCACCATTAATTAAATAATTAAAAAATCTTCCAGCATGTCCATCAATTTCAGGCGCAATACCACCTAACTCTCCTTCTAAAATTGCATAAATTCCAAACTCCTCAATTTTTGCAGGATCATAATTGTATTGCCAAGTACCAGATGCACCAGAAATTACTTTGGCTTTACTTCCAGTTCGTGCTTTAGCAGCTTTAATTCGATAATGCAAATCTGCATTGTAAAATTCATCATAAGATGTTTGTTTTCTTCCATAAGTAAATGTCATAGTAACTGGACCCATTCCAAGTGGATCCATTTCATAAGTTCCAATAACTTCAGTTTCAGGACCAATGAATTTTTCAATATGATTTGGATGAGCAACAACTACATCTTTTCGTGCAAAACCATCACGTAACAAACCAGCTTCTAATTTTCTTAATCCATATGGAGCATATTTTGCAGCACCATCAATATCAGGAGACCAATTACAAATGAAGTCAAATAGAATTTTAGGAGTTACTTGTTTACCAAGAATTTTGTACCAAAAGCTCTTAGGATCTCTATGAGGATCTAATGCAGGAGCACATCCGAAAAATGTTGCCAAAGATAATCCCCTATACGGAGACATCAAAGTTCTATCAGCAGTTAAAACGATTTTTGGAGTTCCCATTCCCTTCACGCAAAATATTTGATAATGGAGTTTAAACCTTACTGGTAAAATTTAATAATTTTCAAGAATTCCAGCCTTATTTCTATGAGAATATCCAAATTCATTATTTTTGGATAAATGATTACCATCAAATATGGTTCCATCTTTACAAGCAAGATCCTCACCAACACAGCAGCTACCACAAATTCCAACACCACATTTCATCATACGTTCAAGACTTGCTTGAACAAAAATTCCTCTAGAATGAGCAGATTGAACAGTTTTGTACATCATTTTTTCAGGTCCACAAGTGTATACACCATCAAAATGAGATTCATTAACCAATTTTTCAACTATATCAGTTACAAATCCTTTTTCACCATAACTTCCATCATCTGTAGAAATAATCACATTGTGAGGATTATTTTGTAAAAGATCATTTGCTAAATCTTCAAAGAAAACTTCATCTTTAGATTTTGCACCAATCAAAACGGTTACGTCATCAGTAGGTTTTACATGAGTAAGTAATCTCATCATTGGAACAAGTCCAGTTCCTCCTCCAACTAACAAAAGTTTTCCTTGTTTAATATCAAAAGCATTTCCATATGGACCACGAATTCCAATTTTTTCTCCAACCTTAATGTTGAATAACCCAGTTGAAGCAAGACCATGTTTACGTACAGTAAATGCAGCCTTTCCAGATTCTTTTGAAATCATTACACTCATGGGTAATTCATTAATTCCAGGAATCCATACCATTGCAAACTGTCCAGGTAAAACATTAGGCATTATACTATCGGAGAAAACTAAAGTTTTAACAGTAGGAGTTTCATCAATTACTTTTTCAATTGTAACAATAGTAGTATGATTAGAATTTCTTTGCAAGTCCCACCATCTCATCTATTGTAGAATAATTTTTCTGTTTCATGTATTGTAACACACCCTTGTTGATATCATCAAAAACATTAATCCAATTATCACCTATAGCACTACCAAGTTGAATAGCAGATGCACCTGCTAAGAAAAATTCAATTGCATCTTCCCATGTAGAGATACCACCACAACCAATTATTGGGATATTATATTTTGAAGCAATTTCATAAACACATCTTAGCGCAATTGGTTTTATTGGGGTACCAGACAATCCCCCAAATTTATTACTAAGAATGGGTCGCTGAGTTTCAACATCTATTGCCATTGCCCTAACAGTGTTAATTGCAGTAATAGCATCAATTCCAGAATCAATTGCAATTTTAACAGTGTTCAAATAATCAGTAGTACCTAAACCAACTTTTGCAATTACAGGGATATTAGTAGAATTTTTTACAGTAGTTACAATTTTTTTTACTAATTCAGGATCATCTCCAACTTCTAAACCAACTTTTGCAACATGAGGACAGGATAAATTCAATTCAAATGCAGTGACGTTACAATTTGTAAATTCTTTAATCATCATTTCAAAATCTTCAGGGATAGAACCAACTAGACTTACTATAATTGGAACATCTTGATTATGTTCAATCATTTTAGCAAAATTGGAAGCCCCAGGATTTGAAAGACCAACTGCATTCATCCAGCCCCCTCCATTTACACTAAAAATAGTTGGATTCGGATAACCCTCCCAAGGTTCAATACTAAGAGACTTGGTGACAACAGCTCCAGCCCCTGAACGATGTAATCTATTAAATACATCCAAAGAAATTCCTAAAATTCCAGATGCAAGCATAGCAGGACTGTTTAATTCAATTTTTCCTATGGAAGTTGAAAGACTGGGCTCCACCTTGATAAATTAACATAGTTTCGAATATAATAGTTGATTTGATGTTCTAGTACATTTTTTAAAGGTGATCTAGGTTCAACTAGTCATGTATTCCGTAATTTTAACAGAATTAGGTATTTCAGTATTCAATGACGGACAAGTAGACAAAGCATTTTCATTTTCAAATCCAGTTAAAGAGTATCTTGCAGTTAAAAATAAGGAAGCAAAACTAAATGAGTTAATAAATTATTTAGCTAAAATTCAAAGAGGTGTTTCAGTAAGTGATGAGTCATTACTTGCAATTTTAAAAAAATTTTCAATTGATTGTCATATGATGGATTCAGAAGAATTAGAAAAAACACAATCAACAAAACCACAAATAATTGTCGATTCAGGATTTGCATCAAATCTTCAAGACACATTAGGTAAGTTAAGAGAATTTGCTCTAGGATTTTCATCTTCAAAAGTTACAGAAGTATCACAAAGTCCAGATCTTCACATTATTCAAGCAATTAATTCATTAGATGAGATTGATAAAATTGCAAACGGATTAAGTTCAAGACTTAGAGAATGGTACGGATTACATTTTCCAGAATTAGATAACATGATAGACAGCATTAACGGATATGCACAAATCGTAATGGCTGGCAAACGTGAATCATTATCAAAGCAAGTTTTTGAAGAAGCAGGTTTTCCAGAATCAAAAGTAGAAATGTTATCATTAATTTTATCAAAAAGCAGAGGTGGAGATATTTCAGATATCAATTTAGCAATAGTTCAATCAATTGCAAAACAAATTTTAGATTTTCATGAGTTACGTAAAAAACTTGAAGAACATGTTGAATCAGAAATGCATGAAATTGCACCAAATCTTTCAGCTATACTTGGTAGTGCTGTAGGTGCAAGAATTTTAGGAAGAGCCGGAAGTCTCAAAAAAATGGCATCAATGCCTGCCAGTACAATACAAGTATTAGGTGCTGAAAAAGCATTGTTTAGAGCATTGAAAACAGGTTCTCAACCACCAAAACATGGATTGTTATTCCAACATGCAATGGTACATGCAGCTCCTAGATGGCAAAGAGGTAAAATTGCACGAGCAGTTGCTGCAAAAGCAGTCATTGCTGCAAGAGTGGATGTTTACGGCGAAGGATTGAATCAGACTTTATTGGATAAACTCAACATCAGAGTGGATGAAATAGGTAAAAAATATGAAAATCCAACTGAAAAAGATATCAGAAAACCTCAACAATTCAGACAAGATGATGGGAACTTTGGTGGTAGAAGAGAAGGTGGTAGAAGAGAAGGTGGTAGAAGAGAAGGTGGTAGAAGAGAAGGTGGTAGAAGAGAAGGTGGTAGAAGAGAAGGTGGTAGAAGAGAAGGTGGTAGAAGAGAA
>Ga0233439_10004326_pt1 | contig 13838 bp, 19 predicted proteins | sample SI_123_September_6_FD_182713 | JGI IMG/M metagenome (GOLD analysis project Ga0233439, IMG submission 182713) | Seawater microbial communities from Saanich Inlet, British Columbia, Canada - SI_123_September2016_100_MG | ecosystem: Environmental > Aquatic > Marine > Inlet | place: Canada: British... | reverse complement strand
AATATAATATATAATATTTAATATTATTCCGCGGTAAAGCTAAATATAATATATAATATTTAATATTATTCCGCGGTAAAGCTAAATATAATATATAATATTTAATATTATTCCGCGGTAAAGCTAAATATAATATATAATATTTAATATTATTCCGCGGTAAAGCTAAATATAATATTATTCTGTTATTAAATTAGATATTAATAACATCATTACACCAATTGAAATTACTAAAACACAGAAAGCAAGCTGATTCTTATCATCTGCTAAAATATAAGGTAATGGATTCTTTTTATTTAATGATATTTCTAGAACCTTAAAAAAGACATTTCTTGTATCAAATATTATTTCATCTAATTTCCTTTGATGTGGTAATATATTTGCATTTTCTTGTTTAACAATATTTGTTTTATATTGTGATTTATTTTTTGATAAAAGATCTTTCTCTTTTTTATCCCATTCATTTTGGTCTGGTTCAAATAGGGGATTTAAAGGTTGAAAAAGTTTTTTTAAGTTGGACATATATATATATATCTATATTATAATAATAGAAAGTTTCGATAAATTTAAAATACGCATGTGCTATTGGAAATTACTTTGCAAAGCAACATAATTGAATAAAAATTGATATATTTACACTTAATATGTAGTTATAATATATTATGGACACCATATATATTCTTCTTACAATAATCGCAATTCCATTCTATATATTAGAGTGGTTTGTGCCACTTTTCCGTATACGATAATTTTACAAATTCGCTTTATACCCGTTCAGATTTAACACTGAATCAATCGCAGTTAGATACATTCATTTATACTATTTCTTTACACCCTGCACCTTTCATTTCTTTATCTAAATATTTAACTAAATCTGATGTTGATGTTATATAATACTGTGGTATGATCGCATGAATAAATGCTTTTACTGAACCAATACATAAATGTATACCTAGATTAGAAGAAAATCGCAAGTGTTGAAAATAGGTCATACAAACTTTTTTTAGATGATTATTTTGAAACATATATATTATTATATATATATTATTATATATATTTGCTTTTACAGAATTGCATTATATTTTGCTTTTGACACTTGTTACAATAAAGATTATACAGATTATTTGATTAATAGTCTATATAATATGGCATTGCATTTTACACAGTAATGACAATCAAGTAGTGCTTAATTATATGTCATTTAAAATTCAATATGTTTTGTTTTACTATTCCATGAATTACCAAGATGAACAGTATTAATACTTTTTCTAGCCTGATTAAATGTTTCAATGTGAGTTCCATTTTGGGCTTGAGTGATCAGTCATTTTTCGATATTTTTATCATAAACTAAATAAAGTATTATACAAAATAAACTAAATTATTTTGTTATTCTCAAACATATATATATATATGATATAAAAATTGGAGAGTGTAACGAAAAATCTTTAATTTCATTCTTTAACAGTTAGAACCTACTGAATCTTTTCACCAAAGGTGAATAGATAAATTCAGTAGGTTATAAAAATTGATATAAAATAAAATTATTAATATTTCATATAAGGGGTATTTTGAAATGAGAACATAACTTGTGACCATTTACCTTCATTTACATATATTTTTCCGATTGAGTGACTCTTATGATTACCGTTGAATGTTTCAATATGTGTACCCTTTTGACGCCCCCAATAAGATCCATTCCATCTTCCAGATATATGGATAGATGAAATATTATATTCTTTGCCTAAATCAATCTCCAACAAACTTCGAGTATTAGTTCCGCCACCATGATAATATTTTGTCCACTTATTTGTTTTGATAATACCATTAGTAATCGCAGAAACAGGTGAACTCTTATGTGGAGATCCTTTTAATAGTTTAACAGGTTTATTGAGAGCTACATTATCATTATTTTCATCAAACACTCTTACTTCGCCTATAGCCCAATATCGGTGCCATTCTGGCGCCAAACTGTTACCCACTTGTATATATCGTACATAATTATTCATTAACATCGATTTAACTATACTATTGCCTATAACTGTACTATTACCACTAACTGTACTATTACCACTAACTGCACTATTACCACTAACTGTACTACTACCTGTAACTTTACTATTACCCGATACTTTTAGATTTTGTGTATTTACAAGTATATCTTTGGTTGTTTGTGGTAATATATACCCTGTTCTATCTTTACCATTATAAAAGGCAAGATAACTTTGTTCTGTTCCATGCTTACTTGAAGTTATTTTCAATGGTCTGCCACTATCTGTAGCAAATGTAGCACCTAATCCGGTAGTTAATTCTTTTTTTAGTGTAGTTTTTCCACCAATCGTAGTATCTTTCGCAACATTTAAACTACCTTCAATTGTAAAATTACCTGGTAGTACAAGATCTTTGCCATTTTTGCCTTGTAACTTTTGAGCAATCTCACTTAGATTTCTAATAGCCTGTATATCTGCTTTATAAATTGTATTAATTAGTTCTCTTATTTTATCATCAGTTGAAACTTCAGTCATTTTTTCGATATTTTTATCATAAATCAAATAGAGTATTATACAAAAAAAACCTATATATAAAATTTTATTATTTTCGAACATATATATGTATATAAATAAAAATTGATATAAAATAAAATTATATATATATATATATATATAATGATATATTCAACTTGTCCAACCTGTGGATTTTTTATAGGAAATATAGTAAATCAATACGAGCTAGATAAAAAGAAAGTTTGCTCTAATGAGAAATTATCTGAAGAAGAACAGCAGTCTGAAATTAGTAAATTATTAAAAGATTTAAAAGTTCGGCGTTATTGTTGTAGAATGAGAATTATGACATCAAAGGATCTTGTTGAAGAGATCTTATCTCCAAATAAATAATAATTATCTACATTTAAGTATTATGAACAAAAATATTTATTTTAAAATCTTTAAAATTTTCATTGATTCTACAAATTGCTCTATAGAGATAATTAATATATTCGACGATTTTATTGAATTACAAATTGATAAAGATATAATTAAATTAAATAAAAATGAAACAATTAATGTTGACTTGAAGAAATTAGATTTCCAAATAATAGTTAAACAGATTGAAACAGAATTAATGTTTAATTATAATTTTAAAGATATGTTAATATCTGGATTTAGTCCTGAATCTATCATAGAAACAACGAACGGTCCTAAAAATATAAAAGATATAAGTAATAGTGATATATTATTAGATACAACTGGTGATAATAATAATATTAATATCGAAAATATAATTATATTTAGAATAACTAGTAAACAGTCAGAACAACCTATTATAATAGATAAATCAAATTGTGGTTTAAACTTACCTTATGCACCAATAATAATGAGTATAAAGAATAATTTAAAGATTAAGAAAATAATTTTAAAAGGTCGTCAATTATATTTAAATGGCAAAGCTAAATTATATAAATATGATAAATATATAGATTTTTATAATATTGAAACTGAAAATAAACAAGATTTCTTTATTGCTGGTTTTATTACTGACTCATATTAATTTACTAACTCAATAACTTCTCCAACACCCTTTGTATTACCATCTCTAAAAAAGAATATCATATTTGTTTCCATAAATTCACTATGATATTGAAAGGTAAAATTAACTAAACAATTATCCCCACTTCTTATTGGTTTATCTTCATCTAATAATTCTATTTTAGCACTTTGTCTAATAGGACCACAATGAATAACTGGTGCATACCCTGTCTTAACTGTAGTCGAATGTTGTAAAATTTTAATACGTGCTCGAAATTTTTTTACAATATTTTTTTCCCATAATTCTATGTTATTTATTAATACCATACCTTTTTTTATTTGTTTTCTATCTAATTGTAATTTTTGATTTGAAAATTTAATACCAAAACAAGATTGTGTTTGGTCACTCGCATACTGTACATTTTCTCTAACCGAATTATGTATACTTCTAACTTGTATAGGATAAAAATTACCATTTGATGGTCCAATATAAAGTTTATCTTTTACATTTATATTATCCCCTTTAACCATCCCTGATACAACTAACCCTATACCAGGCACTTGAAATGTACTATCTAAATATACTATACTACCTTTTACTGTATCCTTATTCCACTTACTTCGATTTGGAATTTGAGATAGAATCAAATGTAGATTATTAATATTAATGCCATCTTTATTGGATATTGAAATTATAGGAATTATTTCTGGATTACCAAGCATATTATCTATATAATGTTCTGTTTCAGAGTCATTTTTATCTGAATCACTTATAAAATATACGATTTTGCCAAAAGTTTGTTTTGTTAATAAATTTTTTAATCGATTACATAACTTTTGATACACATGTCTGGGTGCTAGATCTATTTTTGTTATACATATTATAAATGGTATATTTAGATAAAATAATATACCAATATGTTCTCTTGTTAATTTTGTAATCCCTGTATTTGCACCAATTACTATTATTCCATAATCTGGAAATAAACCTGTTACGCCATATACAGTTGTTTTTAAATATTTCTCATGACCTGCCAAATCAATAAATGAAATAATCTTAGATGATGGTTCTTCATATTCTTTACTGCTAATCTTTAATAATTGTTTTTTATTATCTTTTACAGACATTAAACTAATTCCTTTCTGATTTTTTTGATAAATTAATGGATTAAAAGTAATATTACTGGTTCTTCCAGATTCTATTTCATGTGGATGTTTAAGAACTTTATTTCTTGCACATCCTCTTCCATTATCTAATTCACCAGATGTTAAGACGCCAATTAAAGAAGATTTTCCTGCATCTACCGGACCACATACTGCAAAAGTACATTCTTCTGTTGCACTCATTTAATTATAATTAACAATCTCTATTTAAGCTATTTTTATTTTATAAAACACATAATGTGATCGATTTATTGCTTAGATTTAGTAGTTAGATTTATTAGTTAGATTTATTAGTTATATCAAATGAGTATGATATGTATAAAGTAATTGTATTATTTCCTAAATTTAATTCCATACGAATCTAAAAGACCTGGTACATAGTCGAATGTACTACCCGAAGATGATCCACCCCGAGATGATCCACCATGAGATGGTCCAAACGAATGACCTCTACTAACACATATAGGGACAGGAGGAGCAACTGTCGGATAAATGTGAATAGTAATAATACGTCCTCCTATATCAAACTCTTCGGTGTATGTACATGTAATTCTATCATCGTATATACTATTCGTTGCCCATCCGTTATGAAACGCTACTGTTGAAAGATCTCGCGCGAGTTGTGCCAACGATTCTACTAACAATAGTGTGCCACCACCACGAGCTCTTGCCGAATAACCACCACTGCTGCCTGAGTGACCACCTCCGCTATAGTGACCACCTCCACTATAGTGACCACCACCACCGGCTGAGTGACTACCACTATAGTGACTACCACCACCGGCCGAGTGACTACCACTAGTCGAGTGACTACCACTAGTCGAGTGACTACCACCGCCAGAGTGACCACCGCCTGCCGAATGACTACCGCCGCGAGGATAAATTGTTACAGTTATATCACCAAATACTTTCACATATGGTGTTTCAATTTTGCCGGTATTGTCAATTCCTTCTATTGTTTTAGAACCTGTATTATATGCAGTAGATGCAAGGGCTGCTGCATGGTCTGAAATCTGAATACCTCCTCCTCTCCCTTGTTGAACTGCAATGTGATGCATTTCGTCTTGTACAGATAAATATCTGTTGGTACTATTGGATGAGTTCATCCTTATATTACTATTACTATTGTTATTTGCCATCCATCAATTTGAAAATAATAGTGCTTACAAAGTATTCAGATTTCAATTTTTTAGTATACGAAAAGTAAAAATTGAGCTAAATATTAAAGAATAAACAAGTCATTTGCTTTGACATATAATATTATAATTTATTTCAAATTCATTAAATTAATTTATGATCGCTTAAGAGGTGATGATGACAAGTTATCTATACGATCTTCATTTTTTCTTTTTACACCTATATTTCCTGTAGAGTTTATTGTATTAATTCCTATCGGATTTACTAAGCCAATTACACCAATAATTTTTGTAGAGTCTGACTGTATATTAATTGAATTAATTCCCGTGACATCAATATCATCACCTGTTTGAGAAGATTGGCGTATTGAACTACTTACACCTCTCATCAACGCCGATACACTTGTCCCAGTTGCATTAATATTAATTGTATTTTGGGTATTTACACCATATTCACTTGCAGTAGTAGAAGCATCAATGTTAGCAGCGCCAAATATAATAGTCCATTTATTATTACTTGTCAAATTTTCTATAAGGTCTGAACAATATTTTTTACCAGTATTGCCTGGATGTAATATACTTGAATTTTCTTGACCATCTGTAAATATAAACAGTATTACATCAGATTGATCTTTGCCATCCTCTAATATTTTAGCAAGTGAGTCATTAAGTGATGTTGTACATCTTGGTTTAACTTCATTTTCAAGAATGTTAGAAATTTCTTTAATCTCGCCCGATCTAATTAATAATAGTTCATTGTCAAATACATATATTTCAATATTAATATCTTCATTGAGATCTTCAGCTGATTGTCTTTGTTCAAGAATAAGCGAGTTTGAACCCGATATCAGAGCTTTTAACATGCCATCTGAGCTCATTGAACCTGATCTATCTAAAAGTAACTTGATAGTTTTATTATTTTTATTTATAAATGTAGCCATTAAATATATAGATTATTATTGCAAGTAATTATATTTCAATTTTTTGAGAACAAGTTTATAACTTTTAAATAAACAAAGTAATAGACTACATTTATAACATATCACTAACATCATTTTTTAATATTTTATTATACTAATTATATTTGGTTTTAAATAATCAGGTCCATATTCCTTAATTAATACATTGGCTGTATCCAATTTACTCGGACAATATGTATCAATACCTAAATATTTAACCTGTCTGATTTTATCAAAATTTATATTATATGGACACCATGGGTTGATTGATATATTACTACAAACTAAATCAAGATGAATATCCATATCAGAGAATTGTATTATATTATTCTTATTTTCAAAAGATACCAATCGTGCCTGAATACCATTATACATCTGTTTTTCCTGATTATTGAATCGACTATCAAAATTTAAATTATAAGAATTATTATTTTGTACGTTCGAACAGAAAGAATACCATTTATGTTGATCTCTCACATCAAACCGTATATCTAAATCATCATCATGAAATATGTACTTCTTTCTTTCATATTCAATAAGATTTCCATGTGATATTACAAATTTAATATTTAATGACTCTAATAATAAAGTTATGTTTTTTAGTAATTGTTGTTTATATAAAAAAGTATATATATAAGTATCGAAAGATATATTTTTTCGATTATGTTGAAAGATTGCAGTTTCTTTTTTTACATTAGGTATAGAGTCAAAGCAATAATCACATCCTTTTGTTTTGTTTTGTTGGCGCCCAGGTACAGGTGCCATAACAGGGTCGACAATTATTAAAATAATTATTAAAATACTCAATAAAAAAAGTGTATTATTATTTAATCTCATATATATACGTTAGATAATTTATGGTAATTACATTCACCTTCGGTGAAAAGAATGATGCATAATCATGTTCTTTATACTAAAAATATACTACAAATAATATTAAATTTATAGAAATTTAAAGTAAAAATATAAGATTATCTATCAACATAAATTATTTTTGTATTTTTTATAATTTTACGGTTTTGTTAATTGCTTCTATATGCATATTTTATGTAATTTTCTGATAGATTTATTGACATTTCTACTAACATGATTATTAATTGAAATAGAAACTAATTCGGTTTACAGGATAAATTAATTGATAATTAAATCACGCAACCATCCTGATATACTAAATGGCTGTATATCTACATCGTTTGGTTTCTTAAAAGTACTAATACAGCGAACATTAATAGGATACGATGGTCCGGCCCTAATTATAATATTAAAATCAGTTGAACCTAATGGGTCATAGAATGTTATATTGTTTTTACCATTCACATATGCGATTGTTGCATATTCAGAGGCAAGTTCATATTCAATAATTGAAAGTTGATGGGTACTGTTTACGTCATCTGTTGTATAATAATTCGACATAAAAATAATATAATTGATGAAGGATATAATATTTCAATCTTTTTTAATCATATCAAATGCTATATCAGTAAAGATGTTTATGGCGAATATATAAAAGATTGATACATATACTACTAAGGAATATAATCATATATTATTAAAGATTATGGTATATATTTATATTTTAGAACTACAACAAAAAAAATATTATATTGGAAAAACGGAAAATCCTTCTTTTAGATTAGAACAACATTTTGAATCGGATGGTTCATTTTGGACTAAAAAATATAAACCTATTTCTATTATTGAAAATATAGCTGGGTGTGATGTATATGACGAAGATAAATATACTATTAAATATATGGAAAAATATGGTATTAATAATGTTCGCGGCGGAAGTTTTTGTCAAATTAAATTAAGTGATAATAATATTATTACATTAGAGCAAATAATTAAAAGTGTTACAGATAAATGTTATATATGTGGAAGAAATGATCATTTTGCGATTGATTGTAAAGAAAAATCTGTTAAAACAGAAAAAATACCTACTATAAATCTAAATGAAAAATGTAATTGTCCAACTTCTTATATTTTTCCTCATAGACGAGGGATGTGTGTCTTAAATAAAATTATATCTTATTTTGATGATGAAGATGATAATATAGATAAATTGTTAAAAAAACAAGTCTGGAGTTGTTCTTATTGCAATAAAGAATTTGAGACTAAAAAAGGTGCTACATATCATGAAAATATTCATTGTAAAGTTAAAAAAGAAATAAAATTAAGTGATGATACTTGTAAAAAGAATTCACCAAGATGTAATAAATGTGGAAGGAAAGGACATTGGTCTAATAAATGTTATGCTAGTAAAGATGTTTATGGCGAATACATATAATAATATATTAAAATTATTATATAATACATATTATATAATGGCAACATTTAGTAAAAAAGTATCAATTAGTGTTGGTTCAACTCTATTATTCTTATTCGTTAATTTACCTCAAGTATATAATTTAACAGGAAATCTTCTTTCATTAAAGCTATATAATGATAATTGTCCTACAAATACTGGTCTAATTATCCATACTCTAGTATTTTTTGCTTTAACATATATTAGTATGGGTAAATCAACTATAAATTCTGGTATTAAATTAAAACATACAATATATGGAACTTTAATATTTTATTTAATATCTAGTCCTGCAATGTTCTCTTTTATTAGTTCTGTATTTGGAAACCAATATGCTAATATTAATGGATGTCCAACAATGAATGGTTTAATTTTACATGGATTAATATATTGCATTGCATTAATTGGCGTTATGTATTTACCAGAAGGTAATAAATAAATAAAAAAAGAATATGTAATTTTTGGATACCTACTAAGAATTTTTTTATTATATATAGTAATGTGTATATTTAATACTCGTTGGTTATTATCGTATTTCAAAAAAAAGGAAACCCTATCTGATGAAGAAATCCGAATTAACCGTATAAAATTATTACCCTTTATTTGGAAATATGATAAGAAATATAAATAAGTTAAGTCGACTACTAGAATATTTGGATTAAATACTATTATTAAAGGTTCGGAAAAATAAAGGTCACGAAAACATATATGATCATCATACAATATTATTAAATTTGTAACTATAAATTATTTGGATGTAACAATTGCTTTACTTGAAGTAAGTATATTATTTACTGTCGCATTTTCTTTACAATTTGTTGAACATGCCTTTCATTTGTTGTTCTATTTAGCATACAGTGATCGGTATTCAACTAGTACTATTCCTCTTCCTCATACTCATACTCGTTATCGGAATCATCAGATGATGCATGTAGTTTAAATTTTTCTTCCCCTAATGTATAATCGGGATAAAAGCAGTAGTTTTCCTTGCCAGTTTTATTTGTAATTTGATATACGCCATCAAAATTCATGTCTGATAAAAGCAATATTTTTTCGGGAAGTGTTTCGCGTATATAATTTATACTATAAGTACCGCATAATTTTGGAGTCAATGTTATTATATTTTTTGCTGTTATAGTTTCGTTTAATAAAGTTGCAAAACATGATATAAATAGAATTAATATATACTTTTCGGGATTATTATTTCCAATCTCATTAATATCGTCTGCTATAATCACATCACTTTGATTCATGGTGCCGCATCCCTCCACGCCTATGTACCCTTGACCGCAGTTACTATTCATAAAGATACCTTTGGATATGTTTGATCCATGACCATAGATAGTAACAATACAATTCCCAGCTAACTTCTTAATTTCATTTTTAAAACTTGCGGGATTAACATTAAATAAAATAGAAAATTTTTGTATCAACTGAAAGTTTATATTATCATCTTCATTAGCCTTGCATATATTTTCAATATAATCTTTTGAGCATGAAAAATAAACATATTGGTTTTTTCTCATTCTTCTTTCTTTTTCAAAATTTTTTGCTAAATATTTAGCAACATCCCTTATCGTATCTTTGATATTAAAGTTGACACAAAATCCTATATAATACAATGCATTAGTAAAATGTTTCGGATTGTCAATATCCTCTAACGCTGCACCACCACGTGAAGCTAGTATTGTGTTTCTTGATTCAGTAGATCCACCTGTTAAACTATAATTAATATAATATTTCATATATATATAATAATAATATATATTAAATTATTAAATAATTAAATAAAGAAAATGAAAACTAGTGCAACTTGGGAAAATCCTCCATGTTCAGACAGAACGGTTCTACAACAATTGGTATTTTAACAGTCTCTTCTTCTGCTTCTTCTTCTTCTTCGCAAAATGTTTCATCTTCTTCAATATCGCGGTTGGTAGGAGGGCATCTAAGTGCTATTCGAGACTTGTAGTGTCGCGGTTCGAGGTCAATAGACACTGATCGACAAGAGGTGAACCAATAATTGTGCCATTGTTTCAGGGTCTCATTGATTGGACCAGGAACAGATGACGCTGGAACAACACTGTCTATTTCGCATAATGGACAGATTACAGTAGCCTTGCGAAAGTTGGCAATCCAGTCCTTGCAAGATTGCCAACTGTCAGCATCACAAGACCGGGTACTTTGGGTAATAGTTGGTTTTCCTAAACAATGGTAGCAATAAGCTCCATTGGGATCATCAAGTATAGCGGCGTGGTTGTTAGTAGCAAGTTTAATAGCTTGCTTGGGTGAGCGATTAACTCTTATGGGGCATGATACGATTCGGAGCAACATAACAGGTTATAATTTATGGATATGTCATATATTAAAAATTGATAGATTTTATCATAAATGAACGTGTAATTAAAATATAAAATGTCAGAAAAAGACGTATCAAAAGGCTTATCCATAGTAATTTTTTTTTACTTTGGAGTTATATCAATTGGATCATTATATATGGCAATTGAATCATGTATTAAACAAACATACGATCCATTATATTTAACTATTACTGGTATTAATATTGTTATATTGTTAGTGTTAGGTAGTTTTTACTTAATTGAAAAATGTAAATCAAATGTAAAATTATCAGATGATAATGTATCTGATAATTTTACATCGGTTGTATAAGAAGTAAATCACTTTATACATCATAATGATATCCGCGAATCAACTTAATTTACAATTTCCACAATATATATAAAAATTGATAGATTTCTTAACAATACTATGTAAAGTGAAAAAACGCTATTAACAGTTAGATATCAAACAATACTACGTAAAGTTCGATATATAAAAATTGAATTCATTTAATACTTATTTATTAAATGAATTGAAATAACAACAATGAAAGTAACAAATACCGATTTACTCAATAATAGATATAAATATTCTATTGATATTTTAGAACAGAATATTGTGGAAAATCATCTTGATGAAAAAATACTTTTGGCAACACAAACATTAACCCCAGAATTTTGTGTCAAATACATATTAGATTTAGATATTGAAGGTGGTGGCGAAGAATCTTATATTTTTGATATATGCTATATTTTATCATTTCAAAAACATATAACAGAAAAAGAATTAATGGATTTAATATCTACTTTTTAGCAGTTAGATACAAAGAAGATAATATTATAGACATGTAAAGTTTATTTAAAATTGATTGTCAGAAGATAAATGTATATATCGTCTTCAAGATTATTGTTTTCAATATGTTTATGTTTCTTCATCATCACTTTCATCACTTTCATCACTTTCATCACTTTCATCACATGCATTTCCGCAAAGATATTGTCCACAACCTTTCATTTGAACTATATCTTCACTTTTTCCACAAAGACTACATTCTGCTTCTTGATTATTTGGCTCTTCTTGTACGAATAAAATATCACCCATTCCATTATCATTAAAATATCCATCGCATAGGCAACATTTTTTCCACTGACCCTCTTGATAAGTCTCTTCAGTATCTTTTTCTTCATCCCAATCATCTGGATATCTTTCACAGTCCATGTTTACACACAATTTAGGTTGATGTTTTTCAATATTAGTTGCATGTTTTCGTGTAGCTAAATGACGTTTCCACCGAGTATTTGTAGGTGCGGTAAAATTACAATAAATACATTCGTAAGACATATTTATAAATTAAATCATCTTTGGTTTAGATAACTTTGTCAAAATATAACAATTGGTTGATATGAATATATAAATGATTTTGACGATCATATAAATGGAATTGACATATATGATAATATTATAGGTTATATAAAAGATAATTGTAAAACATAATGTTTTACATGCAATTGAAGTAGCTAAAATATTACATAACGCTGTTTCTTTTAAATGGTTGTACCTATCCATGTCTTCTTTATTCATTTTCAAGAGCAAAAAGATCGCCACCAACCCATGCTACGGCGGTTCGATTCTCCGCTATGTGTAATCCATAATGCGCGCTACGCCCATGTTTATTATATCTTGACCACCATCCTCCATGTGATTGTAATCTAACTTTATCTCCTTTTTTAAGAACATCTTTGCCATCTTTTGTTAGTCTGTCTTTCAAATCACCTCTAATATAGTTATCACCACTATGAGCATAATTAAAATGGGTAGTACCTTTTCCTTTATCATTTCTAACATCAATTCTTCTTGTTGACAAATGATCATCAATATGTACATGTCCTTTGGCATGTATACCTTGTGCAATTGGTAATTTTTGTCCACTATTATTTTTGTAATAATATAAACCACTATCATTACTATGAAATCCAAATTTATTTTGTCCTACCACAAAACGCAAGTGTCCGCCATTTACAATTATATCTCGCCATCCACCGTGGGTAGATTTACCACCATACAATGCATTGATAGTAGTTTGACCTTTTACATTACTATTACCTTTTACATTACTATTACCTTTTACATTACTATTTTTATTTACAACTAAATCACCATCAATAGTTAAGTTACCTGGTATTTTCAAACTTCCATTTTGAAGTTCTGTTGAAATATTAGCTAAATTTCGTATCGCTTGAATATCCGCTTTATATATCTTGTTTACGTGATTTTTAATTGTTTCATCTAAATCTTCTTTAGTATTAGCCATACTTTCTTTACCATATTTATTTTCACTATAAAGATAAATAATTGCAACAAATAATATTAACAATATTATGTTATATATTTTATTCATATAGTATAATCTATATTA
>Ga0233439_10004325_pt1 | contig 13838 bp, 11 predicted proteins | sample SI_123_September_6_FD_182713 | JGI IMG/M metagenome (GOLD analysis project Ga0233439, IMG submission 182713) | Seawater microbial communities from Saanich Inlet, British Columbia, Canada - SI_123_September2016_100_MG | ecosystem: Environmental > Aquatic > Marine > Inlet | place: Canada: British... | reverse complement strand
CTGCTACAAAGATCATGATCTAATAACCTATATTTTTTAACCCGAGTGGTACACTTTTACTCCGCCACACTGGTACGAATTTACTCTGCCCTTGACAGTGAATCCTTCGCGTTCATCAAGTCGATTCGCGAGTTTTCCAATTCTATGTTAAGGCGGAGCACATCACTTTTATCTGTTTCCCTCAGTTTAAATTTAAGATCAGCAAGGTTTTGGTTCTTCCTAATGATATTAAGATAGTCTCTGCGAATTTGTACAAGTTCTTCCGCTTGCAGAACATCCATGTATACTTGAGCAACCTGCCCAATGATGTCCTGGTTAATTCTTTCAAGAGTTTGTTGTTGTACCTTTTGAGCGGCCTCATTAGATTCAATGGTCTTATAAAGTTCCCGATCAAAAATTCTTTGCTGCAAAGACAAATCGAACCGAGTTTCTCCCCTTGCTCCATTTAGGGCATCTGCCTGGTCTTTGTTGATCCGGTTATATGAAAGACTAGATGAGATTTGTGGAAAAAACCCCCTTTCACTGATTTTTACTTCTAACAGAGCCTGGTCTTTAACCAGTGCCTGAGCTTTGATGTCGAAGTTTTGTTCTAACGCACGCTTTATTGAACTTTCAAAAGACAATTCGGGATATTGGCTTTTAGCTCCATAAAATTTTGCTTCGTCTATAAACTCCAGGGGAATTTTGTAACCAAGCTTCCGTGCTGTTTCCAGATTAAAAATCAGTTCCACGCTCTTATAATTTTTTACAGGAATTTCAGACGGATGTGTATTCCCGAGAATGTCAAATAATTTGATGGCCATATTTCTCCCCATACGTTCTTTTTTATAGTCATGAATGGAGGCCAAGGCGCCTTTTTTAATACCATTCATGCCATCAACGGTAAAAGCCATGACATTCTTGTCGCTCAAAAGTGTGAATAGGTCTGTCATTTGCGCATCGGAAAATCCTTTTAAGGCTTCTACCACCACAAGAGGATTGTCTAAATTTTCGATAGAATCCTTATAGTTTTCCGGGTTTATAATTTCAATGACTACTTCTACTTCTGGGTTTTCCACAAAAGATTTTATTAACTGTGGAACATTTGGAATTAATCCGCACATTACCTTTGGGCAAAATATTACAAAGCGATTTGTTTTAACCAATTTTGGAAATATCTTTAAGGTTTCTTCTACATAGGCGGGGTCAAACGATGTTGTCCAGTTGGGATTAAGCGGCTGAAAGGTTTTAGGAGACAACATGCCCAAGCCGGCGGGCAGTATATAATCCATAGCAACTACAGGTACCCGAAGAGGTTTTTTCTCAGAAAATAAATAACTGGAGACCATCCCGGAAGAAATAATGGCATCGAGATCTTCCCGTTGAGAAAGTTCATCGACATAAGCTTGGATTTTTTCAAAATCATATTGTCCATTTAAGTTTAATTGGTCTGGATACTCTATTTCAAACTGTCCGTCATTGACCCTTTCCAATTCTTTTTTGACCCGGTCAAGCAGGGGGGCGTTGTACCAATAAGAGCCATCCACAAGAATACCAATTCTCTTATGCTCATCAGCAAAAACGGAGTTTTCCCCCATTCCTGATAATAAAACTACAATGATCATTAGAATTTTAGAAAAAATGGTTTTCATGAATTGAGAATAATCGACTTTGTAAGATACAGTCTTATCGTCAAACCCTGTAAATAGTTAAGTTTTAAGGCTTAATTTGGTTTTTGGGGATTACTATGCCTTTTTGGGCTAATTTTGCGAGGTTCTTAGAAATAGTGGCGGTAATCTTGATCATTTTGGCGGTCTAGGAATAATGCAATGTTGAGGGCCTATATCCGCCTTGGGTAGATAGCCAGCAGTTCAAATTTCAACTGAAAAAGGGATGGGCTCGGTTCTCTTTACAAACTTTGTACATGCAGATGGTTGCTATCGCATTTTTAAGAGCAGGCCTCTATTTCGACGAATTCCCGAACGATTCCCTTACCCCAATAGCCGTAGAAAGCATTTCCTGGGGTATTGCACTGGGTGGTCATGTGGATGAATTGATTTTGCCCGTTTCCAGCTTTCAAAATACCCACATTAGAATAAGGAGGAATGGTTCCGCCGCAATTTGCGCATACGGTAGAGTAGTTTTCACACAATTTTTCCAGACAAGGCTGGCAGATCACGGGGTCGAAGACAAAAATTTCCTGCCCTTGATATTCCAGAAATGTAGGAACGGTTGTCACCGTTATTCCGCATTCCCGGCAAGACGGATTTTTTGTTGGGTTCATTATATGAAAAAGCGGATAAATTGAAGGATGGAAAATTGTACCGCAACGGATCTAATTGATACAGACTTTTTTCATACTTTCAAAATCATCGAGAACGGCACCAGCACCCTTGACGATGCTGAGGAGGGGGTCTTCAGGAATAAATACTTTTAGAGTGGTTCTTTCTTCAATCATTTTGTCGAGTCCGCGAATGAGCGCTCCTCCTCCGGTTAGATAAATACCGTTGGAGTGGATGTCTGCGGAAAGCTCAGGAGGAATTTTTTCCAAAGCCCGCATGATGGATGTCACAATTGTAGTTAATGGCTCTTTCAGTGCCTCGCGGATTTCATCATCACCGATGGAGATGGACATGGGAACTCCGGTTTTTACATTGAGTCCTTTTACCTCGGTGGTTAGATTGCCCGGTTGAGGAAAGGCGCTTCCAACTTTCATTTTGATGCGCTCACCTTCAAATACCCCGATATTGAGATGATGTTGCAGGCGCATATAACGGACGATGGATTCATCGATTTCATCTCCGGCAACGCGAACGGATTCACCATAAGCTATAGCGGATAGTGAGATGACGGCTACGTCAGTAGTGCCGCCTCCAATATCAATTACCATATTGCCTTCGGGTCGATGTACTGGAATGCCCACGCCGATAGCAGCAGCCATAGGTTCTTCTATAAGGTGAACTTCTCGGATCCCCGCCATGATAGAAGCATCAATGACGGCTTTTTTCTCTACCTGAGTAATGCAGGTAGGTACACCCACGACCATCCGGGGTTTGAAAAATCGGTATTTGTGCAATATTTTTTTTATGAAATGTTGAATCATCTTATTTGTAACGTCAAAGTCAGCGATTACGCCATCTTTCATTGGGCGAATCGTATTGACCCTGGCATGAGTTCTGCCAAACATTTTTTTCGCTTCCAATCCCACGGCTTCAACGGTGTGGTCGTCAACGTTAACCGCCACGACCGAAGGCTCATTGAGCACGATCCCTTTTTCAGTTATGTATACCAGGGTGTTGGCAGTGCCTAGATCCATTGCCAGGTCTGTGGAAAAAAATCCAAATATCGTATTGAACAGTTGTTTTATCATGCCATCTCTTTAATTTTTGGGGACAATCTGTTCCGGGAAACGTTTATCAGTGTGAATAAATCTTTTGCGTCATCAGGGTAAACTGCAAGTCCCCATTGTATGCTTGCTTGCATGGCTTTTCCATTGACGTGTAGTGGGTTGTATTCGAATAGTTGTTTGAGTTTGGTTTCCAGTTGTTTTACTTCTTTTTGGCTTTTGTTCATTAACATGAGTACAAAAGTATTTTCTGATAACCGGAAAACAAATTTCGGTGAAGGAATTATTTTTGCGAACAGGGCAATCATTTGTTTTAAGTAGGCATCACTTTGATCCACGCCATGGGTTTGATAAAGGTCGCTGAGGTTCGTGAGTTGCACTGACAAAAAATAAACCGGTTGGTTGGACTTAAAAAGTTCCTCTGATACAGCGAGTTGGTACTCGGTTAAAAATCGATAGTTAGGAACCCCGGTGACGGGATCAAGATTTTTATCATAGACCCATCGGTCTTTAGTGTCAGAGCAAAATAAAGCTGAAGCCGCTGCGGAAACTATAAGGGAAAGTTTATCCAGGTCTGCATGGCTCAGTCCTTCAGATTGTTCAGACCCGACCAATAGAACCCCGTATAAGGTTTCATTAAGAAGTATAGGTAAAGCCGCAGCAGATAACAGATCTTCAGGTCTTTCTTCTTCAGAAAACAAGATGGTTTTTCTTTCTGAATTAAAACGCAATAAAAGGGGAGATCGGTTTTTTGCACAAGACCCCACTAGCCCTTTGCCAAAATGCACAAGAGTTTCAGAGAGGTCATGGGTGAACCCTCTATGACCGATGATACGCCCTTCCTGCTGGTTCTCTTCAAACCAGATGACGGCAATGGATTTAAAGGAAATGATTGATGCGGGAATTTGGGTCAACCGATCTGCTACTGAAGAACGATTTGGAGATTCTGCTAAAAACCGGCAGTAGGAAGTCAGTTCCTGTAAATCGGGCAGTGAATCATCATTTAATGCTGGCGTATGCTTTTCCTGTTGTAAATGCCAGGCAATCTGTTCTGCGAAGTTTGATAGTATTTTTTGTAGCTTAATTGATATTTGGTAGCTTTCTTTTGTGTCGATTACAAGCACTCCGAGTAGTTCTTCGGAAAAAACAGGAACAGCTAGAAACCCTTTTAGTTCTTCTGGTTTTTTATAAATTCCCCCAATATCTGAATCAAGATTTTCTAGCAGTTGCGATTTACGTGTTTCGGCGGCAAGGCCGATAGGTCCTTCACCAATTTTAATGGCGACAGTCCTATCCAGATGACGGCTGAGAGTGAAATGCTCTCGCATTACAAGCTTGTCACCTTTCAAGCCGAACAAGGCCGCAGTGTGGGCGTCAGCAACGTTTCCTATTAAGTCAATTAGATGTGAAAGTAGATTTGATGAAGTCATATTCGCTGAAAAATCATTTGCCTCTTTTTCGTAACATATCTTTGTAGCTTTTTACTTCATCCTGAGTGACAGCCATGGCGGCTACTTCAAACTCGGGAATAGTGCCCGGTTTAGTTTCTGTAACTCTCACTGCCTGACAATCGATTATTTTTTTCTCCCCAGTAGAAGGAACGCGGAAAGAAACTTTCAAAAGGTCTCCATCTATAACTGTGCCTTTTATGAAAAATACCAGGCCATTGACTGACATTTCCTGGATAGAAATTTTATGCAGTTTGTAAAAAAATTCCTTTTCTCTTTCAATTTCTACGTTTCCGACAATTTTTACTTTTGCTCTTTGTCCTTGACGCTTACCGAGGTCCTTATCGAATTTAACTTTTATTAGCTGATCGAGATCTCTTCGAATCTTAAGTAATTCATCGGTGGAAAGGTCCTCCAGAGAGGCCATGATTTTTTCTGTCATGGTAGGGAAAGCTAGGATTGTTCGGGTACAAGAAATTAAAAAAACTTGCAGATAAAGGTGAAAAAAATATTTCCTTCCTTCTCAAGGCATCTTATAGTGTAAGTCCCAAACTGTCAATCGTTTACCTCTTGATTGGGGATAATTAAAATGGGTTTTTAATTTTAAGACCGATTTAAATTTGGCGTTATAATTCGGTTTCTACTTCAGAAGGGAAATCGCTTGACAGAGTGTGGTTGGCATTTATATACTCCCAGACTCTTCTTTAGTAGAAGATCTTATTGGTAACTGCTTGGGCGGGTAGCTCAGTTGGGAGAGCACCGGCCTTACAAGCCGGGGGTCACAGGTTCGAGCCCTGTTCCGCCTACCATTATAGAACGACCGCGGGGTCGTAGTTCAGTTGGTTAGAACGCCGGCCTGTCACGCCGGAGGTCGCGAGTTCGAGTCTCGTCGGCCCCGCCACCTTTAAACAGCCTACAGTCCTAAGACTGTAGGCTGTTTTAGGTTTTTCCAAGGCTGACGCCTTGAGGAAATTCCCTGTTGTACCTCTGCTACTCCTGTAGGGCAGGGCTCTGGACAAAATCACAAGTCCAGCGTCGCGCTGGCCGCGCCAGTGGGCTGCTCGCCGCGGGGGCAAAACTTCCATCCAGAGGCTTGGAGATGTTAGTGTCGCCAAAAAAGAAACAGACTCATTGCTCCCCACGCCAGTGGGTCAGATCAGGCTTTGGACGGTTGCCAAAAGATTGGACTGGTCAAAGCTCCCTTTAATAATATAGGCGTCGGCACCGACTTCTATGCCTCTTCTTTTATCTTCTTCGCGATCGCGAGAGCTGACTATGATAATTGGCACATGCTTGTACTCTGCATCGTTTCTGAGTTTTTCCACGAGTGCAAACCCATCCAGTCTTGGCATTTCAATATCAGAAAGCACTAGATCATATTTGAACTTTTGTGTCTTTTCGAGCCCTTCAATCCCGTCTGATGCTATATCAACTTGATAACCATAAGATTCCAGAATACTTTTCTCGATTTCCCGAGTGCTGACAGAATCTTCCACGATAAGAATATGTTGTTTTTTCTTTTTGGGCGAATGACTTGTTTGTTTGCTTTCCTGAACGATTTTGGATTTTGCCATTATTTTAGGAACATGAAGAAGGATAACCACATCCCCTTTACCCGTAATGGTTGCTCCGCTTGCCAAATCTGAATTTCTCATATGGGAAGGAAGAGGTTTGATTTCCATATCTTCTTCACTTATCAGGTGGTCGATCATAACGCCAATCATTTCATTTCCCATCGCCAGCAAAAGAATGATCGAATCCTCCGGCTCTCTTTCATTAGTTTCGGGGAGATTGATGATTTTTTTTAATTCAGTCACAGGAATTATCTGGTCTCGCAAACGAATGGCTTGTTTATTTACCACTTCAATAATTTCACTTTTTTGAACTCGAATGATTTCGCGAACAGAGCTGATGGGGAAGCCAAATAAGGTTTGTGACACTGAAAAAAGCAGAATCCGCATCACCGCTAAGGTCAAGGGAACGCGAATGGTAAAGCATGTTCCCTTGTCTGGATGGGTTTCTGTTTGAATGGAACCTTTCAATTGCTCAACAATATTTTCTTTCACAACATCCATTCCAACCCCTCGCCCTGAAATATCTGTAATAATGGGGCTGGTGCTAAATCCAGGTTCGAAGATGAGGTTTGCAATCTCCGCATCAGGCATTTTCGATAAATCTTCATTACTCCGCAGATTTCTTTGAATGGCCTTTTTCTTGATCTTTTCAATGGGGATGCCGCCACCATCATCAGATATTTCTATATGAACGCTTTCACCCTCATAGCGGGCTGAAACTTTAAGAGTACCTTTGCGAGGTTTGCCTTTTCTTTTACGTTCTTCAGGCCGTTCTATGCCGTGGTCCACCGAATTACGAATCATATGGAGAAGAGGATCGCCAATTTTTTCTATAACCCGTTTATCCATTTCTGTGTCAACACCTTCCAGGATAAAATCAACCTCTTTTCCTGAAGAAGCAGAAAGGTCACGGACCAAGCGAGGGAATGTTTCAACGGCACTTGATAAAGGCATCATTCTTAATTGCAGCACTTTTTCCCTAAGGCCTTCTGTGAGCAGTCCATGAATATTCATTACATCGCGCATGTTAGACGCATGTTTTTTAATTTTGGAATATAGTGTTTTTGCGATCTCTGCTTCGGGAGTAGAGTTGGTGTTCTGGATTTGCAGGGAAGCTATTTCAGGATTAGTAGAAAATTCCAGGTAGTTTTTGGAGATTTTTAGTATCTCATCAAGATCAATTAATCCCTGTTTCATCCTTCCATGATTGGATAAGATTTCCCCCATAACTTTTATTGAATCGTCCAGCTTTTGTGCTTGTACCTTAATTGATTCTTCGGGGGTCCTGGTTTCAACGGTCTTTTTTAAAGGTTTATTATCAACAACCGTAGAAGTTGTTTCGGGCTCCACCGATTTTTTACTTTTTGGTTTTTTAGCGGTGGGTTGTAATTTTTTTTCTGGTTTTTTTGGGTTGGCTGACAGGGTTTCATTTTTTTCCTCAGAAACCCTCATGGTTTTTTGATCGAGTGCCCGGTCCAATTCAAGGCAAATGCCGTTTTCATCTGTAATGTTTTTCTGCCCGGTCACAGTTTTTTCAACCATTTCTGACATTAGATCTACGGATCGAAAGAAAATTGAGAACAACTCTTTTGAGGGAGGAATTTTTTTGTTTCTCAGGGCCTCAAGCACATCTTCAAACTTATGGGCAACTTCTGAAATATAAGACAATTGTAAAATTTTGGAAGAACCCTTAATTGTATGGGCTGAACGAAATACCTGATTAAGAAGATCAAAGTTTGAAGTATCTTTTTCGTATTCCAAAAGTGAATGGTTAATTTTTGAAATATGTTCGCCCGCTTCTTCGGAAAATTTTCCTATAAATTTGCTAATATCGAAAACCATATTCAACTTTGCTCTAATTAAATTTTATTTCAGGTTTTTTAAATTGTGCTTAAATAAGTGAATCAATTGTTCCTTGTTGTAGGCCAATGGAAAATATGAAAGGTTTCGTTTCTCAATGCTGCTTTTCTCAAGATGTTTCAAGGCTAGAGAATATTCTTTAAAGGCTCCTTTAAAATCTTCCTCGATATTATGCAATTCAGCCAGATGCATATGCGCCGTCCAGCATGAAGGTTGAATGAAAGTCACGCTTTTAAACCATTTAGCCGCATCATTGTGGTTTTCTTCCATGCGCGCAATGATCCCTGAAAGGAGTCGCGCCTCAATATTCCACTCATCTTGTTTTACTACACTTCTGCATAGCTCTTTAGCTTTTTCAAGTTGTTTTAAATTTATATGAATTGTAGCGTAAAGGTTTTGGGCTTCAATATGCGTGGGTTCAAGATCAAGCAGGGCTTTTAAATTGGAAAAAGATTCATCGTAATTTTTTTGTATCGCGTTCTTAAGGCCCATTTCAAAAAGATGGGCCGGGCTTTTTGGGGTAGAGGCCTCCTTTTTCAAAGGTTGAAGTGGTTTTGGGGGAATGGGTATTTTCTTGGAGTTTGAAATTATAGGTCTGGATGGTTTTGGCAGTTTTTGGGGGGTCGGTATTGTTTCGAAATTTTGTTCGCCGACATCTTGCTTTGTGTAAAAAAATCTCTCTTCAATTTCAACAAGTGACAACCTTTCCATGTTGTGTGAAAAAGTTTCTGTGGAGCTCAAAATGAGATGCCCGGTTTCATTGAGTGCGTTGCTTAAGTTTTCAAAAACAACTTTTTTGGTTGGGTTGGGGAAATAGATCGAGACATTTCGATAAAAAATTATGTCGGCATTATTAAGCCATTCTGGAAAAGATGGTTGGGACAGATTACAACGATAAAATTTAACCGCATCTTTAATTGAAGACTCTAGTTGATATCGGTTGTTTTCAGTTATTTTGAAATATTTTTCCCGATAGGGTGCTTCAGCCTCTCTGAAGGAGTGAGGCCCAAACTCTCCGTTTCTTGCAGTGCGAAGAACCGATTCGTTAATGTCAAAACCAATAATGGAAATGGTGTTAAAGATATCTGGCCCGAATTGATCTGCAAGCGCAATAGCAAGTGAATAGGGTTCTTCTCCGCTGGAGCATCCTGCGCTGATAATTTTTATTTCTTTTGAATTTTTTTTGTCCAAAATTTCCGGGATCAAGCGGTCGATACAAATTTGAAAATGAAGTCGTTCTCTAAAGAAGTAGGTTTCATTGTTTGTTATAAGATCGATAAGGCTCTGAATTTCTTCGGAGCTGTTCTGAAGAAATTTAAAATATTGGTTGGAATTGTCGAAGCGGTTTTTTGTAATACGCGCATTGATGGCGGCTGGCAGGTTGGGGGAAAGGTTGGATTCAATTAGCAGCCCGCAATTTTTATTGATTAGATCAATGAAAGGGGAGAGTTCCATGCCCAAAAATCTTTCCTATATAGATATAAAATCTTATTGGTTCTGGTTTTGTGTGAATTCGATCAGAAAAGTGCTTATTTCATTTAAAGGTAAAACATGATCGATACAATTTTTTTCTATTGCAACATGAGGCATACCAAAGATAGCAGAGGATTTTTCGTCTTGAGCAATAGTTTTGCCTCCGGCCTCTTTGATTTTTTGCATTCCATCTGCTCCATCAGAACCCATTCCAGTAAGAATTATTCCGATACTTTTATCTCCGAAAGCTTCTGCTGCCGACGACAATAACCGGTTGCATGAAGGATGATAAATTTCACCGGGATCAGGTTCTAAGAGAGTGATTATCCCGAGATTGTTAACAGTCATATGTTTGTTTCCTGGCGAGATATAAACTTTTCCTGCCTGTGGCATTTCCCCTTCTTTTCCTTTTAAGATTCTTAAGGGGCTGGCATCGTTTAAAAAATCAACCAAACTTTCTACAAACTCTGCATCAATATGTTGGGAAACCAATATTGGAAAAGGAAAGAATGGGGGAAGATTGGAAAGGATGGCGCCTAACGCTTTAGGCCCGCCTGTCGAACTGGCAATGGATACAATGTAGTTCAAAGCTTGGCCTACGTTATCCTTGTCGTCTTCCTCAAATTCAGGTTTTGTTCCTATATGTCGAATTACTTTAACTTTGGAGAGTAGCTTTATCTTTTCTATCAAATCGCCAGCTTTCTCCGGTTGTAGCCAAGATTTCGGCAGGACTTCCAAAGCACCATGTGTAAGAGCTACAAAAGCCACTTTTGAATCTGTGACATCTGATATGACGAGAATTGGAGTTGGGTTTGATGCCATTATTTTTTCAATAGCTTCCATGCCATCCATCTCAGGCATGGAAATATCCATTGTAATAAAGTCGGGTTTTTCTGTTTCTAATAATTCAAGAGCTTCAAAGCCATTATTGGCCACCCCAACAACCTCAATTTCTTCTTCTGAATCAAAAATTACAGTTAGGATTTCCTGGGTCAACAAACTGTCATCAACCACAAGGATTTTAATAGAAGGCATTTATTATTTTCCTGCAAGAGTATTATTAAAATTATTGAAGATCGATTAAAAAAAAGATTTCCTGGTCGATTAAAGTCGTTCCCCATATTCGGGTTGGGTTAAACAATTTAACTAACCCAGGTAGCGGGCGAATTCTATCGATCGAAACCTGGCAAATCTCACATGCTTGATCAATGAGAACTCCCGAAGACACAGCACTTTTTCTTAACAAAACTTTTGGAGCAATATAATTGACTGTAATATTGCCAAACATAAATTCTTCTTCAAACCGAGTGGTCTGGCATTCGCGCTGGTTTGCCTGGTCCAACTCGATTAGTTCATATATTTCTTCAAGGTCAACGGCAAATCGCATCGTGTCTATTTGGAAAGTTAAGACTTCTATGCTTCCAGATTTGATCGATTCGTCGGTATGAATAACTTTGTCAATAAGAGCATCCAATGTATTTAGGCTCGAGCTTAATTTGCTAAGATATTTTTAAAAATTTCCCGCACATTCAAGACGGTGACGCTTTGCTCTTTGTAATCTGTTTCGCCAATCACAAACTGTTTAATTTTGTCATTCAGAGAGGATAAGGGGGGCTGGATTGAGTTTTCAGGGAAATCCATTACGTCTTCGACAGAGCCGACCAAAATCCCTGACCTTACCCCTTCACCCTCTGCGATAATTATATTTTTTTCGGTACCGGTGCCCCTCTCAGCTAAGCCAAGGAAATTGTTGATATTGATAACTGACTCAATATCTCCTCGAACATTAATGATTCCTAAAATAAAATTAGGTACCCCTGGGACCCTATTAATTTTAGCTGCTGGCAAAATCTCTTTAATTGATTCTCCTCGGAATGCATAGTAGCTATTTAGAATAGTGAAAATTACCAGCTTAATAGTAGTCTGATTTTTATTTGCAACTGTTTCACTTTGCTTTTCTTCAATAGCCTCTAATATCTCCTGACTTTTCTTTTTTGAAGGCATAGAATTAGTTTTGGTCAAATTATAAAATTTGATTGGTTTAAGACGATTCGTTGATCTTAAATTCATTCATCAAACGTTTTAAATCTTTTGAGGTGTCGGCAAGGCTGTTGGTAATTGTTTGTGTTTGCTTCATTGAAACAGACGATTGATGGATGCCTGTTTGAATTTCTTTAAGAGCGCTTAAAACCTGGCTTGTTGCGGTCATTTGTTGTTGTGTCGAAATCGAAATTTGCTTAGCTTCATCGTTGGTAGATTTTGCACCATGAACGAGCGTCCCAAGTTCAGTAATGGTTTTTGTGGCCAAGGTTGCTCCCTCTTCGATTCCTTTGGAGCCTTTTTCTGCAATGACAACCAAACGGTTAATGGCCTGCTGAATTTCTTCGATTTTATTTTGAATCTCATTGGTAGATTCCATAACGTTGTCCGCGAGCCGTCGAATCTCTACGGCAACTACTCCAAACCTTTTCCCCGCGTCACCTGCACCCGAAGCTTCAATTGCAGCATTGAAAGCTATTAGTTTGGTTTGGTCGGCAATGTTATTAATGATTCCCATAACAGTGCCAATTTCTTTGGATTTTTTTCCAAGGTTTAAAATATCTTTAATATTTATTTTGTTGTTTTCTAAAATGCCATCCATTTTTTCTTTCAGGGTTTCAATTGATTCAGCACCTTTTTGGGATAGATGTAGGGCATCGGAAGAAGTCTCCACAACAGAATTTGAGTTTTCAGCAATTTGAGAAGACGATTGTGATAATTCTTCCAATGTGGTGGTGATTTGTGTCAAAGAAGCGGATTGCTCTGCAGCGATCGAAGATTGCTCATTGATAGCGGTTGAAATCTGCGTTGATGAACTATTCAGGGTCAATGAGGTGTCTGAGATGGAATGAATATTATTTTGTAATTGTTCCACCATGCCATCGAAGGTATTGGCCAAAATTCCTATTTCGTCTTCAGATTGGTAATTAAGTTTTTTTTGACGCAAGTCACCACGGGCAATCGCTTTGGCAGTTGCCGCCACTTTTAAGAGCGGTCGGGTAAGATTTTCTCCAAATATACTTGCGGCAATAAATATAAAAATTAAAACCAAAGTTATTATAAAAATAAACTGGTTGCGAAAATCTGTGACAGGTTTTAGGATTTCATTTTTTTCTGTCGAATAAATTCCCAGCCATATTTTTTCAAAGTTCCCATTGTCATAGGCTATCTGCTGAAAGGTTAGAAACTCAGAACCAATATCTTCAATGATTCCCTTAGGAGTAGCTCTTATATTATTTAAAAACTCGTTTGAATATTGATCTTGAAATTTTTCTTCGCTTTTTTGAGTTTTCCAATCTATTTTTCTGCTCAGATCGGAGCGGTGTAAAAAGAAACCCGAGCTATCAATCAACATTATTTTCCCGTGAGGGGTTTCACCAAAGGTTTTGAGCATGGGGCCTGCTCGGGCGGTAATTACCAGAAACCCAATTTTTTTACCACCGGGGGAAAATAAAGGAGTGCTAAATTGAATCACAGGTTCGGAAAAACCGCTTTCCCGCGATTTGGCGTTATATGCCATGATAGGATTGATGGAAATCTTATCTCGTTTAAGATTTGAAATGGATTTAAAAAATGGCTGTGATTTTATATTTAATAGATTTTCTTTTTTGATGATTTGAGTTTGATTTTTGTCATGGATGACACGAATAATTTCTTGGCCTTCCAAATCAATAAGTTGCATTTGAGAAAAGCGTTTACGAATTAATGCCAGCCTGGAGAAATCTTCCTGAACGGGTTCAAGCCAAAAATCAATTTCCTCTTCGTCCCCGGTCGGGAGGGCCTCAACAAGGTTTTGTAGAGTAAAACGACCAGAAACTTCCTTAATATCTATTTTATTTTCGTTTAAGTAAGCTTCCACACCGGAAAGTTTTTGTGCCAAAAATTTTTCCTGGCTGGAAAAAGGGGTTTGCCCCAAAGTTAGTTGAAATTAGAACATGACCTCACGTAAGTTTGAATGGTTTTTAGCGATAAAAGCCCAAACCAACCTAAGGAGTCGTCCCTGAAAAATTCGATAGAGCCCATATATAAAGGGTGAAGATGGGTTTTGAGTGTTGTAAAATTGCCGGAAGTTGTTGAATATCTTTCAAAACCCGGTGATTTTATGCAAGCAAAACCTCG
>Ga0233439_10004324_pt1 | contig 13841 bp, 7 predicted proteins | sample SI_123_September_6_FD_182713 | JGI IMG/M metagenome (GOLD analysis project Ga0233439, IMG submission 182713) | Seawater microbial communities from Saanich Inlet, British Columbia, Canada - SI_123_September2016_100_MG | ecosystem: Environmental > Aquatic > Marine > Inlet | place: Canada: British... | reverse complement strand
AGCTATCCGGTTGAACAGCCGAGATCGTATACAGATGTGGAAGGTTTTGCGTATTTTGCGCACCAGTGCACAGCGAGATCCTGGCATTCCTGATACATGGGGACACTGCGTTGCAGCATGTCATCAAAAACCCGGGCTACGGAATCGTTGAACTCGAAGGGTTCCGTCGATTTGGGATTTTTAAATAATGTGTCGCGGTTAGAAATAAGATCTCTCTTTGAAAATTGAAATCACCCCTACCTTCTTTTTCTTAAGAGGGCAGAGGTGATGAAGGTTTTTAGACTACGGACCGGGAACGTCTCTTCCTTCCACAGGACCCGATTTAGACTTCAGCAACAGTTTGTTGATGGCATTGACGTAAGCAAAGCCGCTGGCCTCAATAGTATTGACGCCTGCTCCTTTACCTAGCATCTCGCGTTTTTCGTGTTGAACGCGAACGGTGACCTCGCCCTGAGCATCTTTGCCTTTTGTTTTTGCCATCACTTGGTAATCGAGCAGCTTGCAGGTGAGCCCGGTGACTTTATCGATCGCATTGTAAATCGCATCGACGGGGCCATCGCCATTAGCTGAGCTTTGATGTTCTTTGCCATCGCGACTTACCAGAGTGACACTTGCATGTGGCTCTTTACCTGTTTCAAATCCGCTTTTGATATCCTTCAATTTATAAGTGATCTGCTGTTCTTCAGAGAACTTTTGTTTTTGAATAAGTGTGTGGAAATCGTCTTCAAAAATTTCTTTCTTCTCATCCGCAAGAATTTTGAATTCCTCAAATACGCGATTCAACTCTTCTTGACTCAGGCTATATCCTAACTCCTGGACTTTGTTAAGCAGAGCGTTTCGTCCGGAATGTTTACCCATAACCAGCTCAGATTCTTCACCTCCAACATCTGCAGGATCCATGATCTCAAATGTGTCTTTGCGTTTGAGAAATCCATGCTGGTGAATGCCCGACTCATGCGCAAAAGCATTTTTACCTACAATAGCTTTGTTGCGTTGCACGAAGAACCCGGTGAGACTGCTGACCAGCTTGCTGCACGGTTGAATGTGGCGTGTTTCGATATTGGTCTCTACCGTGCTGAAAAAATCCCTTCGTGTTCGAACAGCCATGACGATTTCTTCCATCGCCGCGTTGCCTGCGCGTTCGCCAATGCCATTGATGGTGCACTCTACTTGCCGGGCACCTGCTTGCACTGCCGCCAAGGAGTTTGAAACTGCTAATCCCAAATCGTTGTGGCAATGCACACTGATGACGGCCTTATCGATGTTGTCGACATTTTGCTTTAGGTAGTTGATGAGCTGGGCAAATTCCTCAGGGATAGTGTAGCCGACCGTGTCAGGAATATTCACTGTTGTTGCCCCCGCCGAAATTACTTCGCGCGTGACTTCAGCAAGAAAATCTTTTTCCGTACGTGTGGCGTCCATGGGTGAGAATTCAACGTCATCACAATATTTGCGTGCGAATTTTATTGCATTCACACCCATCTCGATGATCTCGCCTTTGGCCTTTTCTACCATATGCTCGCGGTGGACCTTGGACGTGGATAAGAAGACATGGATGCGTGGCGATTCAGCTTTTTCCAACGCTTTTGCAGTGGCTTCGATATCTTTTTCGAGTGCGCGCGAAAGCCCGGCAATGGTCGCGCCGCGAATTTCTTCGGCAATTTGTTTGACCGACTCGAAGTCTCCAGGCGAAGCAACAGGAAAGCCCGCTTCGATCACATCCACTTTAAGCAGAGCCAGCTGCCTTGCGATCTCAAGTTTTTCCTTGATATTCAAGCTGGCACCGGGGCATTGTTCCCCGTCTCTTAAAGTGGTGTCGAAGATGATGAGTTTTTCGCGTTGCATGGCTGAAAAGTCCTTTCAAAAATAAATTGCCCTTCCATTATTATAAAACAAATTGAATTTCACAGGATTGGAAGGTTTTCCTGGAAATTAGAAATAAATCAGAAAAATCGAAAATTTGAAACTGGGATTACGTCAAAGCCTAGGTGGTTCAGAGTAGTGGCTTTTTTAGCAGGGCCTTGGGTAAAAGGCGTAGCTGTAGAGGAGAGAGAAGGCTGAATTGAGTTTTAGAGAATGCGATCATTGTTGTTTTTGGGTTAAAAATTACCCGAAATTTGTGTCTTTTAAAAATTGAATCCCCATCATTGTAAACAAAACCGGAAAAAATACAAGTGTTTAAGGCAGAGACTTGCTATATGTGCGGCTTTGGGTGATGACGAGCATTTATTGAGTCTGGGGTAGAAGGTTAATTTTAGAGTGCAAATAATGACAAACGTAGGTAAAATTCTCGTTCATCTCTATAGTTTGACGGTCAATGCGGCTGTTTCTCCAGCCCGCGTCAGTAAAGGATTTTGTGTGCGGGGCTTGCAACTGCACACAATAATGTATAAAAATTATTTAAACTAGTGTATAAAATGTACTCTATTGTTGATGTTTTCTTGTAAGGTGTTGTTTTACTGGTTGAATTTCTAAAGGCATGGTAATTGCTTTTATTACTCTTCCGGTTGCGAAAACCGCTGAAAAATCGATATTTGAACGAATCAGTTAGTCTTTTTAAATCAAAGAGTTATTTGAACTATGCATGCTTTTCCTAAAAAACAAGGCCTTTACGATCCTGCCTACGAAAAAGACAGTTGTGGGGTAGGGTTTGTTATGAATATGAAGGGTGAAAAATCACATGAAATCATTTTTCAGGGACTGGAAATTCTGAAAAAACTGGAGCATCGAGGAGCTTGTGGGGCTGATAAACTATCCGGAGACGGAGCCGGAATATTGATACAGCTACCGTATGCGTTTTTCCAGGGACAATGCGCAAAAATTGGCATCAATTTGCCAGAAGCAGGCCGCTATGCTGCGGGGAATGTTTTCTTGCCCACAGGGGATGATACCAAACAGGGTATGGAAATTATGGAGCGTGCGGTACTGACTGAAGGTTTAGAGCTTTTAGGCTGGCGTGATGTACCGGTGGATAACTCAACGATTGGAGTGACGGCACGTTCGGTAGAACCTGTTATTAAACAGATTTTTGTAGGGGCACCCGCAGATGTGAAAGACCAATTAACTTTTGAACGCAGACTTTATTGTGTTCGAAAGCGCACCGCGTGGGGTATTCGACGAGCCGGGCTGAATGACAATAACGAAAACTTTTATATCTGCAGTTTATCTAGTAAGACCCTTATCTATAAAGGGCAATTGATGGCACCGCAGTTGGAAACCTATTATTTGGATCTTAAAGATCCCAAGATGACCTCGGCTTTAGCCTTAGCGCATTCTCGATACAGCACCAATACTTTTCCTTCATGGGGACGAGCTCAGCCTTTTCGTTACATAGCTCACAATGGAGAAATCAATACCGTTCGAGGAAATAAAAACTGGATGGATGCACGAGAGTCAATGTTCGAGTCGCCGTTATTTAAAGACATCGACATGATTCTTCCTGTTATTGCTCCAGGGGGGAGTGATTCGGCTGATTTCGATCAGGCATTGGAAATGCTGTTTCTGACAGGTCGCTCTTTACCTCACGCCATGATGATGATGATTCCTGAACCGTGGAGTGGGCACGAGACAATGGATGACGATAAACGTGGGTTTTACGAATATCATGCATCCATGATGGAGCCATGGGATGGCCCTGCCTCTATTGCATTCACCGATGGTGAAACCTGTGGCGCTGTTTTGGATCGAAATGGCCTACGTCCATCTCGATACTATGTGACGAAGGACGGACTGGTCATCATGGCTTCGGAAGTGGGTGTGGTGCCGGTGAATGAAGCGGACATTGCTTATAAGGGAAGATTGCAGCCGGGGAAAATGTTCCTGATCGATATAAAAGAAGGCCGCATAATTTCTGATGAAGAAATTAAAACAAAAATTGCGACCCAGAAGCCTTATAAAAAATGGGTGGAAGACAATCAGGTGAATCTCAACGATTTACCAGAAGCGGATTTCAAATTTGAAGCGGATTTTGATTCTCTGCTGACGCGCCAGATTGCATTTGGTTATACGGTTGAAGATATTAAATTTATTATGGCACCCATGATTGGAACAGCCATGGAAGCAACTGGCTCAATGGGTAACGACTCACCTCTTGCAATTCTCTCGCAAAAACCACAACTCTTATTTAATTATTTCAAACAACTCTTTGCGCAAGTGACAAACCCAGCCATCGATTCCATTCGGGAAGAACTGGTAATGTCGATGGAGGTGACACTTGGAAAAGAGCGAAATCTTTTAGATGAAAGTCCCGAGCATTGCCGTAAATTAAAAGTTGAGCACCCCATTCTTACGGGTAAAGAGATGGATAAAATCCTCAAACTCGATCAGGAGGGATTAAAGTCGGTTGTGCTTTCAACTTTGTTCCCGGCTTCTGAAGGCGAACAGGGCGTAGAACGTGCCTTGGATGCGTTATGTCAAAGCGCTTCCAAAGCGATCGATGAAGGGGCCACCATTTTGGTTCTGTCAGATAAAGGTGTTGATGCAAATAACGCTGCCTTGCCCAGCCTTCTTGCCACTGCTTGTGTTCATCATCATCTTTTGCGTGAGAAAACTCGTACGTGCGTAGGGCTTGCTGTTGAAACTGGAGAGGCACGCGAGATGATGCACTTTGCATTGTTGATTGGTTACGGTGCCGGTGCGATTTATCCTTATCTTGCTTATGAAACGGTTGCAGAGATTGCGAACGAGGCCGTATACATTAATAAAATAGATTCCGAAACAGCGATTAGTAATTTTATCAAAGCCACTCGAAAAGGCCTTTTTAAAATCACAGCTAAGATGGGGATTTCAACGATTCAAAGTTATCGCGGTGCCCAGATATTTGAAGCGGTCGGGTTGAGCGAAGAAGTGATCGAACGGTTTTTTACGGGTACTCCTTCAAGAGTGAGTGGGGCGAGCTTGAATGTGCTGGCTAAAGAAGCTTTGTCGAGGCATAAAAAAGCTTTTAGTAGTGATCGTTCTTCATTGTTAGAGCTTGGAGGTCATTATCAATGGCGGCGTGGCGAAGAAAAACATATGCTCAATCCAAATGCAATTGGTTTGCTGCAACATGCTACTCGCTCTAATGATTACGTAACATTCAAAAAGTTTTCCCAACACGCTGATATGGAAAGCACGCGTCAGTGTACGTTGAGAGGGCTTTTTAATTTTAAGAAGACAACAGCAATTCCAATTGCAGAGGTGGAGTCTATAGAAGCGATTACCAAACGCTTTTGTACTGGAGCCATGTCAATCGGTTCGATCTCTCGTGAAGCGCATGAAACTTTGGCAATAGCGATGAACCGGTTGGGTGGAAGAAGCAATACTGGAGAAGGTGGAGAAGACAGTGTGCGTTATACGCTGGATGAGAATGGAGACTCTCGTCGAAGTAAAATCAAACAGGTTGCATCTGGACGATTTGGTGTGAATAGTTTTTATCTGGCAAATGCAGATGAAATGCAGATCAAGGTTGCGCAAGGAGCAAAACCCGGCGAAGGTGGGCAGTTGCCAGGACATAAAGTCAGCGAGTACATTGCCAAGATCAGACATTCGACTCCTGGTGTGGGGTTGATTTCACCTCCTCCGCATCATGATATTTATTCTATTGAAGATTTGCAGCAATTGATTTTTGATCTTCATAATGCAAATCCCGATGCCAGGGTGAGTGTTAAGCTTGTTGCAGAAGCAGGAGTAGGCACCATTGCAGCGGGGGTGTCTAAAGCTCATGCTGAAGGCGTCCTCATCGCGGGCCACGATGGTGGCACGGGTGCCTCCCCTCAGACTTCAATCAAGCATGCCGGTCTGCCATGGGAGTTAGGTCTCTCTGAGACCCAGCAGATTCTGGTGCTCAATGATCTTCGAGGGCGCATTCGCGTCCAAGTTGATGGGCAACTTAAAACGGGTCGCGATGTTGTGATCGGTGGCATTTTGGGTGCTGATGAATTCGGATTTTCTACCACAACTCTGGTGACAATGGGTTGCATCATGATGAGGAAATGTCATCTCAATACCTGTTCAGTAGGTGTTGCGACACAGGACCCGGAACTTCGTAAAAAATTTACGGGCAAGGCTGAATATGTTGTCAACTTTTTCAAGTTCATTGCTGAAGAGGTTAGAGAAATCATGGCCGAGTTAGGAATTAGAAAATTTGATGACTTGATCGGTAGGGTTGAACTTTTGGAAGGGGAAGAGGCGGTCGGTCATTGGAAAGCAAGTGGCGTTGACGTTAGCAAAATTTTATTTAAACCGGAAGTGGATGAAAAGGTCGCACTGAGAAATATTTGCACACAAGATCTAAGTGGAGATATGGATAATGTGCTTGACCATAGGCTGATAGCGATAAGCCAGTTGGCCCTTGAAAAGAAAGTTCAGGTATATGGAGATTTTTCTATTCTAAATACTGACCGGGCTACCGGGGCTATGCTCAGTTACCGCGTTTCCAAGTTGCACGGGGAGGAAGGCTTGCCTGCTGATACTATCCAGTTTGGATTCAAAGGCTCCGCAGGCCAAAGTTTCGGCGCTTTTCTTGCTCCGGGAATAACCTTTGGTCTTGCCGGCGATGCCAATGATTATGTAGGTAAAGGTTTGTCTGGCGGAAAAATATTTATTTATCCGCCAAAGAACTCCACGCTTGTACCAGAAGATAATATTCTAATTGGTAATACGGTGCTTTATGGTGCGGTATCTGGTAAAGCCTTTTTCCGAGGAATCGCAGGGGAACGTTTTGCGGTGCGGAATAGTGGGGCACAAACAGTTGTTGAGGGAGTCGGTGATCATGGTTGCGAATATATGACCGGTGGAGTCGTTGTTGTCCTTGGTTCCACAGGCAGAAACTTTGCTGCGGGGATGAGTGGCGGGCTGGCTTATGTGCTGGATCGTAAAAACGAATTCGAAATTCACTGCAACAAAAATGCAGTTGATTTGGTGAGGGTTGAAGAAGAGGAAGATGAGCGGCAATTAAAATCCTTGATCGAGGAACATTTTCAATCGACTCAAAGTGCAGTTGCCAAAAGAGCACTGAATGAATGGGAAACAACCCTGCCAAAATTTTTAAAAGTTTATCCGACCGATTACAGACGAGTCATTGAAGAGCGTAAAAATAATAAAAAGAACGAATTGAAAGTTGCCTGAATAATAATAGAAACAGGAGAGTAAATATTTAGATGGGTGCAATTAAAGGGTTCATAGAATTTGAGCGGGAGACACCGCAGGGTCGACCCGTTGAAGAAAGACTGCGAGACCAGAAAGAATGTTACGCTCCTTTCCCCGAAGAAAAATATAAAGAGCAGGGTGCACGTTGTATGGATTGTGGTGTGCCTTTTTGTCAAAGTGAAACGGGTTGTCCTTTGGGCAATTTGATTCCCGATTGGAACGACATGGTTTATCGGGGGCGTTACGAAGAAGCGGTTGATCTCTTGCTGAAGACAAATAATTTCCCTGAATTTACAGGGCGTGTCTGTCCAGCTCCTTGTGAAGGGGCTTGTGTGCTGGGTATTAGTGAGCCAGCGGTGACCATTTGTAATATTGAGGAGATGATTGCCGAGAAAGGTTTTGAAGAGGGTTTCATTCACCCTAAACCTCCTGAAAGCAGAACAGGGAAGAAAATTGCCATTGTCGGTTCAGGGCCAGCGGGTCTGGCATGTGCGGCGCAACTCAATTCAGTCGGACATGAAGTGACTGTTTTTGAGAAAGATGATCGTGTTGGCGGTCTGCTCATGTACGGGATCCCTCATTTCAAGCTGGACAAAGAAATTGTAAAACGCCGAGTTAAATTAATGCAGGACGAGGGGATTATCTTTAAGACCGGAGTGCATATTGGTGTAGATAAGCCGGCAAAGGAATTGAAAGACGAATACGATTCGGTAGTGTTATGTGGTGGTTCGCAAAAACCAAGAGACTTGCCGGTAGAAGGTCGAGAACTCGATGGAGTTCATTTCGCCATGGAATTTTTGCCACAGCAAAATAAGCGTAATGAAGGCGACGTCATTCCTGATGATATATCTATCGCAGCGAAGGGTAAAAATGTTTTGATCATTGGGGGTGGAGACACTGGTTCAGATTGTGTGGGCACTTCTCTCAGGCAAGGTGCCAAGAGCGTGACCACATTCGAACTTCTTCCAGAGCCTCCGCGCTCGCGAACCGATAATAACCCGTGGCCACAATGGCCGAAAACTTTCCGGATGTCTTCTTCGCATCAAGAAGCGAATGAGCGGGAAGGAAAAGATAAAATTACCGAATATTGCGTTGCCACTAAAAAATTGACCGGCAAGGATGGAAAAGTTTCTAAAATTCATGGGGTGAAAATGATTTTTGGTGATCCGGATCCTAAAACGGGTCGTGCCTCAATGAATGAAGTGCCAGGCTCCGAGTTTGAGTTGGATGTTGAGCTGGTTCTTCTGGCGATGGGTTTTGTCCATCCTATTCACGAAGGAATGGTGCAGGAGTTGGGGCTTGATCTGGATGCGCGCGAAAATGTTTCTTGCGATGAAAACAAAATGACTAGCACCGAAGGAGTCTTTGTAGCGGGGGACATGACACGCGGTCAGTCTCTTGTAGTTTGGGCTATTGCCGAAGGCCGTGAAGCTGCACGATCCGTTGATCAATATCTTATGAAGAGTACCGAACTCCCACACAGTCAGTTCCTGAAATAAAATCTTCTTATTTTAAATTATACATTCTAAAAAGGGAGCTGCCTTGACAACAGCTCCCTTTTCGGAGGTTCGCTTGCCTTTCAGCAAGCCGTGCCACGCCCAAGGAAAAGGTTTGAATAACGAACAAGTGATCTTTAGGCTATAGTTCGCTAATTTTCCATTAGAGCATAGCCTTGCGGGGACTCAAGCCTGTTTCTCTTCTCGCATTTTATCTAAAGTTACATCTAGCAATTTTTTATTGCCGTCACGAATCACTTCTACTTTTACGGATTTTCCCGGTTCAACGGCGGCAACCTGTTTGGGTAGATTTTCTACGGATAAAATTTCTTTCCCATTAAACTTAACGATAATATCGCCTCTTTTGAGTCCGCTACGATCTGCGGGTCCATTGGGGACAACGTCATTTACCAATGCGCCATGCGTGTCGGAGAGTTTGAACGTTTCAGCGAGTTCGGTTGTGATCTTTTGGATCATGACTCCCAGCCAACCGCGCGTTACCTTTCCATCCTTTTTTAACTCGTCGAGGATGTCACTTGCCATATTGATGGGGATAGTAAAACCAATTCCAACATTTCCACCTGTTTGGGAATAAATTGCAGTATTGATTCCAATTACTTTTCCTTCCATATCTAGTAAGGGACCCCCACTATTTCCCGGGTTGATTGAAGCATCGGTTTGAATGAATTCATCATAGGGGCCAGCACCGATGTTACGGGCTTTTGCGCTAACCACTCCTGTGGTTACGGTATGGGAAAGTCCAAATGGATTGCCGATAGCTACTACCCATTCTCCAACTTCTACTTTTTCCGAGTCTCCCAGAGTTAAATAGGGGAAGTTTGTGCTGTCATTTGCCTGTCGGATAATCCTTAGTAGTGCGATGTCTGTTTTGGAATCTGAACCTATCAATTCCGCTTCATACTCTTTATCATTTTGAAGGGTGATCTTGATGATATCTGCGTTATCTACAACATGGTTGTTGGTGAGAATGTATCCTTCCTTATCAATGATAAAGCCGGTTCCTGTTCCATTACCCGGACCAGGCTGTTGAGGGGAAGGATTAGGAGCTCCAAAGGGGCCACGCTGTCCGAAAGGGCTGGGTTGGCCAAAGGGTCCTCGTTGTTGTGGAAGATTACCTCGTGCCGGTTGAAATTTTATTTTTGAAGTTACGAAAACAACGGCCGGATTTTGCTTTTTAGCAATTTCGACAATTAAATTAGTTCCTACCGGATTCACTTTGCTACTTAAAGCAAAAGCAGAGTTTAAATTGTTTCCATTAAAGATTGGAAAACTTAGAAATAGGATAAGAAAAGAGGCAAAGAAATATTTGCTTTTATAAGTAGTCATGGGAACCCTCCGCAAAATTTAATTTTTTATTAAAGGCGAGTGCTTATGCTTGCCTTTAATAAGAATAGATTTTGGAGATTAAATTTTTGTTAATGGAGAATTAAAAAAACTTAATGAGGGCTTGTTAACTTGCAATGGGGCTGGGTTTGATGTTTTGTGAAGGACCACAAAGAAAGGGTTCTACATTTTTAATTTCTGGAAGAATCCTTTCAAAGTATCCTTGAGAGAGTGTCCATCAATTTCGGCAAGCTCTTTGTATAGCTCTTTTTGTCGTTTGCTTAGTTTTCTAGGTGTTGCAATATCGAAGTGAATGATCTGGTCACCTCGTCCCCCACCGCGTAGTCTAGTGATGCCTGCGTTTGGGATGCGGTAGCTTCCATTATTCTGAGTGCCCGCAGGTACAGAGATGACCTTTGTTTTATTCTCTTCTAATAAGGAGATTTCAATGTCCGCTCCTAAAGCTGCTTGCGCAAAGGTCAATGTCATTTTGCAATGAATATCGTCTTCTTCGCGATGAAAAAAATCATGTTGCTCGACATGCATGATGACATACAAATCCCCTGGGGGTAGGCCTTGTGGACCCGGCTCCCCTTCATTGCGGAGTCTGAGACGGGCTCCATCATCGACACCTGCGGGAATATTGATCGGTAATTTTTTCTTTTCCAGAACGCGGCCTTCGCCACGGCATTCGTTACAGGGGTGGGTGATTGTTTGTCCGGCTCCTCGACAATCGGGGCAGGGTGATTGCACACTGAAAAAACCTTGCGCCCGAACTACTTGTCCGGTGCCTCGGCAAGTTCGACAGGTTTGTGGGGAGTGACCTGGTTTGGACCCTGACCCCCTACATGTCCCACATGAATTATGTTTGCTTACCTCTACTTCTTTTTCGGTGCCAAAAGCGGCTTCAAGAAATGTGATGCGAATATCCAAGCGCAGATCTGATCCGGTTCTTTGCCGCTGTCCTCCACCGCCACCGCCAAAAAAATCTCCAAAGACATCTCCAAATTGGGAGAAAATATCTTCGAAACCGCTGGGTCCATTAAACCCTTTCCCTTTTATCCCGTCATGACCATATTGGTCATAGATTTGCCGTTTTTCAGGGTCCTTTAAAACTTCATAGGCTTCGGAGGCTTCTTTGAATTTATCTTCTGCCGCGTGATCACCGGGGTTTTTGTCCGGATGGTATTTTAGCGCTTTTTGTCGATATGCTTTTTTGAGTTCTGCTTCGTTAACAGTAATGGAAACTTCAAGAACTTCGTAGTAATCGCGTTGACTCATTGGAATATTTTTTTCAGGGATAGAATTGCTTTAAAAAGGCAAGGGCAGTCAGGTTTTTAGATGAGCCACTTTTACTTTTGCGGCTTTGATTAATTTGTCTTTGAAAATATAGCCCGGTTCGAGTTCTTGCACAATCATATTATCTATTTCAGGGTCATCTGTTTCTTCTGTTAGGAAGATTTCGTCAGTTTTTGGGTTGAATTTTCGATTTGTGGTATCAATGATTTCGACATCGTTGTTCTTAAGTTCACGACTGAATTGCTTGGACACCATCTCGACACCTTTATTTAATCCGTCGAAATCGCGATTGCTTTCTGCTGCTTGAAGAGCTCTGCTTAAATTATCGAGAATAGGGACGAGTCTTGCAAATAGGTTGGCCTTAAACTGATCGAGACGGACATCATTATCTTTTTCCAGACGTTTTCTAAAACCATCGTCTTCTGCGGTTTTCTCTTTGTAAGCGGCGATATAGTCTTTTAGCTTTTTGTCTTTTTCTTCGGCTTCCTTTTTGAGTCTCTCTACGTAAGAAGGTAGTCTTTCTTCTTGAACTGTTGCTTGCTCGTCTTCTTCGAGCATAGCAGAGCGGCGATCGACGACACTGATTGCCGGTTCTTCCTCTTTCTTGGAAGCTGTTTTTTTCTTTGCCATGGTTGTTTTATTTTAGGGTAAAAAATACCCCTCCCGGTCGTTAAACCGAGAGGGGTAAGGTGGGTTTATTTTTTGCCGACGTCTTCAAATTCTGCATCGACAACATCATCTTCTGATTTGGCTTGTTCGCCTTGTTCACCTTCTGCGCTAGTGTCACCGGCTTCGCCTGAATCGTCTCCTGGCTCGCCGCCTTCACCTTCTTGCGAAGTTTGGGTATACATGGCTTCGGCAAGCTTATGAGCGATCTGATTGATCTTTTCGGTTTGCTCTTTCATAACATCTGCTTCACCTTCAAGATGTTTTTTCGCTTCTTCCATGGCTTCTTCGGCTTCTTTGATATCTTCTTCCTTGAATTTATCCTTATTATCTTTAAGGGTTTTTTCAAGGTTGTAGATGACCGAATCGAGCTGGTTTTTGGCATCGACTTTTTCACGTCGCTCTTTATCAGCTTCAGCGTTGGCTTCTGCATCTTTCACCATATTTTCGATATCACTATCAGATAAACCTGTAGAATCGGTTATGGTGATTTTTTGTTCCTTGCCAGTGCCTTTATCTTTGGCCGTAACATGGAGGATGCCATTTGCATCGATATCAAAGGTTACTTCGATCTGTGGCATACCACGAGGTGCTGATGGAATACCATCGAGGTGAAACTTACCAATGGACCTGTTGTCCTTGGCCATTTCTCTTTCACCCTGAATGACATTAACTTCTACGGATGGCTGATTATCAGCTGCTGTAGAAAACGTTTCTGCTTTTCGGGTTGGGATGGTTGTATTTCGATCTATGAGACGAGTTGTTACGCCTCCCATAGTTTCGATTCCAAGAGAAAGGGGTGTGACATCCAGTAATAGAATATCTTTTACATCGCCAGTAAGAACTCCGGCTTGAACGGCTGCACCCAAGGCAACGACTTCATCTGGATTAACTCCACGATGCGGCTCTTTGCCAAATAGGTTTTTAACCAGTTCCTGTGCTTTTGGAATTCTTGTGGAACCACCGACCAGAATTGCTTCATTAACATCGTTTACCTTGACTCCCGCATCTTTCATAGCTTGAACACATGGAGTTTTTGATCTTTCGATCAGATCATCTACCATTGATTCAAATTTAGAACGAGAGAGCTTGACGTTTAGATGTTTGGGCCCTGATGCGTCTGCCGTGATGAACGGAAGGTTGATATCCGTTTCGTTTGTAGTAGAAAGTTCCATCTTGGCTTTTTCAGCAGATTCTTTTAGTCTTTGCAGAACCATTTTGTCTTTTGATAGATCTACGCCCTGATCTTTTTTAAATTCTGCTACCAGCCAGTCGATGATGCGCTGGTCGAAATTGTCACCACCGAGATGGGTGTCGCCATGTGTAGCTTTTACTTCAACAACGTTATCCCCGACTTCCAGGATGGAGACATCGAAAGTTCCACCACCGAAATCATAAACAGCAATGGTGTGGTCTTTATTTTTATCCAGACCATAGGCTAATGCAGATGCTGTTGGCTCGTTGATGATTCGCTTCACTTCCAGTCCGGCAATTTTTCCGGCATCTTTTGTGGCTTGTCTTTGTGCATCATTAAAATATGCGGGAACGGTGATAACTGCTTCCGTAACAGCCTGCCCAAGGTAAGCTTCAGCAGATTTTTTCAGTTTCTGAAGAATCATCGCTGAAATTTCGGGAGGCGTATAAGTTTTATCGCCCGCTTTAATTTTTACGTCGCCTTTATCGCCTTGAACTACTTGATAAGGCACCATCTTCATTTCTTCCGATACTTCGTTCAGGGAACGACCCATAAACCTTTTGACCGAGAAAATCGTGTTTTCCGGATTAGCGATTGCCTGTCGTTTAGCTACCTGACCCACCAGAATTTCACCTTCTTTGGTGAAAGCGACCACGGAAGGGGTGGTCCGGCTGCCTTCTTCATTTAGGATAACTTTTGGTTCGCTACCCTCC
>Ga0233439_10004318_pt1 | contig 13850 bp, 12 predicted proteins | sample SI_123_September_6_FD_182713 | JGI IMG/M metagenome (GOLD analysis project Ga0233439, IMG submission 182713) | Seawater microbial communities from Saanich Inlet, British Columbia, Canada - SI_123_September2016_100_MG | ecosystem: Environmental > Aquatic > Marine > Inlet | place: Canada: British... | reverse complement strand
CCGGTGGCGCAAGCGGTCCCTGCAAGGACCGCCGCTCGCGATGACCTGCCCAATTGGGCCCATCAACCAGCCCCCGTGGAACCCGTGCCCCCCCGTCCCCTGGCTCCCTCCCGCAGTGATGATCCCGAACCCAGCGTGGCGTCCCCCCTGGCAAATGGTGGCCAGGCCCGCTTCCAACGGGGCAACCATATCCACCGATTATTGCAAAGCCTGCCTGATCTGCCGGAGGTCGAGCGGGCGGCGGCGGCGGCCCGTTATCTGGCCCTGCCGGCCCATGTTTTGGAACCAGGACGACAGGCGGAAATATTGGCCGAGACCATGGCTGTTTTGCAGGATCCGGATTTTGCCGCGATTTTTGGCCCCGGCTCCCGTGCTGAGGTGCCGTTGACGGCGTTATTGTCCGGTCGGGTGGTCAGTGGTCAGGTTGATCGCTTATTGCTGACTGATTCGCAGATTCTTGTGATTGACTACAAAACAAACCGCCCGCCGCCCCGCCGTCCTGAAGATGTTGAGGTTGCTTATTTACGTCAATTAGCATCGTATCGCGCCGCGCTGACGGCGATTTACCCGGAAAAATCAGTCCGTTGCGCGCTTTTGTGGACAGATGGGCCAAATCTGATGGCGATTGATGAGGCCATTCTGACGCCATATGCACCTTGACGTACAGGGTCCGGCTACCTAAGTTTTTATATCAAGGTGTATTATTAGCGTAGTGAAGCTGCGGTCGCCACAGGTCTGTCTTATTGCCTGTACTAAACCGCTCAAGTGTTGCTGAGACCGCTTTTGGTGCCGTTACAGAGAACTGGAAAATATTATGGCCACGAAACCCGTATCCGACGACACGTTCGATAGCGACGTACTTAACGCCGATGGGCCTGTTGTGGTTGATTTCTGGGCCGAATGGTGTGGACCCTGCAAGCAAATCGCCCCGGCGTTGGACGAAATCTCAACCGAAATGGGCGACAAGGTAACGATTGCCAAGGTCAATATAGACGATAATCCGTCCATACCGGCCAAATATGGCGTGCGCGGCATCCCGACCCTGATGCTTTTCAAGGACGGTGAGGTCGCCTCCATGAAGGTCGGGGCGTTGCCCAAAGGCAAGATCCAGGAATGGATCGAGGAAACGATCAAAGCCTAAATTACATCATGCCTGCGGGTTAGTGGCTAGGACGCTGCCCGCGAGATACAACGAACCGCAGATCAGTACGCGGGGCGTTGCGTCGTCTGCCTGTGTCTCGATGATTGAGGCAAGGGCGGCTGGAACGTCGTCGACGGCGCGCCCATCCAGGCTATGGACCGCCGCCGCCTCGACAATCTGCGCCGGTGCCATTGCAGCCTCTTCATAGGGGATGGGAACCGCATGGATTTTTGCTGCCAAGGGCTTGAACGGTGCCAGAAATTCAACGGCGTCCTTGTTCGCCAACATGCCCATGATCAGGTGCAGGGGGCGTTGTTCCGCATCCGTGGTCTGCCAATCCCCCAGGGTTTCGGCCAGGGCAGCGCCGGCATCCGGGTTATGACCGCCATCCAGCCACAATTCACCCCTCGGGCCAAGCTGGTCATGCAGCGGCCCCTGGCTAAGGCGTTGCAGGCGTCCGGGCCATGTTGCTTCCGTTAGGCCCTGGGCAAGGGCCCGTTGGGGCACCGAAAACCCCTCCATGTTCTGTAGGCAGGCCAGGGCCAGACCGGCGTTCTGAAGCTGGTGCACGCCGTTCAGATTTGGCAGGGGCAGATGCAACGTGCCTTCAACTGACTGAAATTCCAACTTGCCTAGCCGTGCGTGTACCTGCCAATCAAGTCCCTGGCACAATAGTGGCGCGCCGACCTTCGCCGCCTCCAGTGCAATAACCTGTTCGGCAATCGGGTTTTGCCGGCTGATCACGCCCAGGACGCCGGGTTTCAGAATGCCGGCCTTTTCGCGGGTTATACCTGCCAGACTGTCGCCCAGAAAATTCTGATGGTCCATGGATACGCTGGTGATCGCCGTTAACAACGGGCGTTCGATCACGTTGGAGGCATCCAGACGCCCGCCAAGACCGGTTTCCAGTAACAGAATATCTGCCGGGCAATCGCGAAAGGCCAGGAATGCGGCTGCCGTGGTCACTTCAAAATACGTGATCTGATCATCCCCATTAGCCTGTTCACAGGCGTTCAGGACAGCCGTCAAATTATCGTCTGTGATCAATTGCCCGGCCAGGCGAATGCGTTCATTAAACCGAACCAGGTGTGGCGAAGTCATGACGTGGACCCGCAGTCCCGCCGCCTCAAGTGCTGCGCGCATATAAGCGATGGTGGAGCCTTTGCCATTGGTGCCGGCGACATGGATGACCGGGGGTAGGTGTCGTTCGGGGTTGCCCAGTTTGCCCAACAGCCGCTGCAGGCGGCCCAGGGACAGATCAATCAGCTTTGGATGCAGATGCATCAACCTTGCTAAAATCGCCTCGGTGGGCGGCGTTGGGCCGGGTGCGTCAGGATGTGCCGCCAGGCCCATGCTTATTGCCCACCGTCGCGGCCTTCTATGATGCCATTTTCGCCATCGTCTTTTGGCGCTGGAATTTCCAGGTCCGGCTGGGGCAGGCTGATCACTTCCCCCGTTGGCGGGTGATTGCCCAGCAATTCCACGACCCGGATCAAGGTTTCGCGCATCTCGTGACGATGGACGACCATGTCCAGCATGCCGTGTTCCAGCAAATATTCGGCCCGCTGGAAACCTTCCGGCAGGCGTTCGCGTATAGTGTTCTCGATCACCCGCGGCCCGGCGAATCCGATTAAGGCCCCCGGCTCCGATATGGCGACATCGCCCAGCATGGCGTAACTGGCGGTTACCCCGCCCGTGGTCGGGTCAGTCATTACGGAAATATAGGGTTGGCCTGCTTCCTGCAGCATCTGCACGGCAATGGTGGTGCGCGGCAACTGCATCAGAGACAAAATGCCTTCCTGCATGCGGGCCCCGCCGGCGGCAGAGAATATGATCAGGGGCGCATCTTGTAGTACGGCCAGCTTGGCGGCCGAGATAATTGCCTCCGCCGCGCCCAGGCCGAGGGAGCCGCCCATGAAGGCGAAATTCTGCACTGCGATCACGGCGCTATGGCCACCCAATTTACCGTGGGCGACAACGACGGCATCCTGCTGCCCGGTTTTATTCTGGGACTCCTTTAGGCGGTCGGAATAACGCTTTTCATCGCGAAACTTCAGGGGATCGATCAAGACGCCTGGCAATTCAATGGTGGTGTATTCGCCATCGTCGAACAGGTGGGGAAAACGGTCGTTGGGTCCGATCCGTAGGTGATGATCGCAATGCTGGCAGACGAACTGACGCTGTTTGACTTCCTTGTGGTGGATCATCTGTCCGCAGTTGGGACACTTGGTCCATAGGTTGTCGGGTACGTCGCGCTTGCGTACCAGGGCCTGAATTTTCGGCCGGACATAATTGCTAAGCCAGTTCAAGACATTCCCCTATTTTTTCCCTGCTGCAACGCCTGCCGCCAGCTCCCGGGTCAAATCCAGTACCGCCGAAACCGTGGTCGCCGTCGCTGTACCGTCCGCATCCAAACTGTTGCGCAGGGCATCGATAAAGGCACTGCCCACGACCGTACCGTCCGCAACCGAGGCTATGCCCCTCGCCTGTTCCGGCGTGCGAATGCCAAAGCCTACCGCGATGGGCAAATCTGTGTGGCGGCGAATGCGGCTGACGGCTTTGCCAACCGTATCCGCGTCCGCCGATCCCGCCCCCGTGATGCCCGTGTATGAAACATAATAGACAAAGCCGGAGGTGTTCTGCAAAACTTTGACCAGGCGGGCGTCGTCCGTGGTCGGTGTCGCCAGACGGATAAAGCTTAGGCCGGCCTCGATGGCGGGCAGGCACAATTCCGCATCCTCTTCGGGGGGCAGATCAACAATGATCAGACCGTCGATGCCCGATGTCTTCGCGGTAGCCAGGAACGCCGGCACGCCATAGGCATGGATGGGATTGTAGTAACCCATCAGCACGATCGGCGTCTCTGTGTCATGGCGGCGAAACGCGGCTGCCATGGCCATGGTTTTCTCCAACGTGATGCCGGCCTTTAAGGCACGCAGCCCAGCCACCTGGATGGAGGGGCCGTCGGCCATGGGATCCGTGAAGGCCATGCCCAGTTCGATGATATCCGCACCGGCTGCGGGCAATCCGGCCATAATCTCGACCGATGTTTCCTGGTCAGGGTCGCCGGACATCACATAGGTCACCAACGCGGCCCGGCCCTCAGCCTGTAATTTCTCGAAGCGGGCATCGATCCGGGCGCGCCCCGTAACCAAATCGTTCATATCTTCACCCCCAGCATCTCAGCCACCGTGAAGATGTCTTTGTCGCCCCGGCCACACATGTTCATGACAATGATATGGTCCTTGGGCAGGTCCGGGGCGATCTTGGCGACATGGGCCAAGGCATGCGCTGGTTCAAGGGCGGGAATGATGCCTTCGAGTTTGCTGCAAAGCTGGAAGGCGGCCAGGGCGTCGGCATCCGTGGCAGATGAATATTCCACCCGCCCAACATCATGCAGCCAGGCGTGTTCGGGGCCGATGCCGGGATAATCCAACCCGGCGGAGATGGAATGTGCTTCGGTAATCTGGCCGTCTTCATCCTGCAGCAAATAGGTGCGGTTGCCATGCAGGACACCGGGCCGTCCCCCGGTGATGGAGGCCGCATGGCGTCCGGTCTCGATGCCGTCGCCGGCAGCTTCCACGCCGACAATCTTAACGCTTTCATCATCCAGAAATGGATGAAACAGCCCCATGGCGTTGGAACCGCCGCCAATACAGGCGACCAGGGTATCGGGCAGGCGGCCTTCAGCTTTTAGAATTTGCTCTTTCGCTTCGTCGCCGATGACGGATTGAAAATCCCGTACCAATTCCGGATAGGGGTGAGGTCCGGCCACGGTGCCGATAATATAGAATGTGTCGGCCACGTTCGTGACCCAGTCACGCATGGCCTCGTTCAGAGCATCCTTCAAGGTGCGGGAGCCGGAACTGACCGGGATCACTTCAGAGCCCAGCAATTTCATGCGGAAGACGTTCGGTTGTTGCCGCTCCACATCCACTTCGCCCATATAGACCGTGCAGGGCAGGCCAAACAGGGCGGATACGGTAGCCGAGGCGACGCCGTGCTGTCCCGCGCCTGTCTCGGCAATGATCCGGGTTTTGCCCATACGCTTGGCCAAAAGGATCTGGCCCAGGCAATTGTTAATCTTGTGACTGCCCGTATGGTTCAACTCATCGCGCTTGAAATAGATCTTGGCACCGCCGAAATGCGCTGTCAGGCGTTCTGCAAAATACAGCGGGCTGGGTCGGCCTGCGTAGTGCTCCAGGTAATAATCCAGCTCCTCGCGAAAGGATGGATCCGCCTGGGCGGCGCGATAGGCGTCCTCCAGCTCCAGGATCAAAGGCATCAGGGTTTCGGCTGCAAATCGACCGCCGTGGCTGCCGAAACGGCCAGCCCCGTCAGGCCCGGTTCTATAGGAATTTGGCTTTGACATGATGGATTAATGCTATGTCAGAGCGCCCCTACGGCGTCAAGGAAAGCTTTGATCCGAACGGGATCTTTCACGCCGGGGCGATGCTCCACCCCGGATGAGACATCTACAGCCCTGGCACCGGAAATCTCCACCGCCTGGGCTACGTTGCCCGCATCCAGGCCGCCTGACAACATCCAGGGGCACTGCCATTGCCGGTCCGTCAGCAGGTTCCAATCGAACACCAGGCCATTGCCGCCCGGCAGGGCATCCGCCAGATCCTTTGGTGCCTTGGCATCGAACAACAACATATCGGCGGCGCCTTCGAAGCTATGGGCCGCATGGAAGTCGTCAGCCTTGGCAATCTTGATGGCCTTCAAAATGGGACGCTTGGTCAGGTTCTTAATTTCCCTCACCCTGGCCGGGCTTTCGCCACCATGCAGCTGGATCATATCCAGCGATACTTCCGCCAGAACGGATGTCAGGAGGCTGTCATCCGGATCGACGAACAGGCCAACCTTTGTGATTGTCGCGGGTATGGGGATAGCTAAACTATGTGCCTGTCCCGGCGTCACGGCCCGCGGGGAGGGGGGGTAGAATACAAATCCTACATACGCCGCACCATTGACCACCGCGGCATCCACAGACGCCGGGTCGTTCAGGCCACAGATTTTTGCCGCAACGGTCATAGGTTACAAAATCCGCATGAGAGGTCTCGTTTGTCTAGGCTGCTTTGGTCGTCGGCACCTCAGGCGCGGCGGCGCTTGGGCCATTTTGCAATTCGTCTTCCAGGCGGCGGACTGTGCGTTGTTCCGCCCGCAGTTGACGACGCCAGCGCCCGGCCCGCATCCAGGCGATCAATCCACCCACAACCAAGCCGACGAATATGGCGGCAAAGACCAGACTATAGACGGGTACTTCGATACTCAACGGTGTCGGGTCAAGGGATATCGTGACCCCATGACGATTGGACACGGCAAAGGCGACAAAAATCAAAATTAGAGGTAACAGTAACAGCCAAAGGAGTAATTTCACTTTAGCACCCGCCCAGTTAATCGTCGGCGTCGGAAGCGGAACCTGTCATGGCCCCAGGCGTAGCACTTGTTTGGCCCGTGCCGTCAATATTCAGGCGTTCGCGCAGTTCCTTACCGGTTTTGAAGAAGGGCACGAATTTTTCCGCCACTGAAACAGATTCACCCGTGCGCGGATTGCGCCCGATACGGGCCGGTCGCCGTTTCACGGAAAAGGCACCAAAACCGCGCAATTCAACGCGGTCACCGTGGCGCAATGCATCGGTAATTTCATCAAAAACCGTTGTCACAATGCGTTCCACATCCCGTTGATAGAGGTGGGGGTTTTGTTCCGCAAGACGGGCGATCAATTCTGATTTTATCATCTTCGGTTCAACTTTCCTGCATTCCAGGTTGCCCACATACCAGGCTGGTTCGATTTAATGACGGTCGCGACAGGATATTGACAACAACTTTCCTAAGAAATCGTGCCCATTCTGAAATGAGCCTTGAAATAGCAAATTAATACACGCCCTAAGGTTGCCAAACCGACAATAACCCGTCAAGGGTAAGTCGTTCATTTTTAAACAGTTTTCCGCTTACCGTGTCAAGCGTTCGGGCAACGAGACCTGATTTTTCTCCCCAGCGCACTTCCAGCGTTGGCAGGTCGGCGGAAATGCCGTGCTCGTCGGTAAGCCAGCGCCGTGCCGTGCGTTCGCCGCCCAAGGCATCAATCAATCGCAGCTTAATCGCTTGCCGACCGCTGAAAACCCGACCGTCCGTGGCACGGTGCAGTTCGGCACTATTGAAATCCCGGCGCTTTTGAACCAGCTCGGTAAACCATTCGTAGCTGTCTTTCAACAAGGCCTGCATGGCAACCCTGACCTCTTCAGTGACGGTTTCCACGGGCGAGGGCTGGCCTTTTAGGGGCGAACTTTTCAAGGTGAAGGGTTTGATGCCCAGCTTTTCCATCAGGCCGGTAAATTCCGCTGTCTGGAACAAGACCCCGATGGAACCGGTCAACGACGTCTCCATGGCAACAATATGATCGGCTGCGATGGCGACAATGTAGCCACCGGATGTCCCGATCGTGCCGATAACAGCGACCACGGGCTTCTTTTTCGCGACCCGGCGCAGGGCATGATAGATCTGTTCGGAACCAGCGGTGGTGCCGCCGGGACTATTGATACGGACGATAACCGCCTCTACGTCGTCCCGGCTCACCAGCTTATCAATCGCCTCTCCACGCTCAATATCTTCAGAGATGAAGCCATTGATGGACAGGCGCGCGACATGGGTTTCCCCATAGGAGATATATTTGCCGACGCCAACGGCGATCAACGCCATTACCGCCAGGGCGGCGATGGACCGCCATATGACCAGACGGCGTTTTAGCCGTCTGCGGTCCAATATGGCGTCGGCGTCCATGCCTCTCCTGTCGTGTTACAGATCGGGGAAAACCGCCCCGATCAGTCTTCCGTCTTTTCGTCGTCGTCAGCTGCGGCGGGTTCGGCTTCAGCTTCCGGCTCAGCTTCTGCCTCAGGTGCGGCTTCGGCCTCGGGCGCCGCTTCGGGCTCCGCTGCTTCGGCTTCAACTTCGGGTGCTGCGTCCTCGGCTTCGACGATGGGCTCTACCTGCGTATCGCCGTAGTCAGGCTCTGCGTCATCATCCTCGTCTTCATCCGCATCGGCCAGCTCCCGGGCCCGGCCCATGGCTGGGCCAAGAATATCGCCCAGGGAGGCACCGGAGTCAGAGGAGCCGTATTGTTGCACGGCCTCTTTCTCTTCCTTGATCTCACGTGCCTTGATGGACAGGGCCAGGCGGCGGGTGTTTTTCTCGATCGAGGTGATCTGCGCATCCAGCTTGTCACCAACGGCAAAGCGTTCCGGTTTCTGCTCCGAACGATCCCGGGACAAATCGGCCCGGCGAATGAAGCCGCGCAGGCCATCGCCTACCGTGACTTCGATACCACGATCCAGGATCGCAGCGACGGTGCAGGTCACAACATTGCCACGCTTCATGGTATCGGCTTCGGAGAACGGATCGCCGCTCATCTGCTTGATGCCCAGGCTGATGCGTTCCTTGGAGATATCGATATCCAGCACCTTGGCCTTGACCATGTCGCCCTTGGCGTAGGCCTTCATGGCCTCTTCGCCGGCTTTGTCCCAATCGATGTCGGACATGTGGACCATGCCGTCCAACTCAAAGGCCAAGCCGATGAACAGACCGAATTCGGTGATGTTCTTAACCTCGCCCTCAACTTCGCTGCCGACGGGGTGGGCTGCAATGAACTCTTCCCAAGGATTTTCCATGCATTGTTTCAGCCCAAGGCTGACCCGACGCCGTTCTGGATCCACGTCCAGCACCATCACTTCGACCTGCTGTGAGGTCGAAACGATTTTGCCAGGATGGATGTTCTTTTTGGTCCAGCTCATTTCGGAAACGTGGACCAGGCCTTCGACGCCCGGCTCCAGTTCCACAAATGCGCCGTAATCCGTGATGTTGGTGACCCGACCGTTGAATTTGGCATTCAATGGGTATTTCACCTTGATGCCTTCCCATGGGTCTTCCAGCAGTTGCTTCATACCAAGGCTGATGCGTTGGGTTTCCGCGTTGACACGGATCACCTGAACCTTGACCGTCTCGCCGATGGTCAGGGCCTCGGAAGGATGATTGATGCGACGCCAGGCCATGTCGGTGACATGCAGCAGACCGTCAATGCCGCCCAGATCAACAAATGCACCATAATCGGTGATGTTCTTGACCACGCCTTCCAGCACCTGACCCTCGGCCAGGTTGGAGACCAACTCGGTCCGTTGTACGGCCAAGGTAACTTCCAGAACGGCCCGGCGGGAGACAACGATGTTGCCGCGACGGCGATCCATTTTCAAAATCTTGAAAGGCTGGGGAATACCCATCAGCGGCGTGATGTCGCGAATGGGGCGAATATCAACCTGGCTGCCCGGCAGGAATGCCACCGCGCCTGAAAGATCTACCGTAAAGCCACCCTTGACCCGGCCAACAATGGAACCATCGACCTGTTCGGCTTTATCGTAGGCCACTTCAAGGTGGTTCCAGGATTCTTCACGGCGCGCTTTTTCGCGGCTGATGACCGCTTCACCCAGGGCGTTTTCGATCCGCTCCAGAAAAACTTCAATGGCATCGCCGACGGCAATCTCTTCACCGACCTTGCCAAATTCACGGGTGGAAATGCGGCCTTCAGTCTTCAGGCCGACATCGATCACCACGTTGTCGTTTTCAATTGCTACCACGGTGCCATGCACAACGCGGCCTTCCAGTTGTTCCTGGGAAATAAAGCTCTCGGCCAGCAGGGCCTCGAAATCGTCATCCGCGCCCATTCCGGCGCCGCTATCTACGTCAGTCATCAAAAGTCTCTTTCCATTATCTTTGTCGGCCAACCGGTTGTATCCGGCGGTCTTAGGGCGGCTTTAAGCCAAGGGAATTCCCCGTCGTGCAGCGCAAAACACAGGTCCTTCCCGGCAGATTTTCACCAACCGGGACGTCCATAACGCATCTGGGAAACAATGACAGTGACCCTGGCGCTTGGATAAACGACGCCGAAGGACACCAAAACAGTGCTTAGTCTTACATACAGGCAGCGACAATCTTCTGTGCAGCCTGAAACGCGGCCTCTATATCCATTTTTGTGGTATCGAGCAAGTGCGCATCTTCGGCGGCTGTCAGGGGGGATGCGGCACGCGCGCTGTCGCGGGCATCGCGGGCGGCGACATCGGCCTGAATTGTGGCCAGATCGACGTCTTCGCCCCGGCCCGCCAATTCCGTAAATCGCCGCTCCGCTCTGGCTTCCACCGATGCGGTAACAAAAAGTTTCACCTGGGCGTCAGGGCAGATAACAGTACCTATATCCCGGCCATCCAGGACGGCACCCGCAGCGCCATCAGGTGGATTGGCGGCAAAAGCCCGTTGATATTCTAATAAGGCAGCGCGCAATTCCGGCTGTGGTGCAATGACGCTGGCGGCTTCACCGACCTCTTCATCACGCAAGGCAGGGTCCGCCAGATCGGCCAAACTGATCTTTCCGGCTTGGGCGACCATGGTCTCTATTTCGTCGAGGGCTTGTTGATTGCGCAACAGACGCAGGGCCACGGCCCGATACAGCCCGCCAGTGTCCAGATAGGCAAAGTTGAAATGGGCTGCTAACCGCCGCCCCAATGTGCCTTTGCCCGCCGCAACCGGACCATCAACTGCAACCACAATACTTTTTGTCATGTTTTTTTCCGTCACGCCGGGGCCTCGATGCGTCCGCCTAAGGTCTGCATTAAGTCGGCAAAGCCGGGAAAAGATGTCTCGATTATATCGCAGCCGTCTACCCGAACCGGGTTCCGGGCACCCAGGCCGTAAACCAGGAACGACATGGCGATGCGATGGTCCATTTCGCTGTCGATCAAAACGCCTGGGTTGGCCGGCGCGGGCCCGTTGTGGCCGTGTACCACCATGCCGTCGGGCAACTCCTCCACCCTGACGCCCAGGGTACTTAGACCCTTGACCATTGCCGCAATGCGGTCGCTTTCCTTGACCCGCAATTCCGCGATGCCCCGCATCACTGTTGGTCCCTGGGCAAATGCCGCCAGGGCGGCGAGAACCGGATATTCATCGATCATTGCAGGGGCCCGTTCGGGGGGCACCTCTATACCTTTCAACGGACCGGCCCGGACAACCAGATCTGCAATAGGCTCGCCCAGGTCAGCACGGCGGTTTCGTTCCGTAATCTGTGCACCCATATCGCGCAGGGTATCAAACAAGGCTGCGCGCAAGGGGTTCAGGCCAACGCCTGTGACGGTGATTTCCGATCCCGGCACCATCAAAGCGGCGGCGATGGGGAAAGCCGCCGACGACGGATCGCCCGGGACGTGGATATTCTGCGGCTGCAATTCCGGCCGGCCGGTCAGGGTAATGCGGCGGGCCCCGTCGTCGTCTTCGCCGATGCTGACCTCCGCCCCGAAGTGACGCAGCATATTCTCCGTATGATCCCGGCTGGGCCGGGGTTCAATCACCGTTGTTTGCCCCGGAGCGTTAAGTCCGGCCAGCAAAACGGCGGATTTGATCTGTGCGGATGCTACGGGCAGGCGATATTCAATGGGCAGCGCCCCATTTGTGCCCATGACTGTTATCGGCAAGCGTCCACCCTCCGCCGCCTGGAACTTTGCGCCCATTTGCTGCAACGGCGTCATCACCCGCTCCATAGGCCGAAGGCGCAGTGAGGCATCACCTGTAAAGATCGATGTCACGCCGTGGGATGCCGCCAGGCCCAACAACAGGCGCGCACCTGTTCCGGAATTGCCCAGGTCCAGGACATTGGAAGGGGCCATCAAACCGCCGACGCCCAGGCCGAAAATCCGCCACACACCGTCATCTCCACGCCGGATGTCGGCGCCATAGGCCCGCAATGCCTGGGCCGTCGCCAGCACATCGGCACCTTCCAACAGGCCATGAACCGTGCTCTCTCCAACTGCCAGAGCACCCAGGATCAGTGACCGATGGGAGATTGATTTATCACCTGGGACAGCAATTGTGCCATTCAGGCGGCTCGCTGTCGTGGCGGCGGGATGGGCGACGAGAATAGACACGGTCGGTACATACTTCCTTCGGGTTGGCCAGCTAAGTTCTGCAAATGGCTGATCTGCCTAACATAAAGGCGCTGGCATCGCCAGACGGCGGCCTGAAAAATTCGTGGCGGCAGGGTCATTTTTCAGCGACAGTGGAAACCTAGTTGACAGGGCCACCGCATGTTCTCTATTGGGATGCGCCGAAAATCGATATTCCTGAGCGGCGGATTTGTTGGGAGATAATGACAGTGGCTAAGGCAGAATGGGGCGCTAAGCATACTTGTGCGAGCTGTAGCGCAAAATTTTACGACATGGGCCGTAGCCCGATCACGTGCCCGGCCTGTGAGGCACCCGTTGCCGTAGTGGCACCGGGTCGGACACGGCGTGTGCGCAAGGTCGAAACAAAGGCGGAAGCGCCAGTTGCAGCAAAGGCTGTTGCTGCTGATGCGGCAGTATCGGCTGATGATGAAGACGCAGCCCTTGTGGAAGGGGTTGATGATCTGGTCGATGACGAAGATGACGAAGATGATGCCATCGCGACATTGGCGGACGACGACGACGATGATGAGGACGTTCTGGCGGAAGCCGACATCAACAAGGCCGGCATTTCCGAGGAATAATCCGATTTTGTAGTCCACCGAGGCGCTAAACTTGGGGATTACTAGAAAAATTCACCTTGTGTGCAGATAGGTCTTGAATTGACCGCCGCTGCACCCTAGGTTCCGCCCGTCGCGCACCGGTCCGATGGGTAGACGACAAGAATTTATGGGGCCATAGCTCAGTTGGGAGAGCGCTTGAATGGCATTCAAGAGGTCGGCGGTTCGATTCCGCCTGGCTCCACCAAAGTTTCACTCCGGTGAGTAGATGAGGGGTTAGCCTGAACAAGGCTTACCCCTTTTTCATTCAAGTCACCATTCAAGTCACCATTCAAGTCACCATTCAAGTCACCATTAAGTCACCATTAAGTCGCCACGGCAGCGGGATTTGACGGGATATAGCGGGATATTTCGTGACGGCAAATCGCACTTCATCTCTATAGCTATTCCAGCGGAGCATATTCGCCTGCAGGGTAAACCGTTGCCTCAATCTCAGTGCCATAATCGAAGTGATCCGCATACTTTCTAAGGTACTCCCGGCAGGTGGCGACCGCCGCGTCTCGACCATTGCACTCCATAGTCTCAAGGTCATCAAGCCGTCGAACATTCCTGCTGTCATAGTCGGGATGGACGACGAAGGCGCGAACCACGGCGATCCACTTGCCTGACTTCCGTCCCTGATCCTGCTTGATGGCCAGCGTCTTCTCGGCGGCAATGCGAATGCCCTCCCAAACGAAGGTATCGAAACGATCTGGGATGCTCTCGCGATCCTCTTTAATAGCGGAGATCAGTGCTTTGAGAGATTTGGGCTTCAATTCCTGCATCGCAAATTGAATGCTAACGGCTGGGCTCTCGAGGGATTGCAGCGATTCACGTGATTCATATGTCATTTGTGGCCTCGGTTTCCTTGTTCCAGTTCGGTATTTGCCTTTTTCGGACGGGCGGCCCGTCGTGCCCGGCCATATCGCTTCGACGATCCGGGTGATGTCAGCCGGGGTCGGCATCCACCGGTTGGCCTCTTCCCAACGCCGCCGTCGTAATTTTGCCGAGGCTTCGGCGATATCATTGGGGAAATCTTCGCGATCTAGCTCATCTGCGGTTTCCCAGGCTTCCATGGCGCTAACTGCCAGAGACCTCTGCACCCCGCCTAGTTCGTCGAAATGCAGG
>Ga0233439_10004312_pt1 | contig 13868 bp, 14 predicted proteins | sample SI_123_September_6_FD_182713 | JGI IMG/M metagenome (GOLD analysis project Ga0233439, IMG submission 182713) | Seawater microbial communities from Saanich Inlet, British Columbia, Canada - SI_123_September2016_100_MG | ecosystem: Environmental > Aquatic > Marine > Inlet | place: Canada: British... | reverse complement strand
GCAAGAGCATGGAACTATTGATGAGACTGAGATAGGTCAAAATACACTTGGATCTATTTTCCATTTAGGTATGGAGAAGATGTTTGAAGGTAGTGCATTTGACACTGAGTTTGCTATGCACAAGAAATTAGGTGATTATTCTATTACAGGTACAGCTGATTTAATTGATACTAGAAGTAATTGTATTTATGACTATAAACTTACTAAGAACTATACATATAAGATGTGGTCAAAAGAGCCATTAACAAATGGATATACTGTACAAATGAATGTATTGAAGTGGTTAGCTGAAAGAACTTATCCAGAAAAGAAGTTTGATATGAAGTTAGTATGGTTCTTAAAAGATGCAGTTGCAACTAAAGATGAACCAAACATGATCATTAGCGAAGTGCCTGCTATAGATATAGAGCCAATTATACAGGCTGCAGTAGATGAGCTAAAGGGTGTGCTTGATGTACCTCCTAAGTGTAAAGATTTATGGATGAGAAAAGTTAAGGGTGTTAATGTACCTATGAAGTGCAAGTACTATTGTTCTTACAACAAGGTATGTCCTCATTATGATGAGCCAGTGAAACTCCCAACTACTTGGTAAAACTAAACTCTTGGCTCGAAGCGACAGCGAGAGAGCCAAGGAAGATATAGATATTAATACAAAAGGAAATAAAAAATGTTTGAGTTATTGAGTTGGATCAAGAACAGAAAAGAAATAAATGAGTATATTTTAGAGCAAGACAAGACTATAAATAACTTAAAGTATGAACTACAGGAATTAAATGGAGCCAGCAGAATCCTTGACTTATTTCCTGATATAAGAGGTCATAGATACGATGATATATTGGTTCCTAATTGGGTTCAATACGACGATATGAACAAGCTAGGCATAGACTTAGCTAATTATTTAATTCAAGAAGCTTACCCTACGAAAATACATAAAAAATAAAGGAAATAAAAATGAAATATATATTAACTGAAGAAGAGTTAGAAGAAAAAAGTATTAAAGATTATGACAGAGGATGGATTGCTTCATGGCATCAATCTGATAAGGAGATGGCTCTTGTTAAAGAAAAACTTAGAACCACAGAAAATGAGTTAGAATTAATCAAGAAGAAAGTTAATGAATTATTAAATATTAATATTTAGTTGTTAGTTTCTATATTAAATCTTAAGTCAATCTAATCTTCCGCTTACGCTACAGATTAGGGAATAGTTTGATAGGTTTTTAGAGAGGTTGGGGATTAAGATATAAAATTATACTGAGTTGATTCTTAATTAATTATTAAAATTAAAAAGAATTTTAAAACTTGTATACTTTTAAAAAGGAAAGGAATTTAGAAATATGTTTGAAAAAGTATATGGATTTCATTTAAATACAAGAGTTTTTCAGGAAGAATGTTTATATATACTTGATAGAGATCATTACATTATAGACACAATTACTACTGGTTCATGCGATAAGTGCATTAAGGCTTACTTTCAACTAAGAGATAATGCAATGAAAGAGCTTGGTCAAGAAGAGTGGATTAGAAGACAAGGTATCTTGAGTGATTTAAGATTGAGTGGTAAAATTAATATGGAGATGTTTAGACGATGAACATAGAACAACAGTTAGATCTATTAGAAAAACAAGGAATGTATTATACAGACAGAAGATTATATGAATCTGCACTGTATTATTATGGTTCAATTATTTTAAATAGCTACAACTACAGAAAGAAAAGTGGAAAGAATATTAAATATTTTGGTGTAGTATTTAGTTCATCTGGTTCTGGAAAAGATTTTAGTTTAGATACCTGTAGGAGTTTATTTAATTTTGAATCTTATATAAGCAGAATGAACTATTGTACTACTGTAAATAATGAGATGATGGATAAGCCAGAAGATGTTGCTAAGATGTTAACTGGATTACCTAGCTCAGTTGAAGTAGCACTAGAAGGAACAAAGGAAGGTTTATTTACTATAGCTAATTCACAAGCTAACAGTGGATATGGTTCTTTAAATCTAATTAGTAGAGAAATTGGAGACATCATTGCTGGCTCTACTGAGCTAATATCTAAGCTAAAAGAATTATATGATGGTCACTATAAGGCTAAAGTAATTAAAGGCAATTCTGACTCAAGTAGAGAAACAGATATAGACAATATTGTTTGTAATATGTTTGCTGCTGGATCACAAGCTGGATTTAATGCTGAAGGTAAAGCTGAATTACAAAAGATGGTATCGTCTGGTATGTATCGTAGAAGTTATATTATAGATATGAAACCTAATGATATTGTTGAGAATGAAGAAGATATTTCTTTAGAGCCAGTAAAGAAATGGTATCAAGACTTACAGGCAGAAGAAGATGCTATGTTTAAACATAAGTTTGATGTTGGTGGTCATACATTATTTGATATTGAAATGACAATCGAACATGATGCTGAGGTAAGATTGAAAGAAATAGGTTCTGAACTAATTGCTAAAGCAAATGAAGATAAGTATAGTGAGCTTATTAGAGCTGAGATAGGGTCAAAAACGATGATTGAAGACCTTAGCTATATCATTGCCTTCCTGGAAAGAAAAAACGTTTCTGTGGAGTGTGTTAATAAAGCATATATGTTCTATCAATTTACTAGAAAAACTGTAACAGATATCTTTAAAACAGTTCAACCTTATCATACAGCATATGATTTACTTAAGAGAGGAAAAGGATTGTCTAAATCAGAAATGATTGAGCTAGATGATAATATTCCAAACGGTGTAAATAAGTTTAATGATATGGTTCCTATGTTGCAAGAGCTGTGCTATAGAAAGAATGAATTATTAGTTCTACCAGCTGAACGAGTTATGGTTCCTAGATATAATATAGAGCCACTACCACTAACTACACTAGACTCTATGATTGTTTCTACTGCATCTGGTAAATCAGAAGGTCAGTATGAGATAGCATACTTTCAAGATAATGTTCCTTTCTTTGGAGCCAATAGAAAGTCTATAGAGTATATGGTTCGTAGTCCTATTGAATCTTTTTTATTGTGTCATTTTAATGATACAGATAAGAGTAAAAAAATAGGTATTGAGATTGATCCAGAAGGTCAACAAGTTTGTGGATATAGAAGTGAAAAATACTTTATATCTGGTGCAAATATGGTAGCTTTTGACATTGATGATGGATTAGAATTGACTAGAGCAAAGTCTTTGCTTGAGAATTATACATATATTATTTATACTACTAGGAGCCATCAGAAAGATAAGAATGGTTTTGTTTGTGATAGATTTAGAATTATTATGCCAACGAAACAAACTTATTATTTAGAACCAAGTCAATATAAAGAGTTCTATATTAATCTTGAGAGTAGACTGGGATTAGATGCTAATGATATACAGACTAGAAATGTTAGTAGGTTATGGTTCACCAATAAGGATGCTGAAGTTTTTGTAAATGAAGGTGAGCTATTAGATACTAGTAGTGCATTGCCAGATACAGAAAAGACAGAAGCTATACTACCTATGCTTGAAACAGTTAATTCTTGGTTGGGCCAAGGAGAAATTGATATTAGACTAGAAGGAATTTATAAGCATTTTATTACTCAGACATCTAAAGGCGGTAGAAATGGTCAGATGTTTAAGCTAGGAAAGATGATTAAAGATTTAGGACTTGATCATAAGGAACATATATGCAGAGTTAATGCTATGTTATATGAACCATTAGGTGATCATGAGTTAGAGTTGCTATACAAAAGTGTAGCTAGATAATTATTGGCAGTCAATAGAGAACCTCTATTCGTAGTCAAGTGAACTATATAAGTTTAAACTTGAGATGTAAGTCCAATATATTTTATAAAGTATAAAGGAGTCATATGGATAACAACATAGTGTTGATTTACGGTAGTTCGGGTTCAGGTAAAAGTTCGTCATTGCGACACTTGGATTTTGATAGCACAGTACTTATCAATATCGAAGGCAAAATGCTTCCGATTAGAGGAGCCAGCAAGATGCGGCAAGAGGTACCTAAGAATCTAACGGAAGTTAAAGTAGCAATAAAAAAAGCAGTGGATGACGATAGTGTAAAAACTATAATCTTCGATTCACTAACAATGTTCGGAGATAATATATTATATCCAGAACTGGTAAGAGATGTACCTGACAGTAGATCAGGTTGGTTGGACTACAGGGATGCTATATCAGGAATGCTAGAGTATTGTAAGAAATCAGGAAAGAGTTTTATCTTTATTGCTTTAGCATCTGATGTACTAAACGAAAAAGAAGCTGTACTAAAGACTGTACCTGCTATTCAGGGAAGTATGAAGAATAGTTTAAGTAGTCATTTTACTGTGGTTCTTAAGACAAATGTACTTGTTGAAGATGGAGAACTTAGATATGTATTCCAAACAAACAAGACTGCAAAAGATAAAGACAATGAAGCAAAGAGTCCATTTGGATTGTTTGATGAACTGTATATTGACAATGATGTTGCTAAAGTAATTGAAGCAATTAACGAATATAAATAAAAAAAAGACAAGGAATTAATATGAGTAACTGGGGATTAGACACAGAATTATTAGAGAAAACAAAAAGAGATAGCGTAGCAGTAGTAGGTGGTGGATTTAAGCCATTAGATAGTGGTTCTTATAAAGTAGCTATTGATAAAATGTACATTAATAAAACAGATTCTGGAGCACAGATGATGAACTTAACATTTAAAATTAAAGATTCTGAGAAATTAATTTTTGCTAAGTACTGTACTAGATCAGGTGACGAAAAAGGAAACAAAGCTACATTTACAATATTAGCTTCACATCCAGAGTTCTTAAAGAAACAGTATGCAGTTGGTTCTGAATGTCCACTACCAGACTATAAGTTTATCACACAGTTATTTGCTGCTACTAAGTCTGAGATGATTGACAATGCACCAGAGGAAGGTATGATTAAAATTGGAGACAATACTGTATCTGCTAAAATCTTTAAGACAATGATTGGTAAAGAGTTAACTGTATGTGGTCAAGTTCAAGAATCTGAATACAATGGTGAAGTTAGTGAGAAGTTTGTTCCAGTAGTTTACTTAGATACTGATGGGTTAAATGCTAATGGTGATGAGATGGTTGAAAAGTTCAATAAGAAGATTGAGAAAGAACCAGTAAAAAGACTAAAACAAAAAACTGTTATAGCTAAAGCTCAATCGTATGAGGACGCTCCTTTTTAATGGAGTGGTTCTTTGAAGGTAATCCTGCACCGCAGGAGCTACCTTTTGCTTATGGATTTACTTACAAGATAATCTTTAAAGATAGTGATGGTAAGAACTGGAGCTATTACGGAAAGAAGTCTTTCTATAGAGCCAAGACACAACCTCCACTGCAAGGTTATAAGAGAAAAAGAAGATCTATGGTTGAATCTGATTGGAGAACATACAATGGTTCTTCTTCTTTAAGTAAGGGTATGGAAGTTGTTAGTAAAGAGATATTGTCTCTAGCTAATAGCATGAACCACTTGTCATACTTAGAAACTAAATTATTATTTGAGCACGATGTACTATACAATGAAGATAATTTAAATGCTAATATTGGTGGAAAGTATTATGACAATGTAGACAGAAGATCTGGTAAGTGGCTCAAAGTTTTTGAAGGACAATGCTAATGGAAAATATAGAATCTATAGAAAGACTAGACAATGCTACATCTGATCTAACTAAGGTAGCTAATGCTATAACTGAAAAGATGAAAGAGAAAGCAAGTAATGATGTTCAATCTTATAATGTTGGTGAAAGTAATTATGCTGAGAAGAATATACAACCATGGGACATATGGGCTGAGTACAAGTTAGATCCATGGAGAGCAGATATTGTTAAGAGAGTTCTTAGAACAAAAGAAGGTCAAGGTAAACTAGACTTAGAAAAGATTATACATATATGTAGATATTTATTAGAAAAGGAATACAATGAAAGCAGTAATTAGAGGACTACATCCAAGAGAAGGTGACAATGAATATGTTGTTATCTTTGAAGATGGAAGAGAAATTAAGTGTGCAACAATAGATGATGCAATGAAGATAAAGGAAGCAGGATGATTAGTTATTGGCAAAAAGGATTAGCTAAGTGGAGAAGTGATAGAAACATTACTGAACCATCTGGTAATATTGTTATGATGATACATGAAGAAGTAACTGAATTACATGAAGCTGAGATCAATAAAGATGAACATGAGATAGTAGATGCTTTAGCAGATATTATTGTGCTGTCTGTTAATGAATTAGAACTGCTGGGCTATGATGTTGATGGTGTTATGAATGAAGTAGTTAAAGAAATTAGTTCAAGAAATCAATGTCCTAAACAGAAAGAAGACTGGAACAAGAATGGAGTTAACGGTAAGTGGCTCAAAGATAAGAACCAGAATGATACTTACAAGGCAAAATATAATGGCTAAAAAAAAGATAGCTAAAAAGAAAGACTATGTCAGAAAGATAGTAAAGAATGATTCTGGACAATATTTAGTTATGGTTTCTGAAGATCTGGTAGATGCTTGGAGTATTGAGAAAGTATTCTATAAAGAGATACTTGCTATTTCATACATTCGAAGAGCAGAAGACTAAAAGGGGAATTAGTTCCCCTTTTAATATTTGTCCATTACATTTGTAGCAGTTTTTATTCCACATTTTTCCATAAACTTCTTTAAGCTTTTAATTCTAAGATCGTCTTCATGACGTTTCTTTTCTTCTTCTGTATCTCTAGCAAGAGATTTTTGCCAATAAGCAACACCCATTGCAACTACATCTACAATATCATCATGCCTTAATGAACCAGCAACTTCTGTTATGTGTGTTAATTGATGTGTAAATTTATAATCTGCTTTGTTTTTTTCACTATCTTTTATTAAAGCATGTTTGTTTATTATTAATCTGTGTTGCATCATCACTGGCTCTAGTGCATTAATAATTCTTTTTTCTTTATTGGTTGTGGCTCTTAAATCTTCAACCATACAGTTGTGTTCTTTTCTAAGTATTGGTTTTAAGAGTTCAGAAAATGCACCATCACCAAAGTTAGACTCTACTTGAATTAGGTTAACTTTATATCTTTTTGCTATCTGAGCTAGAGCCATCAGTGCTACCTCATCATATCCACCTTTAACTCCACCAAAGTCTAATAGGAATATTCTACCACCCATTTGTGCAGTAACACAATAAGCTGTTTCATCAGAACCTCTCCCAGATGGATCTATAAACATAGCCATTCCTTCGTACTCTTTTCTATCATCATTGTAGAAGCGAGGTCCATATATAAAATCACCCCTAAATCCACAGTGCTTAATATCAAATAATGTATGCTTCTTTTCTGAACTATATTCAATATGAGTAGGTGCTTTTTCTAAATCAAGATCCATTACAATTAAGTCTGATAATTTAAGTGGAAATCTTTCTGCATCTGACATCGTAGTATCGAGCATATATTGCAGTTTATACCTAGACTTACCTTTCATCTTCTGCTTGATTAAATGAGCCATATTCAGTCTTGCGTCTGTCGCTAAACCTATCTTGTATGGTTCTTCATCACATGCTTTTTGAATGTGTGGAGCTAAGTCACCATCATATACTGATGTATCTTCTGGATATTCAGATGGAATAATAATTCTCTTGAATCCATCATCAAGTAATGTATTGTATACAGACTCAGATGACTGAGGAGTACATATACACATTTCTCTAAATACTCCAGCGATACCTAGGTTTGCTGTATCTCTAACACCAGCTAATAGTTTTTCTCTTTTTTGTGCAGTCTCACTGTTCTCAGGAATTTCAACATCATCATATATAATGAACGAAGCTCTTGATCCAGTCTTTGCTGCTGTAACACCGAATGCTGCAACTGAAGGTGAATCATCAGGGGTTCTACCTGCTACATCAAACTTACCACCAGAACTTCTTTGATCAGGTGTTGGATATAGATGTTCTAATAAAGGTGTAGCCTTTATTAGGTTTAAACAGAATAGAGTGAACGACTCTGCTCTTCTGCCAGTAGCTGAAACAACAACAATCTTTTCATTCTTATTTCTTAATAAGAGCCATAAAGTAATAATCTGTACTGTTAATGATTTAGATAAACCTCTTTGTGCTTGTAGCATTAATGGATCTGTAGAGTTAACACAGGCTCCTAGATACTCAGACATATATAATTGATCATGAGTTGGATATGGTAAGTTTTGACACCAGAATATATACTTATGGAACTCTAAAAGATTATTAACAAGAATCTTCTTGTCTTCTTTTGTTAACTTTCTGTAATCTTTTATTTGTTCTGAATAAGTAAATGTACTCTGTGCTGCTAGTGGATATTTAAACTCTAACATTTTCAGCTGTACCAACTAAGCTGTCTATTACATCTGCTTCAGATTCTTCTTGTCTTTCTTGAACAACCTTATTGTTCTTTAATAAAGTAATAGCCCCTTGCATCTCCATTGGTTTTATGTCTCCATTCTCTATGCCTTCTATTAGATTATCAACGACTAGTTCATTTAATTTTGATAACTTTTGTGCTAAAGTTAAGTTGTCTTTTTTCTGTTTTCCTAATTCCATTCTCTTTCCTTTTTTTTGTTTTTAATCAGCTATCAATGCCTGATATGTTGGTTTAGTTAATATTGAATTATTAATTCCTGTTAGGTCCACTATTGGTTTAAGTGCCTTTTTCGAATCTTCACCCATTAATATTTTTGCTGGAGCACTTATTGCTTGTAATACTTTGTTGGCTCCATCTATTATTGGTAGAGATGATAGTGCTGAAGTCATTTGACCATTATGTCTATTGTCTCCAATAAGATTTTCTCCAAACGCCATATTACTTCCAAAGTTTAGAACCATAGGAAGTACACTTCCTTGTGGCATCATTCCCATTGTACCAGCAACAATCTTGTCTATCTCTAAATTTTCATTTAGTTTTTCCTGATTACCTGCATAATTAACACCTTGTTTTGCAATGTAAGATAATGTCAATACTGTCATTTGAGATGCAATTAATCCAACCATATACTTATCTTTTCTGTTTAGGGCTCTACCTAACTGCTTGACATAAGCTGTCATTACGAATTGTTTTAATTCTAATGCAATCTTACCAAAAATTGTATCTTTAAACATATAGTCTGCCTCAGATACCCAAGATACTTGATCTCCTAATCTTTGCATTTGAACCAATGAGTCTGTTCTTCGCTGTACTCCACTTAAGAATACTTCTTTTGTCATTGGATCCCATTTACCTAAGTTTAATAAAGTATCATCAGCATATTTATTCATACTGTCATATACTGCTTGTTCCATGTTTTTACTTAACCCAAGTTCTTTAATCATCTTGTTGTAAGTAGTAGTTCTGGCTCCACCTTTTGCTACTGCTTTCATTTTCTTGAATACTCCAAGTACATGTGCAGTTTGAAAGATCATAGTTAATGGCTTAATACCACCAGTCATTAAAGTGAACTCTGCAAAGTTTTCACCAAACGATTCTATTTTACCAACAAAATCTTTCTTATGAGAGCCAACTATAGCAGAATAATCATGTTCATGTTCATACAGTTTTGGTCCAGATAAGAACTCATTGTATATACCAAGTGACTCTTGTATCTCTTTAGCTTGAGCTGTGTCAATGTTTCCAGTCTTGTATGCTCTCATAATAGATTTAACTGCTGGCATTGCATCAATAAAGCTTCTTAATCCTTGATCCCACATAACATTCATTGCTTCTGCTGGCATAGTAAAGAAAGTTTGTCCAAGCAGTCTACCTACATTGTATGAGTGAGCTATTCTATAAGCTCTATTTCCTGAACTTGCTGGATCTTTTGCAGTTGGTGTACCTTGAAGATCTTTAAGTATTGTCTCAAGTCTAACCATTTCCTTCTTTGCTTCTTTTTCTGTAAGTTCTTTTCCAGCTATTGCTTCATTTAGTTCTTTTGCAATTCTATTTTTAAAATCAACAATATCTTTTTCTGTATTCAAGAACCTTGCTTTAGGGTTCTGAGCTTCATCTAGTACTTTTTCAATATTGCTTTTAATTAAAGCATTTAATTCTTTTGCTTTTGCATCTACATCAAGATTTTTTATAGTATCAATTTCATTTCTTAGATTCTTAATTAATCCTATAGTTGGTTCTGGAAGATTTAATTCTTGTCTTAAATAATCATAGCTTCCCTCTTCTATTGCATTGATTACTTCGTCTGTCTTAGCTTCAAGATCTGCAGCATACTTAGCTTTGTTTTTGCCTTTTGCTCTTGGCATAGCTTCTTCAATTAAATCTCTTATTCCTCGTCTAGCCATAAATGATAGCTCATCAACTTGAGCCAGTAATTCATCAAGACTATCTGTTTCTGCTCTTGAGATCTTAAGTTCTTCAATTAGCTTTTTAACTTCTGGAAGTTCTATTACTTGCTTATATGCTTTTTCTGCTGTCATTGTCATGTCAGCTGGCATTTTCCAAGAATACTTACTTAGTGTTGTTGCACCTGCCATCTTTCTTGCGTACTGGTCCATATTACCAATGTAGTCATGGTTCAATATCTTATCGAAGCTAAGGTCTACATTCTTACCTTTGTCGTTTTGTATTGTTTTAATGAATCCATAGTCTAATCCAGTAAGACTCTTAGCTGATTTACCTAGAGCTTCATCTGCTGGTACATATACTGGCTCCAATATTTGTTTAATTAGATCTTTTTCTGACTGAGACATATCTTCTTCTAGTGCATCCTTCATAATAGAACCAAAAGTATCAGATCTTAGTGCTTTCCCACCAGATACTCTAGCATAGAACCCTGCAGCTGCTGTTCTTATTCCAGCTTCATCAATATCTTGAATACCTTGCTTTTGTAGTTTACTTATGATTGCTTCTTGGAAAAAGTCAATAATTTGTCTTTCGCTAACACCTTCATTTATAAGTTTTGCAAACATACTCTTATTGTAAACAAACGGAATATAGTCTTTGCTTTTAGTAATCTCATCTCCCTGAAATAGTCTATGTCCAGCTTTTTGTAATTTATCAAAACTTTCTTCTGCAACTTCTTCCATTGCTTTACCACTTCTAATTAGAAGATTAGTTAATTCATCTTGACCGTTAAGCCCTTTTCTGTTCATAACCTTATCAACTGCAGTTTGTAGATCCATATCATGTACTCTTCTTAGTACTTGAATTTCACCTAAAAGTGCTGAGAAATCATCTTGTGTTGAACTAGTTGGTTTCAATGCTTGGAACCAGTTAGGATTATTTACTAGTTGATTGTACTCAACAAGTAACTGATCTATCTTTCCTGTTCTTGTGGCTCTTAGTTGGTTCTCTAGTATATCTCTTCCAGTAGCTAAGTCTGGGGCATTAGTGTCAAGATTTTGAAGTGTAGCATCTGGAAATAATCTTCTTGAAAAGTTGGCCATAGTACTAGACTTTGATTGTCCTGTTATGTAAGCCATATCTTGTCGTGCAGCTTCCCATCCTTTTTGTATAAAGTTTTGGTTTGCATATTCTGCATTCTCACTTAACACATCAGTCAATGATTGATCTGCTCTCTTTCCTGTAGCATTAAAATAAGCTTCTTTTATTATCGTAGAAGACTCTTCCTTGCTTTCTGCTTTAGCAACCTTCTGTAACACTGAGTCAGTAATTCCACTGGTTCTAAGGATTGACTGGTTTGCTAGGTCATTGAATGATTTTCTTCCTGATCCAAATAAGGCTCCAAGAGTACCATCAAATAATAGTGCTCCTGCATAGTGTATAGCTGTCTTATCATCTTCTCCTACAATGTCCTTTAGTCCTTCAAGAGCCATACCAGCTGTTCCTGAAGCAATAAATCTAACTGCTGCAGCAGAACCAAGTACTGTTGCTGTTGCAGGAAATAAAGCTGCTGCTCCAATATATAGTGGTGCATTAGTTAATTCTGCTGTGGCTCCAACACCCAGTTGTGTTCCCCAGTGTTGTTGATCAAGAAATCTTCTCTTGGCACTCTCTTCTTGATAGTACTTTGTTATTTCTTCCATGTGAGATGCACTCTTCGCTTCGCTAAAATATCTATCTTTATATGAAGAATGAATATCGTTAGTTAATTCATTGTCTATCATATATTGTTCTTTTGCTGCATCATTAAAGTTATTATCAATAGTAAAAGTATCTGCATCTATTCCAGAGCCATTAGTTGCTGCCATAACCAATAGAGAGTCATCTTTAAACCCTCTATTCCAGTAGTCTCCTTTTGTAAATCCAAGATCAAAAGCTTCACTAGTAGCTGGTTGATGGAATGGTTCTACTGGCTCTGCTCCAAATATATTTCCTAGTATCTTATTCATTTACTTCCTTTTTAATTTAAAGTTTCTAATGCGTTAACAAAGTCTAAAACTCTTACTGGAGTTTGCTTGTTCCAATTACTCTTTGTTCTACTGCCTTCTGCAGTGTGTTTTATTTCACTAATGGCTCTATCAATGTTCCCAACCTTCATGTGTTTCCATGCTGTAGGGAATTTTGTAGTCCAACTTGTGCCTAGTTGAAAGTTTACAGATACAAGTGCTTCTTTAACTTCTTGATTTGTTTTCTTCATTTGAGCAGATTGTTTTTTTGCAGCAATTCTTGCTTTTTTAGTATCAGCCTCATACCATGATTCAATAACATCTTCTGGAACTTCTGATCCTGATGGATACTTAATCTTTTCACTCTCGCTCATTTTGTGTCCAATACCTGCAGTAGCGTGACCTGTTGTATCTACATATACCTTAGTTGAATAACCTTCTCTTTTGATAAGGTGATTTCTTTCTCTTGCTAGAACCAATTTTCTACCCCTTAGTTTTGATGTGTCAATTTGACCTGTTCTACTTTTTCCGCCTCTTTTAAGATAAGAAAATGCTTCTCTTGCTGCATCTTTAATGTCTGTAGTGGCATCAATAATTGTTTCTAAAGTTGGAACCAGAGCATCTTCTATTACATTAAATGAAGCTACTTCGTTCTTAAAACTTTCTGCAACTAGCTGCTTAACAATAGAAGTATCTTTCTTTGAAAGTCTTTTAAATAACTCTGGGTTCTCAATCTCTAAGCTTTCTGTCGATGTATCAATATTTCTGCTTATAATTTCTGCATCTCTTCTTTCTATTTCTGTTAGAAAAGTTGTATCTTTTTTTACTATTCCATCTAGGATCTTTTTTGCTGAGTTCATTTCTTTTGAGTCTAATACTAATTGCTTAAATTCGTTAGCAGAATAAGTCTTATTAGTTTCCTGACCTCTACTATCAGTATAATGAGCCGCATAAACATCATTTCCTAAATGTGATATTACAGGAGTCCCATCAGTGCCTTCTGGTACTCTATATATATATTGAGCCACTGTATCTAATTCTTCTTGGCTGTTTATTCCAAATTTTCTAACTGGAAGATCTTCATTACCTAATCCAGACTGTGAAATCTTTTGACTATCCCATAGCTTTTCTGCTATTTTAAATGCTTGATCTTTGTCTTTTGAAAATAGTGATGTCTCTTTTACTTTGGTTCTCATGAATTTCACTTTCTCATTGTTCCAGTTAATTCCAGAAGTAGATTCTTCTTCAAAGTCTTTAGAAGTTATCTTTACATCAATTCCTTTATTTGCATTTAGTGTATCAACTGCAATCTTGATTCCTTCTTTAGTTGAAAGATCTAGTCCTCTTGCTGTAGCAATAGTACTAATTGCTTTTAGTTGCAGATCTGTCTTGTCTGGGTATTGGTGATCATCTCTTGCATAGATATAAGTACTCCATCCTTCAACTGTTGGATTAGATAAGAATGCCTTTGCATTAGTAGTGAATACTTCAGTACTTAAGTGTAGATCTTTTGCTAGATCAAGTGATGACTTAATTGCATTCTTGTCACCAGTTCTTGCAGATAGTGCTAGTTGGTTCTTTGCTTCTTCTTTTACAGC
>Ga0233439_10004310_pt1 | contig 13871 bp, 14 predicted proteins | sample SI_123_September_6_FD_182713 | JGI IMG/M metagenome (GOLD analysis project Ga0233439, IMG submission 182713) | Seawater microbial communities from Saanich Inlet, British Columbia, Canada - SI_123_September2016_100_MG | ecosystem: Environmental > Aquatic > Marine > Inlet | place: Canada: British... | reverse complement strand
CCAGCGGAAATCTGGCCTGCGACTAATTGGCCTGCGAGTATTCGGCCCGTAATCATCCAGCCAGCAATTGCCTGTCCGTATCATTCGCCCCCCCCTTTCGCATTCTGCCTGAACCAAGACGCCACAATTTTATGTGGCCTTTTCTGTTTGCCTAAATTCGATGCCCTATCGACCAAGCAGCACAATATCAACCCGGTCTGGCGCGCCGCCGTCATGGGCGATGCCCAGGGCCCGGACGTCAATTCGCGTGCTGCGCAATCCGTTCTCAATCAAAAAGGATCGCACGGCCAGGGCCCGGGATAATGATAGCCGTCGCGCTTTCGAAGTGTCGTTGCCGCTGCCTTCTGCGTAAGCTTTCAGTTGCAGGCGCGAATCCGTTGGTGCGATTTTGTCTGCCATGGCTTTCAGCCGGCCTTCAACGTCGCGGGTCAGGACCGAACTGCCGGCCCGGAAACGCACTTCCAACAAATCATCACCCGATGGCGTCAAAGACGCCACCTGCTGGCGTTTTTGGCTGTCTTTTGCCGCCGATGCAGCTGGTGCGGCAGGTTTAGAAATCGACCGCTTGGACACGACGGTTGGCGGTGGTGGCGGTGGCGGCGGTGCCAGCGATCTAGCTGAGGGCGCAATAGGTGCCTTGGGTGCGGATGTTACAGGCGTCGTCCGCTCCATCGCCGGCGCTTTTGGCAAGGGGGCCCTTGGCGGCGGCGGCGCGTTGACAATTGGCGCCTTCATCGCTGGCGGCGGTGGTGGTGGCGGTGCCAAACGGGCCAGTTTAGGGGGCACCGGTGCTTCCATGGGTGCTTTCGCCTGTGCTTTCATGACCGGCTTGGCCGCAGTCATGGGCGCCATGGGAGCCGCAATTGGTGCTGCTGGCGGACTTGCGATATTTTTACGCGCAAGTGTATTCCGCGGGGCCGATGTTGGTGGCGATGTTGGTGGCGATGTCGTTGCAGGCGTGGGCATCTTTATTGTCGGTAGTTTTGCCACACGTCGCGGCGGGGCAGGCGGTGCCTTTGGCCGGGGTGCTGCGGCAACCGGTGCGACTGGTGCAGGCGGTACCCGTGTCCGGGTCGCCACTATTGGTGTCCTGGCCGCCGCGGGCATGTTCACGCTAGGTTGCTGGCGCGCATGTAAAGGCGGCGTTGCGCGAATGGGCATGGTGCGGCGTAAATTCGGGATCAGTAATTTACGCCCCCCTGGCCGGCCCGGTTCCGGCGCCAAATGCGATTGCATCGAAGGGGCCGGTGCAACATAAGATGCGCTGGGGCTGCCATAAATGGCGCTGAGATTGATCGTAACCCCGGTATTTCCCTGGCCACCAAGGTAAATGGTTTGTTGCGCCATTGCTGATGTTCCCGCCATTGTCAGAAAAACAACGGTCGGAAAGGCTGAAATATAGGCCAGAGGCCGCCACCAATTCATCGGCGCACGGCGCTGGTTTTGCAGAGGGCGTTTGGATGGCTCAAATTTTGCGTTCATTGGACTTTCATGGGGGCTTTCGCGTTTGCGTCTCGCGGCAAAATATTGTCCCGCACCAGGCATTTCCATTCATTACAACTTGGTCGGCACGATAGACCAGAGTGCCTGTTCGGGCAACTGCGGGCGGTGAAATTGGCTTTTGTTCTCAAACGGTTGACCGCCCATTGCCTGAACAGCCCTAATAGACGGGCAAATTTTGGCGAAATTATGGCCGCAACCGTATTCGATACCGTTGCGTGGGCGGTTGACTGGGCGCTGTGATTTTTAGGCCGGGCGGCGGGCGTGGCGAATCAGGCGTAACATACGGCCATGGATCGCCTCGTTTGCGGCCAGGATATCGCCCTTGAACAACGGATCGCCGCCGCCGTCCGTGCGGGTCACCATGGCGCCTGCTTCCCGTGCCAACAAAATTCCGGCGGCAATATCCCAGGGCCGCAGGCCGGTTTCCCAAAAGCCATCGAAGCGTCCCGCCGCCACATACGCCAGATCCAATGCGGCAGAGCCCATGCGCCTGATCCCGGCGCATTCCGCCGCAATTGCGTTCATTTCCGCCAGATAATCCGGGTTGCTCGCCCGGCCTAAATGGGGGATGCCGGTACCAATCACCGTATCGCCCATGTCACGACGGGCTGCCACCCGCAAACGCCGATCATTCAAATAAGCGCCCTGGCCTTTTTCGGCCCAGAACATCTCGTCTGAAATGGGCGCGTAAACTATGCCGGCGGTTATTTCGCCCGCTTCCTCCAACGCGACAGAGATGGCGAACATGGGGATGCCGTGCATGAAGTTGGTGGTGCCATCGATGGGATCAATGATCCAGCGCCGGCTCGCGTCCTCTCCCACGACGTCCTCGCCTTCCTCTGTCATGAAGCCGATTTGCGGGCGCGATTGCAGCAGCGCCTCACGCAATTTCTCATCCGTGCGAATATCAGCGTTCGTGACAAAATCACCGGGACCCTTGCGCGATACCTGCAGATTTTCAACTTCGCCGAAATCGCGCACCAGGCGGCGTGATGCTTTGCGCACCGCCTGTTGCATAATATTCATCAGGGGGGAGGTTCTGGCCATCTTGTTCAGTCCTGTAGCTTAGGCGTCGGCCCGTTTGACATAGCTGCCGTCTTCCGTCGCGACGACGATTTTGTCGCCGACGCCAATGAATGGCGGCACGGATGAACGGATGCTGTTGTCTAAAATGGCCGGTTTGTATGATGCGGCGGCTGTCTGGCCTTTCAAAACGGGCTCAGTCTCGATCACTTCCAGGGTGACATGTTCCGGCAGGGCGATACCGATCACAGCTTCTTCGTAGCTTTCGATGGTGACTTCCATGCCGTCCTGTAAAAAAGCCGCCTGTTCGCCCAATTGATCACCGTTCAGGGTCACCTGCTCGTAATTTTCCATGTTCATGAAGGTATAACTATCGTCGTCACCGAACAGGAACTGATGCGCGTTTTGGTCCAGGCGCACTTTTTCAACATTTTCCGAGGCGCGGAAGCGTTCGTTCAATTTGCTGCCATCACGCAGATTGCGCAACTCGACCTGAAGATAGGCACCACCCTTGCCGGGTTGGGTATGGGCGATCTTCACAGCTTTCCACAAGCCGCCTTTATGTTCGACGACATTACCGGGCCGAATGGCGTTGCCATTAATTCTCATGGTTTCATCCTCGTAGTGACGACAGCGCCTTTGCCGCGATCCGCCGCGATCCGCCGCGATCCGCCACTGTCCATTGACGGTTCGATGGCTTGGAAAGGCGGCGGAACCTACCAGGGACGCCCCCCGGAAGCAACGGTGAAGAAGCAGCGATGAAGCTGCGTATTTTCGGCCCGGTCTTCGCCCGGGCCTTTTTCGTTTTGCCAATGGGTTTTGCTGGGATAGGCTCCCGACAACAATTTTTAAAATGGGAGGACGCAATCATGGATATCACGAGACACAACCCCGGCCCACGGATGAGCCAGGCCGTCGAACACAACGGCACGGTCTATCTGGCCGGCCAGGTCGCCAGCGATATAAACGCCGACATTACTGAACAAACCCGCCAGGTTCTGGCGAAGATCGATGCTTTGCTGGCAACGGCCGGTAGCAGCAAGTCCAAACTTCTATGGGCCCAGTTGTGGGTTACCGATATGCGCAATTTCTCCGCCATGAACGAAGTCTGGGATGGCTGGATTGATCCGGAAAACCCACCCGTTCGCGCCGGTTTGTGCAGCGACTTGGCAGCACCGGGGTATCTGGTGGAAATCATGGTCATGGCCGCGAAATAATCACCGTTTTCAGTAGATCATTCGGGTCTGCCTGAACCGCCCGCGCCCCCAACCTCGCCAACAACAGAGCGCCATTTATCGGTGGCCGGGCGGGGCGCGCGGGCGGTCCGGCATATTCTGAACATATTTGTGGGAGGGCAAGTCTGTGGGCAAACCTGGTAGGGCGTATATCGCCGGGGCTTATGAGCATCCGACCCGCCATGCGGTGGACACTTCGGTGGCGCAATTGCATGCGGAAGTGGCCATTGGTGCCTTGGCGGATGCGGGGCTAACCAAGGATGACGTGGACGGCTATTTCTGTGCCGGCGATGCGCCAGGCCTGGGCGGGCTGTCGATGATCGAATATATGGGCCTGGACGTGCGCTATATGGACAGCACGGACAGTGGCGGGTCTGCCTATATTGTGCATCTTGGCCATGCGGTGGAGGCCATTGCGGCAGGAAAATGCTCCGTCGCCCTGATCACCCTGGGGGGTAGGCCAAAAGGCGCGGCCAAAGCCCCCTTGCCCGACTATGGCAATGATACCCCCGATATCGGGTTCGAGACGCCCTACAATCAGAACATCGTCAACAACTACGCCATGGCGGCCATGCGGCATCGCCATGAATTCGGCACCACGGCGGAGCAACTGGCCTGGATCAAAGTCGCCGCCTCGCACCATGCCCAGCACAATGAACATGCGGTGCTGCGGGATGTGGTCACGGTCGAAGACGTGGTCAATTCGCCCATGATCGCCGACCCGCTGCACCGGTTGGATTGTTGCGTTATCAGTGACGGCGGCGGTGCCCTGGTGGTGGTCAGTCCCGAAATCGCCAAGACCCTTGGTGACCGTTGCGTCAAGATTATGGGCCAGGGGGAAGCGTCGAAAACCACCAATCGCGGTGATATCGATTTGACCTACACCGGTGCCGTTAAATCTGCCCCCATCGCGTTCGAGGAGGCGGGCCTGACCCCGGCTGATATCGACATGGTGACGATTTATGACAGCTTCACCATCACGGTGCTGATCAGCCTTGAGGACCTCGGCTTTTGTGAAAAAGGCCAGGGGGGCAAGTTCGTAGCCGACGGCAATCTTATCTCGGGCGTCGGAAAATTGCCCTTCAACACCGACGGTGGTGGTCTGTGCAATAACCATCCCTCCAACCGGGGCAGCATGACGAAAGTAATTGAGGCGGTTCGCCAGGTCCGTGGCGAGGCGCATCCAAAGGTTCAAGTGCCCAATTGCCGCTTTGCCCTGGCCCATGGCACGGGGGGCCTGATCTCCACCCGGATTGGCAGCGCCACCGCGATTTTGGGAAGGAACGACGCATGACCGCCAATACGACAGAAACCCATCCGATTTATCCGCAACCTGCGATCAATGTTGAAACCCAACCGTTCTGGGACGGTGCGGGGAAAGGCAAGCTATTGCTGAAACGCTGTGGGGATTGCGACAAAACCCATTATTACCCGCGCAATATCTGCCCGCATTGTTTCTCCGCCAATACGGATTGGTTCGAGGCGTCCGGTCGGGGCCGCATCTATTCCTTTTCCGTGATGCGCCGCGCCCCGGTCCCCTACGTCATCGCCTTCGTCACCCTGGCGGAGGGCCCCTCCATGATGAGCAATATCGTCGATTGTGATTTCGACGCCGTGGCCATTGACCAGGAGGTCAAGCTGACTTTCCGTCAGGCGGAAGGCGGTATTGCCCTGCCGGTGTTTACACCCGCCTAGCTGTTTGGTCCAAATGTGTCTGCGATCAGATGAATAGCGGTTATGTTGCGGATGCCGCCGCTCGCGTCGCATTCGGGCCATCCCGAGTATCGCCTCCGCCAAATCATTCAGCGGTATCGATCATACGACGGGGTCGTTAATTGTCCGAATCGGTGATGTGTGCCGCACCCCCAATTTCGAGCCTTGATTTTGGGTGCGATAATCAAGCTTATCGACAACTACAGCAGTGACCCAAAGCAAACGGCGGCACGAAGACCGCCGCTATTTCTAGTCTGTGTGCAATTCGTGTCAGGCGGCTTTTGCCTTGCGCCTGCGATAGCTCATAAAGCCCAGTCCGGCAAGTGCGGTTGCCAATAAGGGCAAAGCGGCAGGGATGGGGACGGGGGGCAAAGGAATTACACGATTTGATACGACCCATGCTCCGAGATCCCGGTGTGGATCTACGGAAAGTAGTGTTGCTCCTGGCATAACGTCATCGAAGCCATAAGACCAAAAATATCCTGTGGTGTCGAATTTAAAACTCCAGGAGACTCCGTCGGCTGAATTGCCATCCTCAAATATTCCCCACATAAGATTTCGATCATGCCTTGGGCGTGAATTGCCAATGTAATTTCCTCCAACGATCAGGACTTCATTGCTAAAATTTGACGGCACTCCCGGTATCGAAAGCTGCAATTTGGAAATATCAATCATGTTCGCTAAATGGAACCGCGATCCAGATAATGTTGAGGTAATAGAATTGTATGTGCTCGTGGAATCCCAGAAATTGTCAAGATCCAGCCAAGTTAAGTTCGTGCTCTGATCTATGAAGGTTCGGTATGAACGCCCATCGATATTGACATTTGCACTATCGATAACAGTAGACTGTGCCTGCCAAACTAGGCTAACTAAGAACGCTGTCGACATTGCCAGTAATTTAATTGCCCTGAACATAAAGCTTTTCCCTTGGGACATCACCCAACACTTCCCAAATGCCATACCCCTGCCTGTCCTAAAATTGAAGCAAACACACCAATTTGGTCCGGCTTCTTCAGCGTATAACGGAGAGTTTTACAATCTAAAATTTATCGAATAATGTCTCATACTCATTATTTTAGCTGCACGGCGAATGGCACGTCAATACAATTGCGAGTAATTCCAACAGAAAGATTACGCATAAATTATCTCGCCAGCGCCAAGAAGGCCTCACCACTTAGCGTCATTTATCGATCAGGTCCCGCAAAGCTATACCGATACTTATCAAAAACAGAACGGCGGTTAGCCCGCCGAGGATCCAGTCCGCGACATTATCCACGGCCATCTAATTCCAACTCGTCGCACCGCCGCCGACCGAAGCCAGGGGGCATGTGTGCGACAATTGCGGTTGTCGGTACCTACAAGCAAAAAAGCAAAATCAACTCGTCACACAATTAGCAAACCCTAACGGGCAGAGACCAGTACATTCTGGAAGTCTGGCCACTGGCACTTGACGGCTGGTTGCCATCAAATAGGTCTGAACTGCCCGGAACAGCGCTAAATTTACACCGGCGAAAATTTTCGCAGCGCACCGTTCGATGTGATACAGCCTGCTGTTGGGCTGGGAAAGTGCGCGGCCAGGATGATGTTGCCTGTATCGGTGTTCTGCTCAACGAACTTCTGACGGGTGGCACGCGACATCTCCTGATCCCAGCAAAACCGGCTGTTCCATTCCGGGTGGGCCACTTGCACCGCATGATGCAACAGATCGCCACTGAAGACGGCATTGCGACCGCCCGCTGACAGGTTCATGCAGACATGGCCTGGGGAATGGCCCGGCGTTGGGTCCAGCCACATTTGATCGTCAATGGCGTGGTCGCCATCCACCAGGAGCGCCTGGCCCGCTTCCATCACCGGCAGGACGGAATCTTCAAAGCAGCCGTCGCTGGAACCCGGCCCCTCCATCACCGTGTCGTCGTTCAGCCAATGCTCGTACTCCCGTTTTTCAAAGATGTATTTTGCATTGGGAAAGGTCGGCACCCAGCGTCCGTCCAGCAATTGGGTGTTCCAACCGACGTGGTCCACATGCAGGTGGGTGCACATGACGAAATCCACATCCTCTGGCGCGACACCCATGGCACGCAGATTGTCCAGCCAGGGGGTTTGCAGGTTATTCCACGGTGGGGTGGAGGTGCGTGGTTTGTCGTTGCCGATGCAGGTGTCCACCAGGATGGTGTGCTGCCCGGTGCGGATGATATAGGCATGCACGCTTTGGATCATGCGGCCGCTTTCCTCATCCAGGAAATGCGGCAACAGCCAATCATGCTGTGCGGCAATCGCCTCTTCCGTGGAATCGGGCAGAAAAAACGACGGGCGGAAACCGGGCGCTTCCAATTCCACCAGGCGGTCCACGGTGACGTCGCCAAAATGCAATGTTTTCATCGGAGTGCGAACCTTTCAACGATAACCAAAAGTTTGAAAAAGTATGCCAAACGCGCCGCCCAACCCCAACAGCAAAGCCACATGGGTCAGGCCCCGGATTGAAAATAACGCGCTGGCCAAATCCAGGCCAAAGCTGGTCCAGGAACTTGCATAGGGCGGGTTCAGGAAAATGATCGTTGCGGCAAATGCGGGTATGGCGGAAAGGGCAAAGCCAACCGCATATGATCCGGTGGCAGCCAGGATCAGGCCATAGATCGCCGGGTAAATCATCATGGCAAGGGAGGTAAATGACAGAACCCCGCCTGTGACGCCGCCAACCTGGCCTTCGGGGGCCAGGCGCGCGGTTTCCGCCAACAGGATGCCATGCCAGCTTAACCCCGTGATATTGAACAGAATGGCGACCCAGATGATCTCGTTCAAACTCCAACTGAAATCGAACTGGGTCATCAACAAAGCTGCGACCGCACCAAAAAAACCAATCGCGGCAAATACCCAGCGCGAGGGGATGAAGCTGCCGCCGAGCACACCCCAGACAATTCTGGCCCAGATTGCCGTAAACGAAGAAATGGCGAAGGCTGTCCCGGCCTCAATTTCGGAATAGCCCAAGCCATCAATCAGGTAGAGGATGAAAAAGCCTGCGAACAATGCCTGCAGGCCACCGAATGCGAATGCGGCGAAGGCGATATCGCGCAGGGATGGATTGCGGAAGACCATGGCTAAGGTCGTGCGCAGATCGCCAAAGCTGATTTTCTGGCTGGGATCCTTGTCCTGATCAAAATAGGTCCGGATGGGTTGCAGGCTTAAGGCCACCATCAGGATCAGCAATGCCGTCACCAGGGCGGTGCCGAAGGGGCCCAGGCGGATGGTTGTTCCCAAGCTGGCGCTATAGAACACCAGGCCCAATAGGAACGGGATCAACAGACCGCCGATCAAGGCACCGACGGGCACGCCGGTCTGTTTCACGGAAAAAATCAACGAGACCAATCGGGGCGGGCAGACATGGGCCAGGATATGTGAACTGGCCGGTGTTGAGATGGATGCCGCACCCAGAAAAACCGCACCAAGTGGGTAAAGCCAAAGCTGGCCGGAGGCGATGACGACCAAGCTGCCGCCCATTAACAACAAGGCGACCTGGCTCATCCGTAAGGGGCCGTATTTCAATATGAAGCTGCCGCAACCAATGGCAGCGATAATTGCCATGACATTTTGCATGAACAGATAAAGCCCCAGCCAGGCCGGCGAGATATCAAATTCATCGGCCAGCCGGTCGGCCAGGATCGGCATGACGATTTGGCAAACGTAAGAAAACGCCTGTTGGGTCAGCATTGAAAACGTCGCTATGCCGAGGATGGTGCCAGGGGTGAAGCGCGAGAGATCCATAGGCCTAACGATCCATCGGCTAGCGAACGGTGATGTTCACGCTGGCCCGCATGCCTGGCCTGATGGCCTTGTCCGCATCCAGTTCCGGCAGATCGATCAGCACGGGAATGCGCTGGGCCATGCGCGGGTCCGCCGTTTTGCCGTCGCCGTTGGTCATCGAGCCCAGGGTGGCGTGGCCGATGGTTCGGACCTGGCCTTCGAAATAATCGTAGGGATAGGCGTCGAATTCGATTGTGACAGCCTGCCCAGGGGAAATCTGGCGAATATCGCTCTCGTCGATCTGCGCCTCCAGCCAAAGGGCATTGGGATCGTGCAGCAGGAAAGCCCGGTGGCCATCTTCGATATAGACCCCCACGGCGACATAAACTTCATCAATAATACCCGAGATGGGTGCGTGAATGTGCATGTCGATCAGGCGTTGTTTGGACTGGCGCAGCTGGACATTGATTTTATCTATGGTGCGGTCGATCGACACCATACGGCTATCGAAAACGGTTTCCTTGTACAAAGCGTTGGTCAGTTCCAGATATTTCTTTTCACTGGTTTGGATACTTGTTTCCAGGGAGCGGATTTTTGAGGTGATATCCAGCAGACGGTCGCGCGCGTCCTCGACCTGACGTTCAGAGATGGTGCGCCGGGCCACCAATTCCAATTTACGATCAACATTGCTTTGCGCAATGGCGCGGCGGCTTGTCCAGGTGGCATGTTCCAGGCGTTGCAGGTCCACGGCCGCTCTGGCAGTGGCAATTTTGTCATTCATCTCCCGCTTATACTGGCTGCGTTCCGCCTCTATCTGCTTTTTGGCGGCCTGTTGCCGGGCAACTTCGGCGGCCTGGGTTGCCACGTCCAGTTCCGCCACCGCCGTGTCCATGGATGCCAGCACGGCGCCCTTTTCCACGCGGTCGCCGCGTTTGACATGGATCGTTTCGACCGTGGCGTTTACGCTGGAGGATAATAGGGTGAAATCCGCCTCAACCTGGGCGTTGGGTTCGTCCACATGCCGCCACCAGTGCAGGCCTTCGACCCCGGCCAGGCCAAGAAATATGGCTGCGATGACAAAACACAGCGGCTTTATCCATCGGCGTTGCACGAGCGGGGTAAACTTCGACATCAATAAACCTATCCGTCATGGCCCCGATACAGGTAGGCCTGCGACGTAAATCTCCATATTTGGCGCTGTGTGGAAGAGGTAGCGCGGAGGAAGCAATTTTTCGATTATAGACCCCTATTGGGGCGGACACTACTGTCCGTCGCGCAATCGTTTGACAAAGTCGCCCAAACCTTCCTGGCGGGATCGTTTCAGGCGTTCGGCCACCAGAATGGCGCGCACTTGCGCCAACGCGGCCTCTGCATCCTGATTGACGATGACGTAATCGTATTCCTGCCAATGGCTGATCTCGTCCGCCGCTTTTGACATGCGCCGGGCGACCACGTCATCGCTGTCCTGGGCCCGACTTTTTAGACGCCGTTCAAGTTCTTTTGTCGAAGGCGGCAGGATAAAGATCGAGGTCACATCGTCGCGCATTTCCTCTTTCAGGTCCTGGGTACCCTGCCAGTCGATATCAAACAACACATCACGACCTGCGCTTAGGGCTTCTTCCACCGGTTCTGCGGGTGTGCCGTAGTAATGATCAAAGACTTTGGCGTGCTCCAGCAGTTGCCGGCGGTTGACCATCAGGTCGAATTCGATCGGCTCGACAAATTGATAGTCGACACCTTCCTGCTCGCCGGGGCGTTTGGGTCGCGTGGTGACGGAGACGGACATGGTCAAATCGGGGTCTTCCGCCAACAGGCGGCGGGAGAGGGTTGTTTTCCCTGCCCCCGACGGAGAGGAGAGCACCAGCATCAGCCCCCGGCGGGAAATATCCTCCCCCGCTGCGGCAAGTGCGCCAGGGGTAGCCATTGGCTCTGGAGTCTGCTTATTCAATATTCTGCGCCTGTTCCCGGAATTGATCGATCACGGTTTTCAACTCTACGCCAATTTTCGTCAACCCGGCATCTTGGGATTTAGAGCATAAGGTATTGGCCTCGCGGTTGAATTCCTGGGCCAGAAAATCCAGACGACGGCCAATGGAACCATCATCCGCCAGCAACTCCCGTGCCGCGCTGACATGGGCCGTTAACCGGTCCAATTCCTCACGCACATCGGCCTTGGTGGCCAATAAAGCGGCTTCTTGCAACAGGCGTTCTTCAGACAAGCCGGTGGCACCATCCAGGATATCGGCCACTTGTTGTTGCAGCCGTGCCTTCAAGGCGGCGGGCTGTAGTGCGGCCAAGCCACCTGCAGCCTTGGTCAATGTGGCAATGGTATCGACTTGGCCACCGACAATATCGCCCATACGTTGCCCCTCCGCCTCACGATCCCTGGTCAAAAGATCCAATACCTCCTCCAAGGTGGCCAGGACGCCGGCTTCAAGGGCCTTTCGATCTTCCTCCGATTCTTCCGCTTCGACGGTTTCGACAACCCCGCGCAGGGCCAGCAGACCGTCGACGGTTGGCGGCGGCGCATTGATCCGTTCCGCCAGGTCCGTCGCTACCGTCATAACGGTTTCCAAAACTTCATTGTTGATACGGACCGTCGCTTCCGCGCCGACCCGGTTCAGGGTCAGGTTCATGGCCAGATGACCGCGATGAAAGCGCCGCGCCGCCGCAGCCCGGGCCGTGGCCTCAAGCCGGTCCAGACCACCCTGAAGGCGGCAACGTATATCAAGGCCGCGGCTATTGACGCTTTTCACTTCCCAGGCCCAGGAATAGGCGCCTATGGCACCGGCGGCTCGGGCAAAACCTGTCATGCTGGACACAGTCACAGTACAATTATCCTTCTACCGCCAATCGACCCCCGATCATTGGTTCCCCTGTTGCGCACTATAGAAGAAGTCCATCCCTGCTGATACTGAAATGCGGCGATCACTTACTTTGTCCCGCTTGAATGCGCCGCCATTGTCGTACATTACGGCGGTGCTGGGCGAAGGTGGCTGCGAAGGCATGGCCGCCCGTGCCGTCAGCGACAAAATATAAATCCTTGCCAATCGTCGGGTGCAAAACGGCGCGCAAGGCGGCGCGGCCCGGATTTGCGATGGGTCCCGGCGGCAGGCCGGGGATGCGATATGTGTTGTAGGGTGTTGCCTGTTCCAAATCCTTGCGCCTTAGACGACGTCCCAGGGGGGACGCACCGCCAGTCAGACCATAGACCACCGTTGGGTCCGATTGCAGGCGCATTCCCCGGCTTAATCGATTGATAAAAACACCGGCGACGCGCGACCGTTCCGTCCCCAGGGAGGTTTCTTTTTCAACTATTGATGCCAGGATCAAAGCGTCTTCCGGGCTGGCGAAAGGTAGGTTTTTGGCCCGTTCCGACCAGAGCTTTGCCAGAACCGTCTCCATTGATTGCGTCATCCGCGTCAACAATCCCACCCGCCCATCACCGTAGGAGAAGTGATAGGTTTCAGGCAGTAATGTGCCCTCGGCAGGTGTCGTGATTATTTCGCCGTTCAGTCCTTGGGTCTGTCGCAGCAAGGCAACGACTTCGGCGCTGCTTAATCCCTCGGGAATGGTGACCCGGCGCACAACGGTCTCGCCACGGCGTAGAATGGTGACGACACCGCGCATGCTTGTCCGTGCCGGAAAGCTGAATTCCCCCGCCCGCAGGCCCCGCGACCAACCGCCCAAACGAACACCGAGGCGAAATATCAAGGGTCGTTCGATGATGCCCGCATTGGACAAACGCGCGGCGATTTCCTTCAGGCTGCTGCCTTCGGCCAACACCACCGCGTGATCAAAAGTCCCCGGCCCCGGCTGGGTGAATTGAGCATAGCCCCAGGCAAAGCCGCCGCCAGCCGCCACCAGGCCAAGCAGAATAAGAATGGCGAATAGTCGAAGTGCGCGCCGGTACACGAGCGAACTTGATCGATTATGGTGCCGGGGTCAGCACCAACGACGCATTGGTACCGCCGAAGCCAAAGGAATTCGACAGGGCCGCGCGGATATTGCGCTCTTTCGGCGTGTGGGGCACGAGGTCGATATCCAAACCATCCGAAGGCTCGTCCAAATTCAAGGTGGCAGGTGCCACGTTGTTATTCATGGCCAAAATGGAAAAGATGGCTTCGACGCTTCCCGCGGCACCCAACAAATGCCCGATGGCGGATTTGGTCGAGGACATGGAAATCTGATGCGCCGCATCACCAAACAGACGCTTTACAGCGCTCACTTCAATCTCGTCACCGAGGGGGGTAGAGGTGCCATGGGCGTTGACGTAATCAATATCTTCCGGGTTTAGCCCGGCCCGACGCAATGCCCCCTGCATGGCCCGGAAACCGCCATCACCATCCGGCGCTGGGGCCGTGATATGATGGGCGTCGCCCGACAGGCCATAGCCGGCAACTTCAGCATAGATTTTTGCACCGCGCGCTTTGGCGTGCTCCAATTCCTCCAACACAAGAATGCCGGAGCCTTCGCCCATGACAAAGCCATCGCGCTGTTTGTCGAAGGGCCGGGATGCTCGTTTTGGTTCGTCCTGAAAACCACTCGATAAGGCTTTGCTGGCAGCAAAGCCAGCCATGCCCAGGCGCGAGATCGCAGCCTCGGCCCCGCCGGCGACCATTACGTCCGCATCATCCAGCATTATCAGTCGGGCCGCAT
>Ga0233439_10004303_pt1 | contig 13883 bp, 13 predicted proteins | sample SI_123_September_6_FD_182713 | JGI IMG/M metagenome (GOLD analysis project Ga0233439, IMG submission 182713) | Seawater microbial communities from Saanich Inlet, British Columbia, Canada - SI_123_September2016_100_MG | ecosystem: Environmental > Aquatic > Marine > Inlet | place: Canada: British... | reverse complement strand
GTTTTGGCCACGGCCGCGACAGTTCTGCTTGCTGCAAACGCCTATGCAGGACCGGTAACATTGAGCGCCACGCAAATGGATGCGGTTGCAGCCGGCGGTGCGCCATCGCCAACCGGTTTTGTCTGCCCGGTTATTAGCACCGACGCGGTTCTGAACGCCAAGAACGGCATCGAAATTAATGGTGCCTACTCGATCCTGGGCCCCGTGGTGCGCGTTCCCGTTGGCGCGACCAACGACGAAGGTGCGGGCAGTCCTGGCGGCACATTCGCCTCGCCGGGCGATGCCGGTTACACGGCGATCTGGAATACGGCCGGATAAAACCCGAACTGTGTAAGCGATCGTTGCGGGCGCGTCGTTTCCGGGTGGACCGGGATGGCGTGCCCGCGATGTATCCAGATTTCCAATAAAGGATCACTGATGGGCAAAATTCCAGCCTTAGGCATTTTCGCTCTTTCGCTATGGTTGTCACCGGTTGCCGGTCCGTCGGGAGGTATTGCTGCGCTGGCGGCCCCGGTGGTCCCGGTGGCCCCGGTGGTCCGGTCCCTGCAGGAAACGCGACAGCACAATGTTGTTTTGCAGCAGTGGGAATTGAGCTGCGCCGCAGCTGCTTTGGCAACTATCCTGCGTTATCAGTACGGTATACCGGTCACTGAACGTTCCGTCGCGCTCGGCCTGATCAATCGGGCGGAATATATCGCCAACCCAAATCTGGTCCGCATCCGGCAGGGCTTTTCCCTGCTCGACCTTAAGCGCTATGTCGATAGCGTCGGATATGACGGCGTCGGGCTGGGGCAATTGGAATTGCCCGACCTTCTGGAACGCGCCCCGATCATCGTGCCAGTGATATTGCAAGGCTACCCTCATTTCGTGGTCTTTCGCGGCGCCACGGCACATGAGGTGCTGCTGGCCGATCCGGCATTCGGCAATATCACCGTGTCGATCAGCAAATTCATGGCTGGGTGGATCAAGTACAAAGATTTGGCGCGGGTCGGTTTCGTGGTGAAAAAATCAGGAAAATTGATGCCGCCGGGCCAATTGTCGGCGCGGGCAGCGGATTTCGCAGTGTTCAGGTGACAATGATGGAACTTCAGGGGATTTCAAGTGTGCGGTGGCGTTGTTTAGGGATCGCACTGGCCGGTTTGGCTTTGATGCTAACAGCGACGCCCATCCAGGCCGAGGATACGCGCGTGGAGGTATTGCAACGCCAACTCGCCGAACGGGACAAGGTCATGCTCGAACTACTGCGGCGCGTTGAGACGCTTGAAAAGCAAATTGGCGTGCCGCGCGCGGTGCGGGACAGCGCCGAGGCAAGCAAATCGGTTGCCGTGAACAAAACCGCGTCGGCGCCTGGATCAGTCATCGTCACTGAACGGATGGCCGAGCGGGCGCTGGAACGCTCCCTATCCCGGGAGGGGGCCTTATTGCTGCCCACAGGTGTTTTGGAGGTGGAGCCCAGCCTAACCTTTACCCGGCAGGAGGACGCCACATCGCGTTTTGTCACGTCCGGCGGCTTGATCGTCGCGGGCGAGACGGAAATCAATGCCAACCGTTTTTCGGCCGATCTGGGCCTGCGTTTGGGATTGCCGTGGGACGCACAACTGGAACTCGGTCTGCCCTACCGGCGGGCGGAGGTCGAGACCGTGACAAATGTTGGCTTTGCGCCGATCACCACATCGGGCAGTTCAGGCGGCGGTCTTGGGGATTTACGCATTGGGCTCGCGAAGAGCTTACTGCGCGAGGGATTGTGGCGGCCTGATCTGGTCGGACGTTTTACCTGGAATACGGCCTCTGGTGAAAACCGCGACAATGGCGTTTCCCTGGGCGGCGGTTTTCATGAACTACAGGCCTCCCTGACGGCAATTAAGAGACAGGATCCGGTGGTTTTTATCGCTGGTCTGTCCTACCAGCATAGCCTGGAAAAAAACCAGATTACGCCGGGGCCGGTGATCGCCACAAATCTTGGCGCTGCCATTGCCTTGAGCCCCGAGACCTCCCTGCGTTTCTCCCTCTCTGGTGCCTACCAAGGCGAAACAGAACTGTTCGGAAGCGATGTCGATGGCAGCGATCAGGTAATCGGCAGCTTTATCATTGGCAGCTCAACCTTACTGGCACCAGGTGTCTTGTTGAACGGTACTTTGGCATTTGGCTTGACGGACGACGCCGACGATATGTCGATACTGTTCTCTCTGCCCATTCGCTTCAACACGCCATTGTTTTGATAAATATGAGGAAGCCGAACAGGACATTTGAAAACCTCGTTTCAAAAATAACGTAGGTGGCCAGTGCGCATTGGAGTATCGGAAGCGCTTTAGCCCTTCAGTCGCTCACTGGTTTCCGCATCCGCTTTCACCGCTGCCTCGTATGACGGCAGTGCTGTAACCCTGTCGAAATACGCTTGAACATTTGCGGGCAGCGCCTCGCTGACCATACGGCGATAGCCGCGCATGACGTAACAGATGCTCAAATCCGCAGCGTTCATGGTATCACCCTGCAAGTAAGCCCGGTCCGATAGGGCGGCATCAAGCGCCTCGACGCAGGCCGTCGCGCGGCCTTTCATTTCTGCCACGACGTCATCGATTTCCGGATTGAACGCACGCCTGTGGTTGACGACTTCACCCAGTGGTCGCGCGAATGTCGCCTCGGCAAACCAAATCCATTGCAGATAATGCGCGTAGGCCGGGTCATCCTTGCCCGGTTGCAGCCGACCGTTGCCATGGCGATCCAATACGTACTGCATCATGGCGCAGGACTCGAACATCGTCAAATCACCCTCAACCATTACCGGCACCTTGCCCACCGGGTTCAAGGCCCGCCACTCCGGCGTGGCGCGGTATTCGGCAGCAAAGTTCACCGGCACGATTTCATACGGCACGGACAATTCTTCGCACACCCAGATGACGCGAAATCCGCGCGTTCCAGGCGAATGGTAAATTTTCAACATGATATAGTTGCTCCCGTTCGATCTATTTAGCTGGCTCAATGGTTGCCACGCAGGATACCGGCAAATCCAGCGAAAATCCCGTGTAAACGGCGTCAAAACAGGGCGTCTGGCAAATTAGCTGGCCTAATATTTGGGAAAGCAGTTGTTTCGGAGGTGGGATTGCGAGAGCATGGGGCAAGATGAGATTTGTGGGATAAGATGAGGTGAAATAATGTCTGCTGATGAAAATCGTGTGCTCTGCTGTGGTGAAAATCCGTTTATTCGTCTCTCTGCAACCGATGGCGGGCCGGAAACAACAATTGCCAGCTATTGGCGCAATGTCATGTCGCCGGCTGGCCCTGGGCATGTGCTTTATCTGAAGAGCGAGCTGACGGGCGACAAATGGCGCATTTGGTCCGATAACATTGCCATGACCCGATGGCTGCAGGAGACCATTCAGGGCATGTTGATCCCGGAACTGGCCGACCTCAACCTACCCGTTGAAGAGGCGATGTTCGAGAAAGACGGCGACCCGCATCGTTTCTACACGGAATATGTGACCTCCGAAGACACCAGTCTGTCCATGACCTGGCACGACCTTGGTGATCCCTTAATGATCCATACGCAACCTGGGACGGGCGCGGGGGAACGGCCCTATGGGGTCAATACAGTTCTTATTCCCGCCTCGGGGACCCGGCTGGTCATGGATGGAAGCCAGGCCGCTGGCCAGTCCTGGAAACGGGACCGTGATGGGCGGCCCTTCAGCACCTCTGCATTGGCTTTTTGCGAAAGTTGGACGGAAGCGCGCTAACCCAGCGGCAATTTTACGGAACTGAGAAAGATCAGGTGAAAGATGCTTAAGATATGGGGCAGGAATGACGGCTCAAACGTCGTCAAGGTAATGTGGTGCGTGGGTGAACTTGGCATTCCGTTCGAGCGGATTGATTGGGGCGGGCCTTTTGGCGGCAATGACGAGCCGGAATATCGGCGAAAGAACCCCAATGGCCGGCTGCCGACGCTAGAGGAAGACGACGGTTTCACGTTGTGGGAGTCCGGGGCTGTCATACGCTATCTTTGTGCCAAGCATAGCCTGGGTAATTTTTACCCGGAGGATCTGGCAGACCGGGCCGCCGCCGACAAATGGATGGATTGGAGTTCGCTGAATTTCGCGTCTTTCAATGCGGTTTACCTCGACCAGTATTTTCGCCTTGCAGAAGCAGACCGAAGCGCGGCTGCGATGGAGGCGGGGGTAAAGGGGGCTCTCCCCTGGCTCGACATTCTCGATAGCCATCTGGCCGACAACGACTATCTTGGTGGTGATCGTTTGACCATGGCTGATTTTCCGGCCGGCTCGCTCCTGCATCGTTGGATGCACTGGACACCGAACCTGCCATCGCATCCAAACGTGGCGGCATATTACAACCGTATAGCGACGCGGCCGGCCTATCAGGAACATGTGGTGGCGCCAAATGCCCCGCGTACGCAGCAAATTAAAGAGGCTGGAAATTAGTCACGATGGGGACGGCCAGCGCTCCCCGCAGGTCAATGGGCTTGCTCTGTTGGGAGGGGACCCGGCGCGCTCAATCCTAGCTGTGTTTTCCGCGCTCGGTGGAGGTCGCGGAGACATCAACAGAACGGCCATCGGCAGTGAGCACGACGCCATAGTCCCGGGCTGCCGCCGCCCTGCTGACGACGCCGTCCCGGACATCTCGCAGCACCAGTTCCGGCGGACGGGCGAAGGGATCCCCCCATCCACCGCCACCAGGTGTGTTGGCGATCATGCGGGCAGGTCCCAATCTTCGGACACCGTACTTGGGCGGCACGAAATTTGGGCCGTCGGCGGACTCGTCCTCGGGCCAGACCCAGACCTCGCCGACCGCACCGATTGCCCCGCCCTGGACGCCATAGCCAGACGGGGTGTCGAGGCCCTCGGCCCGGAATGACCAGGTGGCAGGGCTCTGAATATCGGCCTCGTAGTGGACTCCGGAGCCGCCGCGCCGTGCCCCCGGTCCAGCGGCATCGGTCCGGAACTCCCAGCGCCTGTAATGCACGGGGTAGACTTGTTCATGATACTCAAGATTGGGCAGGTCAAGACCACCAAGCGAGCTCAGGTGCCCCATTTGCGGAAAGCCATCGCGTTCCGCGGTGGCTCCGGGCGCTCCCATGGCGTGCCACTGGTACATAACCCAGGTGTGGCCTTCTTCGTCATGACTGGAAATGTGGTTGTGCACCGTTTTGGACCAACCGGCGCAGGCGCGTGAGGGATCGGCCTGTGCCAGCGCCTGCCAGACCGCATGTATGATCTCATGCGCAACGAAGACCGTGTTCATTGTCATCGGCGCCGGCGGATTGGCATTCACGACCGAGCCTTTCGGGGCGATGATTTCGACACAACGATAGGTGCCCTCGTTGCGCGGGATCGAGGTGTCGAAGAACGATGACAGGGCCAGGTAAACGGAAGAATAGGTATTGGCGATCGAGGAATTCTTGAAGCCGGCGATCTGGCCATCGGTACCGGTGAAATCAACTGTTAGGTTCTCGCCCGTGATGGTGAGCGCCACGCGGATCACCACATCGACCTTGCGGAAGCAGTCGTTGTCGGTTCGGTCCTCGCCGTGATAGCTTCCATTGGGAAGGGTTGCCACTGCTGTCCGCATGCGGGCCTCAGCATGATCGAGCACACCGGCGAGATGCCGGAGATAGGCTTCAAGGCCAAGCTCCTCGGCCAGTGCCGTAATTCGCGCCTCGCCGATCCGAGTGGAGCCGAGCATAGCTCTGAGATCCCCGTCCAGAAGCTCCGGCGTGCGCGAGTTGATCAACAAAAGTTTCCAAAGATCGTCGCGCAGCTCACCCGCATCGATCAGTTTGCAGACTGGCAGGCGGATGCCTTCCTGCCAGATTTCAGTAGCCTCGGGGTTGTAGGTCCCTGCGAGCCCGCCGCCAATGTCGGACTGGTGTGCTCGGTTGCAACAAAATCCTGCCAGTTCCGGTGGATCCGAGACGAAAATCGGGCGCGCGATGACCCAGTCGGGCTGATGATTGCCGCCTGCGACATATGGATCGGACAAGACGAAGACATCGCCAGGGTTAATGCGGCCACCGAAGTCATCCAGCAATGCGCGCACGGCGAAACCGCCGCCCCCAGTGTGGATCGGAATACCGTCGGCGTTGGCGATCAGGGTGCCGGCCGGATCGGTCACATAACAGGAGAAATCATGTCTTTGCGAAAAGATCGGACTGCGGGCGGTGCGGGTCATGACCCAGCCCATGTGCCGGCTGATCTGATCGAGCCGGTTCTGCATCAGCGCCAGGGTCACCGGATCATGGCGCACTGGCTGCTCCGTCACGGGCATTGCCGCGTGCCTTGCTTCGCCTGATACATCGATCAGGAAATTGCCCGTGGCATCCACGCTCAGCACATCCGCCGGACCGACCAGGACCGTGGTCGTGCTCTCCTCGACTATCAGCGGACCATCGAGCCGATGACCTGGGCCGATATCCGAGCCGACGTAAACCGGGGTCTCGAGCCAACCGTCGTCGCCGTGCCAGACGGGGCGGCTCGCGACCGGCGTCGGCGTGCCGCCTGCCGGTGCCAGTTCGGGCGCGGCGAGCCGGCCGGCGGCTGCAGACGCCGTAACGTGGAGCGAAGCGATCATGATCCTTCCGTCGGGCTGCACATGGCCGTAAAGTCGGCGGTATTCGTCTTCGAATGCGGCCCGGACAGCAGCGGGATCGAACGGGCCGGCATCCAACGCCACCCGGACTGACCAGAGTTGGCCGGTGTAGTGCAGATCGGCTTCATGCTTGAGCGTGACCTTTGATGCCAAGAAGCCCTCTTCGGCCATCACCGCCTTAGCCTGCGTTACCAGATCGCTCAGCGCGTCGTCGACCGCGGTCGGTGCCAGGTTGTCAAGGGAACCGCGCAAAAAACGAGCGAAGTCCTGACGCAAATCAGCATGCAACATCCCTACGGCACACAAGGCACCGGCATCGCGCGGTACATAGACCCGCTGACATCCGAGTCCCCGGGCGACCACGGCACCGTGCATCGGTCCCGCACCGCCAGCTGCAACAAGCGTGAAGCGAGCGGGCGCGTGGCCGCGTTCGATTGAGATGTACTCAACTGCGTGAAGCAGATTTTGCTCCAGAAGCGAAATGATGCCCGCCGCTGCAGCCTCGATCGAGAGCCCCAATGGTTCGGCCACGCGGGTGAGGATGGCCTCTCTGGCAACCTTAAGGTCGAGGTCGATACCTCCGCCGGCGTAGACGCCGGGTCGCATTCGTCCAAGTACCAGTTGCGCATCGGTCACTGTGGCTTCGCTGCCGCCAAGGCCATAGCAGGCCGGTCCAGGATCGGCGCCCGCGCCTTCAGGCCCGACCAACAGCATGCCCGCTGTATCGACCCTGGCGATGGTGCCGCCGCCGGCGCCGATAGTGTGAATGTCGATTACCGGCGTCGAGACATGATAGCCGGCGATCATGAGCTCGTCCTTGTCGGCAACCCGGCCGTTCGACATCAGCATGACGTCGCAGGAGGTGCCGCCGATTTCCATGGAGATGAGGTTGCCGGAATCTTCGGGATTCTTACCCCCGCCATCAACTCCACTGTCAATGGCGCGACGAAAGTAATCCAAGGCGCCAACGGCCGCCGACGGCCCACTCAACAGCAGATTAACAGGCCGGGGCGCAATCCGATCCAGAGAGGCGGCACCGCCGTTAGATTGGATGAGCAGCATTGGCCGGGAGAGCCCAAGAGTATCCAGCCGCTCCTCCAGGTTACGCAGATATTCGATGATACGGGGTGCCAGACTGGCATTGACGACGGCGGTCGAGGTGCGTTCATACTCCCCCATCAGCGGCGAGACGGCCGCCGAGCGGGTGATCCATTTACCGGGCCATTGTCGGCGGACAATCTCTTCAGCGTCGACTTCATGCGCCTCGTTGACGAAACTGTTGAAGAGCGCGATGGCGACTGCCTCAACGCCCTCCCCAGAAAAAGCATCCAGTGCCTCTTCGACGTCAGTGGTGGAGAGCGGTGTCAATTCCTGCCCATCTTTGCTGATGCGGCCCCCGACGCCCAGTCGTCGATAACGGGGCACCAGCACCGGGGCAAAGGGTGCGCGATGATTCCATTGGTCCTCGCGCAGGCCCCGACGCAGTTCCAAAGCATCCCGGAAGCCCTCGGTGGTCAATAGGCCAACGGTGGCGCCCTTGCCTTCGAGCATGGTGTTGGTGGCCACGGTAGAGCCATGTACGAAGAGATGGCAGTTGCCAAGCACTTCCCGGACCTCCGAACCGAGATCGATCGCCAACCGCTCGAGAGCCGCGACAACGCCTCGGCTTGGGTCTTCGGGAACTGAAAGCACCTTGGCCACCCAGGTGGCACCGGTGCTGTCGGCCATTACCAGGTCGGTAAAAGTACCACCGACGTCGACCCCGATACGCCAGGGTGCCTGCGGGGCTTTGTATGTAGGTTTTGTTACAGTCATGACAGGATCTTATCCGCTCAAAGTTGTGGGGGCTATAAGCCTTATGATTTGGACCGGATATTGCAGTCTGGCACATAGGGTCGGCACAGGCCCTGTGTTGTGGTGTCCCCCGCGCCCACGAAAGCAACTGCCATATTGGTTCTTACCGTGGTTCACCCTGACCCAACTTTGGTGCTGCCGCACTATCGCTACGCGCTGTCGCCATGACGAGATGGGCGGTTGCAAAGCCAACCTCCATCCAAACATCGAAATTAATGCGGCGATCAGTTACTCTGATGACATTCATTTCTGCCTACTGAGGGATTCCGCATGAGTATCAGCACAACTTGGCCCAACCGCAATTCGCGATCCGCCGAACTCTACGAACGCGCCAAGGCGGTGCTGCCCGGCGGCATCTCGCGCCTTCAGACCTTGGTTGATCCTTTCCCGATCTATGCTGAGCGCGGCGAAGGTGCCACCATCGTCGATGTTGACGGCACCCGCCGGCTCGACATGATGAACAATTTTGCCTCGCTGATCCATGGTCACGCTCGGGCCGAGGTCATTGACGCAGCCGCCCAGGCGGCCCGCAACGGCAGTTGCTTCGCCATGCCCACCGAGGCCGAGATCGCCTTGGCCGAACTGCTTTGCGCCCGTATTAGTTCGGTCGACCGGGTGCGCTTCTGCAATAGTGGCACCGAGGCCGTGATGCTTGCCCTTAAGGCAGCCCGGGCGCGCACGGGCCGGGCGCGCATAGCCAAGATTGAGGGCGCTTACCACGGTATGTATGACTATGCCGAGGTGAGCCTCGATCCAGCCCCCCACAATTGGGGTAACGACCCAAATTCCGTACGTTTCGCGACGGGCTCGCCCCAGGCGGTGCTCGATGACACCGTGGTCTTCCCCCACAACGACACCGAGGCGGCCGAACGAATCCTGCGTGATGCCGGCGACAGCCTCGCCGCCATCCTCATCGACCCGGCGCCCGGGGTCTTCGGCATGATCCCCATGACGCCTGAATTCGTCGTCATGATCCAGCGGGTGGCGCATGATATCGGTGCCTCCATTATCATCGACGAAGTCATTGCCTTACGACTTGGTTATCACGGTGCCCAGGCCAAATTCGGCATCGAACCCGACTATACGACCTTCGCCAAGATCATCGGCGGTGGCTTTCCCGTCGGCGCGGTGGGCGGCACCGAAGACGCCATGTCGGTGTTCAGCCACGAGCGCGGTAAGCCGCTCAATCCCTCAAGCGGCACCTTCACCGCCAACCCTGTGAGCATGAGCACAGGCCTGGCGACCATGGAGCTGATGACGCCTGAAGCATATGCGGCACTCGATGCCATGGGCGCGCATGCCCGCATGGTCGCCGCCCAGGCGTTCCAAGCGGCGGGCGTGGAGGGCCAGGTTACCGGGGTTGGCGGCATGTTCACGATCCACCTACATGGACGCCCCATCACGGATTATCGCAGCGCCTACCCAATTGGCGATGAAGCGGCCCGGGGCAAGGCCTTGCACCTAGCTCTGCTTGAAGCGGGCTTCATCATGTCGCCGAGGCTCTCAGCCTTTTTGTCGACGGCAATGACCTTCAACGACATCGACCGCTTCGGCACGGCGCTAGAGGCGGTCTTGCAAAGCCAAGGATAATCGCCGATCAGGCCAGCGCGAATTCGCTCATATATTGACTGCTTTAGAAGGTCGAGCGGACATGGACTTGATGCCTATTTTTTGAAAAGGCTGCCTAACGGCCGCCAAAATGGCGTTGCCAAATCGGCGCGACGATTGGGATTTGTTTTACCGCCGCTTTCAACGCTGCCAATTTTGGAAAAACGCTATCGCCGCGATACCAGGTGAACAGCATGGCGACATAAACGTCGACCAAGCTTACTGCGTCGCCCAGAAGATAGGGCCCTGGTTCAATGGCGCTTTCCAGGACGGAAAGGGCCTTACCCATGCGCACGACCGCCGCCTCGCGGACGGCTTCAAGCCCATTCGGGTCTGTCGTGTAGCGATCAGGGTAGGGCAGCCGGAGCACGGCCTCGTAAATATTCACATTGGCGAACACCATCCAGCGCAAAAATGCCGCGTGAGCGGGGGTGCCCGACGGCGGCGCGAGCGCCTTTTCAGGGTGGCAATTGGCTAAATGGATCAGGATCGCCGCGGTTTCGGTCATGGTTGAGCCGTCCGGCAGGATCAGGGTCGGGACCTGACGCCAGGGATTTTGGCCCCGGAAGCTTTCGGGGAGCGGCGTGCCGGGCCTGGAGTCCAGTTCGTCCAGTTCGAAGTCGGCTTCAGCCAGCGCCAGCGCTGCTTCGACGACGAAACCTCCCGAACCGGGCCGGTTGTAGAGTCGGTAACCCATCATTCCGCCGCCTCATCAGGTTGTTCCGGTGTGTGTGCGAGAAGCGCGCCGGACGCGACCATCGTGTCGATCTCGGTCTTGCTGTAACCGAGTTCGCCGAGCAGTTCGTAAGTGTGCTCGCCCAGTACCGGGGCGCCATGTCGGATCGACGTCGGCGTGCCTTCGAAACGGGCGGCAGGCCGCGCCTGACGCAACCTGCCGGCATGCGGGTGGTCGTGCTCGATCACGATCTCGCTCGCCTGGACTTGCGGATGGTCGATCATCTGCTGCCGCGTCAGAACCGGCGCGCTTGGTACGCCGGCATCATCGAGGGTCTTCAGCCATTCCTCGGCTGGCCGTTCCAGAAGGGCTTCCTGAATCAGGTTCAGCCGTTCGTCTGCATTCGCGTCGCGCTTGGCCGGTGTGTTGAATCTCTCATCTTCCAGCAGGTGTTCGCAATTGGCCACCTTGCAGAAGCCCGACCATTGGTCGTTCGTCATAGTCGAGACGGTGATGTAGTCGGTCTGAGTTTCATAGATCAAATCGATGAAGGTTGCGGCCCGCTGCACGCTGGTTTCGTTGCCGACGAAAGTTTGGCTGCCCATATCCGACGACCATAGGAAGGCGATAATTGAATCGAGCATCGAGACCTTTACATGCTGGCCCTCGCCGCTCTTGGCGCGTCCCGCGAGTGCCGCGACCACCGCCTGCGCTGCCGTCATGCCCGTGAGTTTGTCGGGCAGAATGGTCCGGATCAGACGGGGCCGTTCCTGATCGGAGCCGGCCTGTACGGTAGCGAGACCTGACAGTGCCTGGATAATTGGATCATAGACCGGCTTGTGCGCGAAGGGGCCGCGCTCGCCCCAGCCGCTCATGGAGACGTAGATGATATCCGGTGTGATGGCACGGAGTTCGGGCTCACTGATGCCGAGCCGCTCGACAACGCCGGGACGAAAATTCTGGATGAACACGTCTGCTGTAGCAACGAGCTTCTTAAGGGCATCACGGCCCGCATCGCTTTTGACGTCGATCACTATGGATCGTTTGTTGCGATTATTGTTCAGAAACGAGGCGCGCATACCCTTTTGCCCATTGCCGGCCTGGCGCGTGAAATCTGGCCGCTGCGGCGCCTCTATCTTGATGACGTCCGCACCTTGATCGGCAAGGATCATAGTCGCGTAAGGTCCGGCGATCACGTTGGTGAAATCTACGACCCGATAGCCGCTGAGCGGTCCCGACATGCGTTGTTCTCCTGTGTGGATACTTGGGCGACATTCGCCGGAGGCAGAATTTGTACTTAGCTGTTGGCCTAGCCCAGTCCGTTCAGCGCGATCATGTCACCCTGTGCTGCGGTCTGGCGCAATTTTATCAGTGGTTGGTACTCGTCGGCGTCATACCAACGCTTTAGGGCCTGCATATCAGAAAATTCGATAATGACCACACGCTGTGCGTTGCATTCCCCTTCGAGGACATCGAAATCAGGTGCGACCGCAATCACCTTGCCGTCGTATTTGCCAAACATGGCGTCGAACTTTTGGACGTACTCTCCCATTGCGGTCTCATCAAGAAGTTGCGTCATATTGTAGATTACGTATGCGGCCATGTCTGATCTCCCTGGATCGACTGGTTGAGGCGTATTGATGCGAATTTTAGTGCGTGACCTGATGCGGAACAAGCGCTCATAGGGCAACAACAGAAGCGGTCAATTCAGAATGCTGGCGACAGAAATCATAAAAAAGGAGCCCACCGACGACCTGCCGGCGGGCTCCTCAATTCGCGACAAAATAGTATCAGCTACTCATTCGGCTACGCTTTAGGTCACCGTAACAGCTACCGTAGCGGCTTTTGGGCCATAAAGGCATAGCCAAATACCTCAAACCGGCGGGCGTTGGGTTCGCCATTTGCGCCGCCGAAAGTATCCACGGGTGGGCCGATCTGCCCGTTCTTGAAACCTGTATCCAGCATCATCTTCTGCCAGCCTGCACACGGCATGCCACCAGCGATTCAAGCAGTCCACAAATCAATATTACTGACCGCAGCCGCAGGGACCGGCTGTCCATTGGCGATATCTGCAAATTGCAGAACCCCGCCAGGCCGTAAAATGCGCCAAATCTCGGAAAAGACCTTTTGTTTGTCCGGGCAAAGGTTGATCACACCGTTGGCGATCACCACGTCCGCCTGGCCGTCTTCCACGGGCATGTCTTCCAGGATGCCTTCCCGGAATTCCACTTGATCCAGGCCCATGACGTCAGCCGACGCGCGGGACTTAGCCAGCATTTCCCGGGTCATGTCGATGCCGATCACATGTCCCTCGGCACCAACCTGCTGGGCTGCGATGAAACAATCGAAACCGGCACCGGAGCCAAGATCGACCACCCGTTCGCCGGCTTGCAAAGACCGTAGTGAAAATGGATTTGCCACGCCCGCAAAGGATTCAACCGCCTGGTCCGGCATTGCGCCGACCATCGCCTCGTCATAGCCCAGGCGTTTAGCCAAAGGCCGGCCCGTATGGAAATGGAACTCTCCATGGGGGTCGAGGGCAACGTCCCGGTACTTATCCTTCACATCTTCACGCAGGGCGGCGGCATCGACAAGTGTGTCAGTGCTCATAGTGCTCTCCCTATCTAAAATGAGCCCAACCATTGGGCCCTCTGCTGCATTTGGTACTGCAATCGATAACGCAGTGTCTCACATGCCTGTTGTACGAACGTGAGACCACAACCAGCCAGGCGTTAAAAAACCGTGAGATATTCGAATTCCTGACTTATGCTGAAGCCCAACGACAGGTACCAGGAAAAACGAGAAGGCAGATGAAAACGCTCTCCATCAAATTGTTCGGACGCATGCTCGTATCCGATGAGAGCGGCGCGACATTGCCGATCAGCGGCAAGAAACGGCAGGCGTTACTGGCGTATCTGGCATTAAATCCCGATCAACCCCCCAGCCGGGACGAACTGATGGCCCTGTTGTGGGGTGATCGTTTTGAAAACCAGGCCCGGCAAAGCCTGCGGGAATGTATATCCAGGTTGCGTAAAGCCCTGACCGGTGGCGGAGGCGACATCGGCCCCCTACGGGCGGATCGCGATCATGTCTGGCTGGAACAGACGAATGTGCGCATAGATACCCGGACATTGTCGCAAATCGGAGGATT